>WNFI01149868.1_pt1 | contig 13314 bp, 11 predicted proteins | sample 5400471 | NCBI WGS metagenome assembly WNFI01 (sample SAMN13153348, study PRJNA577476) | soil metagenome | isolation source: 100 cm saprolite on Douglas fir-dominated hillslope | place: USA:California | collected 2013-09-17
CGCAGGATGAGGAGGTCGAGGGTGCCCTTGAGGAGCTCGGTGCGGCGAGGGGGCATGGCGTCGTCCTCCGTCCGATATCGATCTTCGATATTGGCGTCCGACGGCACGATAGCCGAGACGCGGGGTGCGAATCAAGCGAGCCGCGTCGGCGGGCGACTGGAAAGAAACTAAGCCACCTCCGCTGTGACGCTGACGTTGTAGCCGAGCTGCTGGAGTCGACCCACGAGGCGACGCGCGATCTGCGCTCGGTCACGCGTGGTGAAGTGGTTGGATCCGAGATCACGGTAGGGGGTCCCGTCGCGGATGACGTGATAGACGATGGTGAGGATCGATGCCGCGACAGCGACGATTGCCTTTTTGCTTCCGCGGCGGGCACGGAGCCGAAGAAATTGTGCCCGGAGGTACGAGTCTTTTGTCCGGATGGCGGCCCAGGCAGCCTGAATCATCAGCTCCTTGATCCAGACCGCGCCCTTCATGGTCCGGGTCGAATGGACTTTGCCCGCGCTTTCGGCGAGCCGCGGGCATAGGCGCGCCCAAGAAACCAGATGGCTATGGGTCGGGAAGCGAGTCATGTCCACTCCGATCTCGGCCAGCACCGCTGGGACGTTGATCTCGCTCAGGCCGGGGACTTCGTGGAGTCGCTCGACGATTCCGCGAAAGGGATCCACCGCCTTGACGATCTCCGCATCGAGCTCGGCAATGGCTTCGTCCAGCGTCTGGATCAGGCCGAGATGCATCCCGAGGAGACGCCGTTGTTGCGGGGTGAGCCGACCCTGAAGAGCTTCTTCCAAACGACCGGGGGACGCTTTCAGGCGAGGGTGTGCTAACCCGGCGAGCTTCTTCGGATTGGTTTCTCCGGCGATAAGGGCGGTCAGGATCGCCCTCCCGCTTACGCCCAGGACTTGGCTAACCGCGCCCGTCAGTTTGATGCCGCCAATGTCGAGTGTCTTCTGGATGCGCTGGGTGTGGCGATTGATTTCCCGCACGAATTGCTTCCGCGTACGCGTGAGTTCACGCAGAGCGACGATTTCTGCGGGGGGGACGAAACTACCTCGCACGAGCCCATGAGCATGGAGGTCTGCCATCCAGGTCGCGTCGTTGACGTCACTCTTGCGGCCAGGAAGATTCTTGATGTGCGCGGGATTGGCCAGCGTCAGCTCGAACCGGCTCTCCAGGACGTGCCACACCGCCTTCCAGTAGCTCCCCGTCGCTTCCATGACGACGTGAGTCACGCCTTCGCTCTCCAACCACGTGGCGAGGCCGAGGAGCTTCTGACCGGTTGTCTCAAACGTACGGCACTCGCGTCTTATGCCCGCGGCGTCCTGTAAACGAACCGCTGCCACCAGCCCGTCTTTCCCAAGGTCAAGCGCTGCGCATCGCGGGTGAATCACTTGCATCGGGATACCGCTCCTTCCTGGTGCCGGCGCGGGATCCTAGAGAACGCGAAGACTGGAAAACGGGCTCGCGGCCAAGCGCTCGTCCCTGCTGCTGATATCGCGGATACCCTCCGCCCGGGTACAGCTAGGGACCACTGCGTCGCCACGGCACCACTCGCTGGTGCTCAACGGACCCCAGGTCATACTCGTTCACGGGCTCAACGCACCACTGTTGCGCCGACCTTTTCTGCCGGTACCAAGCCAATTCTGACCCCGTTTCGTCTCTGCTGGTCGCGCGCAGGCGCGCGGTGGTTACTCGTTCCAGAACGAGTTGGCCGGCGGTGCCTCGCCCTCCACTCGCTCCGCAGGAGTCGAGCCTCAACGCTGAGCTCACCTACATCGTCTTCCTCGAGATCGCTGACTGGCGCGCCGCCATCACCGGCGAATAAAAGCCGATCCCGGTTGACCGTCGTAAAGAGAGCTAGCCGATCGGACTCGGCGACGGCACCGGCGACGGCGGGCGGATGGGCTCGATGCGCGGCGGCTCGCTCACCCGCGGCGGGGGAGTCGCCATCGGCGCTGGGATCGCCGGCACCTCGAAGATCAGGGGCGAGGTCTCACCACCCACCGAGAACGACCGCAGGTCCTCTTCCGTGAACTGCGTGCGGCGGATGATGTGCGGCGTCAGGGTCATCACGATGTCGGTCTGCGCGGTCTCGTCGTGGTTGCGCGCGAACAGGCGGCCGATGATGGGCAGGCTGGCGATGCCGGGGATCCCGGTCAGGCTGTGTCGCTCGGAGTCGTTGATGAGGCCGGCGATGATGTTGGTCTCCCCGTCCTTGAGCCGGATCTGGCTCGACACCGTGCGGCTGTTGAAGGTGGGCAGGTTCTGGAAGAGCGGGCCCACCTGCGAGATCTCCAGCTTCAGGGCCAGCGTCACCTCGCCGTCGTGATGCACGCGCGGCGTGATGTCGATGTTGACGCCGACGTCCTTGTAGGTGAACGACGTCACCGGCTGCTGGGCGACGCCGCCGGTGGCGATGGGCGAGAACACCGTCACCGGCACCGGCACCTGGTCGCCGAAGCGCGCCTGCGCGGTCTGGCCCTCCATCGTGCGGAGCTGGGGGTTGGCCAGCAGCCGCGAGGACGTGTCGCTCTGCAGCAGCCGGTAGATGACCCCGGGCAGCGCGGTCACGAGGAGGTTGGAAGCCTTGTAGGGATTGTCGTCGAGCGTGATGGGGCGAGTGCGGTCGAAGAGGGGATTGCCGCTCGCGTCGCGCACCGTCTCCGTGATCGTCTCCGACGGGAAGATCGCGCCCAGGATGCCGCTGCCGCCCGGCGGCGACGTGATCTCGATCCCGTACTCCTTGAGCTTGCCGCGGTTGACCTCGAGGATCTCGACCTCGACCATGACCTCCGCGCGTTGCTTGTCCACGATGTCGATGATGCGTTCCGCCGCCGCCACCTTGTCGGGGGTGTCGTTGATGGTCAGCGCGTTCGCCCCGGGCAGGGGCGCCACCCGCCGCGCCCCCAGCACGATGCGCAGCAGGTCGATCGTCTCCTTCAGGTCGGCGTTGGACAGGAAGAACGTCTTGACCACCTGCTGCTCGTAGTCGCGGCGCTTGTTGGGCGTGTCCGGCACGACCATGACCGACCGCGAGTCGAGGACGCGATGGAAGGTATGGCCGATACTGGCGATCGCGTTGAGGGCCTGCTCGAAGCCCACGTCCTTGAGGTCCCTTGAGCTGATCGACGGAGGGCGCCGGTGCGTTGGCCCTCCGCTGCGCTTCCACCGCCTCGATCTCGCGCGGCAGCGTGGACGAAGTGGGATTGAGGTCGCGTGCGAGCTTGAACTCGTCCAGCGCTTCCTTGTAGAGCCCGCGATTGAGCAACCGCCGCCCGCCGACCGTGTGCTCCTCGGACGCGCGCAGCCGCGCGCGCTGCAGCCCCTTGCGGTAGCCGAGGTTGTCGGGATGCTCCTGCACGGCTTTCGAGTACTCGAGCACGGCGCGGTCGTAGTCCTGACGCCGCTCGGCGCGCTCTCCAGACCGAAAGGCGGCGGAGGTCGCGCAGCCGGTCAAGACGAGGGCGATCAGGACGTGAAAGCGCTTCACCCCCCGATCACCTCGACCCCGCGCGGCACCTCGAAGCGGAAGAGGCGATCGTCGAGGCCCACGTTCTCGCGGATGTCGTCGAAGGCGAACTGACTTCGGTTGCCCTGGACGTCGACGACGAGGATGGCGCGGATGCGCTCGTCGCCGTCCACGTCGACGTACAGGTGCTCGATCTCGGGCTCGGGCTTCTTCGGGGTGAGCCGGAGGCGCTGCAGGCCGGCCGGGCCCGTCTCGAGCGCGACGTCGAAGGTCGTGACGATGTCGGCCTGGCCGGAGAGGATCAGGGCGGGCAGGTCGCGGGAGTCGGACTGCTCGCGGCGGACCACCTGGCGGTCGGCGGGCACGTAGAAATACGACGTCTTGCCGTCGGACACGAACGTCTTCTTCTCCGGATCGCGATACTCCCACCGCATCCGGCTCGGCGGCTTGAGCGAGACGACGCCCTTCTCGACCACCTCGCGGCCGAGCGCCCCCGACCTGTAGGTCTGGACGAAGCGGGCGGTCAGGTCGCGGACCGTGCGGTGTCGGGCCTCGACGCGGCGGGCCAGGGCCTCCGCCGGTGAGAGCGCGGCGGGTGCCGGAAGGGCGAGCGCACCCAGCAATGTCCCCGTTAGCCCAAGAGATGTCCATGCTCGCGCGGCCCGCCCGCCGCATTCCATGGTGGGCGGGAACCGCGCTGCTGGCCCTGGCCGCCCGCCTCCTGTTCCTGTTCGGGGCGGACGAGCCCCTCCTCTACTCGCACCCCTACAACTACTTTCACGGCGCGCTCGCCATCCTCGAGCACCCGGATCCCTGGCGCTTCGTGTGGACGAGCGATGCCTGGCACTTGTGGCTGGGTCCGTGGACGATCGCCCCGCTGTATTACCTCTTCCTGGCCGGGATCATGGCGGTGTTCGGTCCCCACCTCCTGGCCGTCCAGCTCGTCCAGATCGGCCTGGATGCGTTGGCCGCGGTCCTCACCGGCCACCTCGGGCGCCGCGTGGCGGGACCGCGCGGGGGGTGGGCGGGCGTCGTCTACGCCGTGAACTTCCATGCCATCGAGCAGTGCACGACCACGCTCACCGAGAACATCAGCAACATCCTCCTGCTCGCCGGTATCGTGATGCTGATCGAGGAGGTGGAGCACCGCCGCGGCGGATGGAGGACGGCCTGTGGAGGCCTGCTGCTGGGCCTCTCCTCGCTTGCGCGCTCGGTCACCACCGCCTTCGTGCCGCTGGCCGGCCTGTGGCGCTGGTGGGTGGGACGCGACCGTGCGGCCCTGCTGCGCGCGGTCGTGATCGGCGCCGCGGCCGCGGCCGCCGTCGTGCCCTGGACGATCCGCAACGCGATGGTGACGGGCGACTTCATCCCGGTGGAGACCAACGGCGTCTACAACCTGTACGACGACAACACGTTCGTGGAGGGCGAGCGGCGCGTGCGGCAGGAGGCGCTCATCCGCTCACAGCCGACGCTGGCCCAACAACGCGACATGGCGCTGCGGATGGCCTGGCGCGGGATCGCGCGCCAGCCGGGAACATTCGCCACCAAGGCCTGGCGGAACCTGCTTCACCTGATCCGCCCGGACGGCCTGCAGCTCGTCCTGGTGGTCGAGGAACCCATGCCCGCGTGGCGCCATGCGGCGCTGCTCGTCCTCGACGATCTCATCGTGCTGCCCGCGGTCGTGCTGTTCGCCGTGTTCCTGATCGCCGGCCGGCCCTCGCCGGCGCGGGGACTCATCGCCACCTGGACGGCCTACTACCTCCTGATGGTGGTCGTCATCTTCCACAACGAGATCCGGTACCGGAGCACGCTCCTGCCCTTCGCGCTGGCGGGCGCCGCCGGTGGCTGGGCCCTGCTGGCGCGCGGCGAGGGGTCGCGCGGGGCCGGCGGGACGGGCCCTCCGTTCGTTGCCGGCGCTGCGCGCGATGCGCGGGGCCGTGGAGAAAGGCGATCCGGCGGCGGCGAAGCGGTACCTGGACGATGCCGTGCGCGCGGATCCCGTCTCCGCGCGCCCGTGGCTCCGCTACGGGCGCGCCCTGGCCCGCCAGGGCGACGCGGCCGGAGCGCTGGCGGCCTACGAGACGGCCCGCGACCGCAAAGGATACGTGTGGGTGCCCACGGTGGTGCGTCCCACGCTGTTGGCGGCGGCGGGCCGGACCGGCGAGGTGCTGCCGGCGGTCGAGGACGCGAACGCGTTCTCGTGGAACGTCGACCCCTGGCTGGCCCTCGAGGTGGCCTGGCGGGAACTGCCTCCTCCGGTCGCGGACGAGATCCGGCTGGGGGCGGGCGACTACGGCGCGGCGCGCGGGTTCTCCAACCCGTTCCGCGACCATCGCTGGACGCGCCACCGCGCCTGGCTGCGCGTGCGTCCCACCGCGCCGGCGGCGTCCTTCGAGATCACGCTCTGGATGGGCTCGCCCGCGCCCTCGCCCCACGAGGCGCCCGTGGTGCGCGTCACCACTCCCGACGGGCAGGAGAGCCGGTTCACGTTGTCGCGTGTCGTCGCGCCCTTCCGCCTGCGTGCCGCTCCGGACAAGGAGGGCGTGGTGAGCGTGCGCCTCGACGCCCCGACCTGGAATCGCCGCGGGGAGCCCGCGGAGCAGGGGATCAGCGTCGAGCGGATGACGGTGACGGCCGCTCCTTAGCCCCCCGGCCATTCCCGTCTCCGTCTCCGTGCCCGTTCCCGTCCGTTTGGCCGTTCGAGCCGCGTGGTACGATCCTCCACCGGATGATCGTCCTCCTCGCCCTCTTCCTCGCCGGGCCTGCCCTTCCATCGATCCCACCCCCGCCGGAGATGCGCGGCCTGTGGGTCGTCCGCACAGGCCTCCTGACCCCGGAATCCGTCGATCAGGTCGTGGACGGGGCCGCCCGCGCCGGATTCAATGCCCTCTTCGTGCAGGTGCGCGGCCGCGGGGATGCCTTCTACGCATCGCGCGTGGTGGAGCGCAGCGAGCTCCTTCGGGGCCAGCCCGCGGACTTCGATCCGTTCGGGCGCCTGCTCGCGCGCGCTCGCCAGCGCGGCCTCCAGGTGCACGCCTGGGTGAATGTGCTCCTCACCGCGCACTTCGGCCTGCCCTTGTCTCCTGGCCACGTCGCCGTGCGCCACCCGGATTGGCTCATGGTCCCGAGGGAAGCGGCCCGCGAGGCGCTGGGCGCGCCGCCCGCGAGCCTCATCCCCCTGATCGAGCGCTATCGCGACCCGAGCGATGCGGAAGGCCTGTACCTCTCCCCGTCCGCTCCGGAGGCGGCGGCGCATCTCGAGCAGGTCGTCTCCGAGATCGTGCGCGGCTATGCCGTGGACGGGTTGCACCTCGACTTCGTGCGCTATCCGAGCTCGGAGTACGACTGGTCGCGCGCGGCCCTCGAGGCCTTCCGCGCGTCGCGCGGGGGCGGCGACCTCCTGGCCGGACCGTCGCTCGATCCCGAAGGCTGGGGGAGCTACCGGCGGGCCGCCCTCGACGCCCTGGCCGTCCGGCTCAGCGCGGTCGCACGGCAGGCGCGTCCGGGCATCATCGTCTCCGCGGCGGTAGTGCCGGACCAGGCCCAGGCGCTGTACCACCACTACCAGCCGTGGCCTTCCTGGATGGCGCGCGGCGTCCTCGACGCCGTTTGTCCCATGGCGTACACGCCCGACACGAAGATCTTCCGGAGCCAGGTCGAGCAGGCACGCGCGAAGGTGGGACTCGCCGCACCCGTCTGGGCAGGCGCCATCGATGAAGCGCGCCCCCGTCGCCCTTGCCCTCCTGGCCGTGCTGGGCGGCGGCCATGCCGTCGCTCCCGTGCGCGTGGACGCCAGGCCCACGGCCGCGCCGCACGGATGGGCGCACCGCACCCTGGCGCGCCTCACCCTCCAGCAGAAGGTCGCGCAGATGATCGGGGTGCGCGCCTTCGGCCTCTATCAGCACCGGCGCTCGGAGGACTTCCAGGCCCTCCTCGATCAGGTACGCCGGCTCAAGGTCGGCTGCGTGGTGGTGTTCGAGTCCGAAGTGGGATCGCTGCCCACCCAGATCAACGCGCTGCAACAGGCCTCCGACCTGCCGCTGCTCATCGCCGCGGACATGGAGCGCGGCATGAACTTCCGCATTCGGCGCGGGGTGGTGCCGCTGCCGAGCGCGATGGCGGTGGGGGCGACGCGATCGGAGGACGACGCGCGGTTCACGGGCGAGGTCACGGCGCGGGAAGGCCGCGCCCTGGGTGTGCACTGGGCCTTCGCGCCCGTCGCGGACGTCAACAGCAATCCCGCGAACCCGATCATCAACGTGCGCTCCTACGGAGAGGACCCGGAGCTCGTGGGCCGGATGACGGCGGCGTTCATCGGGGGAGCGCACGCCGGGGGCCTCTTGGCGACGGTCAAGCATTATCCGGGCCACGGCGACACCGCCTCGGACAGCCATCTCCAGCTCGCCACTCTCAGCGGCGACCGCGAGCGGCTGGATCGCGTCGAGCTGCGCCCCTTTCGCGACGCCATCGCGGCGGGCGTCGATGCCGTGATGCTCGGTCACATCGCGGTGCCCGCGCTCGACCCCACGGGGGCGCCGGCCACGCTCTCCGCGCCCATCGCGGGCGAGCTGCGCTCTCTTCTCGGCTTCCGGGGCCTCATGGTCACCGACGCCATGGAGATGCAGGGGGTGCGCGCGGCCTGGACGGGCGAGGCGGCCGTGCGCGCCGTGCGCGCGGGCGCGGACTTCATCCTCCTCCCTCCCGATCCGGACGTGGCCATCCAGGCCATCGTGCGTGAGGTGCGACAGGGGCGCCTGACGGAGGCGCGCATCGACGAGTCCGTGACGCGGATCCTGGAAGCGAAGGAGCGGCTCGGCCCGCAACGACGCGATCGCCGGCATCCCGGAGGCCGAGCTCGCCGCGCGCCGCATCGCGACCCAGACCTTCGTGCTCGGACCCGAAGTCTCGCCGGAGACAGCCTCCCGGATCCTCGCCGCCGCCCCCGGCTTCACGCACGTGATCGCGTCCGCTTTCGTGCGCGTCAGCGCCTACAAGGGCAACGCGGACATGGCGGAGGGCCATGCGCGGCTCCTGCGCGACCTGCAAGCGGCGGGCCGCCCGGTCGTCCTGATCTCCTTCGGCAGCCCGTACCTTCTCCGGCAGGTGCCGTCGGTCTCCGCGTACGTGAGCGCGTACGGAGGCGCCGATTCGAGCCAGCGCGCGGCGATCGCCGCGGTCTTCGGAGAGTATCCTGTGAGCGGGAAGGTTCCGGTCTCGCTTCCCGGCTTCTATGCATTCGGCGACGGGCTGCAGATTCCGAGGCACGAGATGACGCTGCGCGCGGCCGCGCCCGCCGATTCCGGGTTCCGGCCGGACGGAATGGCCGAGGTCGATCGGGTGGTGGAGGCGGCGGTCGCGGCGCGCGCGTTCCCGGGCGCGGTGCTGGCGGTGGGCAAGGACGGCGTGCTCGCGCACCTGCAGCCCTTCGGCCGTCTCTCCTACGACGACGATGCGGCGCCGGTGCGCGCGGACACGATGTACGACCTGGCCAGCCTGACCAAGGTCGTGGTGACGACGACCATGGCCATGATCCTCGTGGACGAGGGCAAGCTCGACATCAACAAGCCCGTCTCCGCGTTCCTGCCCGAGTTTCGCGGGGGGGCCAAGGACAAGGTCACGGTGTGGCACCTGCTCACGCATTCGTCCGGCATCGACTGGTGGGCGCCCCTGTACAAGGAGCTCAAGGGCAAGGACGCGTACCTCCGGCGCATCCTGGCCATGGACCTCGTCTACGAGCCGGGCGCGAAGTCGGTCTACAGCGACCTCGGCGTCATCCTGCTGGGGGAGATCCTGGAGCGCGTGGCCGGGCAGGACCTCGAGTCCTTCGCGCGCGCGCGCGTGCTGGGGCCGCTGGGGATGAAGGACACGACCTATCGTCCCGGCCCCGAGCTGTTGCCGCGCATCGCCCCCACCGAGAACGATCCCTGGCGGGGCCACCTCCTGCGTGGCGAGGTCCACGACGAGAACGCGGCCGCGCTGGGCGGCGTCGCGCCCCACGCCGGCCTCTTCAGCACCGCCTCCGACCTCGCCCGCTTCGCGCAGATGCTCATAGGCGGCGGCGTCTTCGAGCACCAGCGCATCGTCTCGCGGGAGACGGTGGAGCGCTTCACGAAGCGCGCGGGCGTGCCCGACTCGAGCCGCGCGCTCGGATGGGACACCCCGAGCGAGAACTCCTCGGCGGGGTCGCTCTTCGGTCCACGCTCCTTCGGTCACACCGGATTCACGGGCACGTCGATGTGGATGGATCCCGACCGCAACCTCTTCGTCATCCTGCTCACCAACCGCGTCCATCCGACGCGGGAGAACAACGCCATCCGCGAGGTCCGGCGCGCCGTGGCCGACGCGGTCGTGCGGGGGCTCGCCGAGAAATGAAAATGCGCGTTCGCACCGGACCGGCGGCGATGGCCGCGGCCCTTCTCACCTTCTGGAGCTGTGGGGGAGATTCCCTCGGCCCCGAGCAACCGGGCGCGGGTGCCGCTCGCCAGGCCTCGCCCAGTCCCAAGGCCAAGCCGAGCGCGACCCCGCCCGTCCAGGTCAAGGTCGGCCTGGAGCAGATCGAGGCGGAGAAGGGCGGGCCGCTCAAGGGCAAGAAGATCGGGCTCATCGCCCACGCCGCCTCCGTCACCTTCGACGGCCGGCGTGCGGTCGAAGTGCTGCGCGTGGCCGGCGTCGACGTCGAGAAGATCTTCGCCCCCGAGCACGGCGCGCAGGGCAAGGCGGCGGCCGGAGAGAAGGTCGGCGATACCGTCGATCCGCTCGCCCGCGTGCCCGTGGTCAGCCTCTACGGCGAGAAGACCAAGCCGACGCCGGAGGACCTCAAGGGGCTCGACGCCCTCGTGTTCGACCTGCAGGACGGCGGCGTCCGCTTCTACACCTACGTGAGCACGATGATCCTCGCCCTGCGGGCGGCCGCGGACGCCGGCATCGAGTTCGTGGTGCTGGACCGGCCGAACCCCCTGGGCGGCGAGCGCGTGGAGGGTCCGGAGAGCGAGCCGCGCGACGCCGTCCCGGAGAGCCTCGTCAATACCGCCCCCGGGCCGCTCGTCCACGGCCTGACCGCGGGCGAGATGGCGCAGTTCGTCAACGCCTCCCTGAGCAAGCCGGCGCGCCTGACCGTCGTGCCGATGAGGGGCTGGCGGCGCTCGATGTCCTGGGCGGACACCGGACGCGCCTGGGTCGCGCCCTCGCCGAACCTCCGCTCCGCGGAGGCCGCGCTCGTCTACCCGGGCACCGCCCTGCTCGAGGGGACCAACGCCTCCGAGGGCCGGGGCACGGAGGCGCCGTTTCTCCTGATCGGGGCCCCCTGGCTCAAGGCGGAGGCGATCATCCCGTCGCTTCCCGCGTCCGGCCTCACCTTGGAGACGGCGACGTTCACTCCCGCGGCCTCCCCGGCCGCACCGGAGCCCAAGTACGCAGGGCTGCCTTGCGCGGGGATCCGGATCGCCATCAAGGATGCGGCGGCGGTCACGCCCTACAAGCTCGGCGTCGGGCTCCTCGTCACCCTGAAGGGCCAGGCCGGGTTCGAGTGGTTGCGCGGGGGGGCCGCCATCGACCGGCTGGTCGGCACGCGCGCGTTGCGCGCCGCCATCGACCGCGGCGATCCCGTGGACGCGATCGTGGCCGCGGACCTGCCCGCCATCGAGGCCTTCCGCAAGGCGCGCCAGAAGTCGCTGTTGTACTGACGAACAACGAACGACAACAACAGAAAACGGAAAAATTCAGGCTGGGGTGCGTTCGGCCTGGACGGGGCGAATCGCACTGAGGGTCATCCCCACCGCGAACGTCGCCGTCGCCCCTATCGCCACATTCCAGGTCCACGCGACGCCTTGCGCATGCAGTACATACGGTGCGAGCATCCCCAGGGTAAGGCTTGTGACCAGCCCCGCGATCATCCCGATCATCGTGCCGAGCGAGTTCGCGCGCCGCGAGAGGACGCCCAGCAGGAAGGCGCCCACCGTGGGCCCCGAGGCGTAGCTGAGGGCCGCCAGACCGCCTTCGAGCGCGGAGGTCATGTTCTGCGCGGCAACGGCGACCGCGATCTGCGCGAGCCCCCAGATGACGGTGAACGCGCGGCCCACGCGCATCTGCTGCGCCTCGGTGGCGCCCGGCCGCACGTAGGGCAGGTAGAAGTCGCGGACGGTGGTGGAGGCCATCGAGTTGAGTGAGGGGGAGAGGGCCGCCGCCACCACTGCGGCCAGGATGAAGCCCGTCCATCCGCCGGGCAGTTGTTGCGAGACGAAGGTGGGCAGCACCTCCTCGCCGCGCGCGAACACCTGGCCCCCATAGTGCGCCCACAGGAGGGTGCCGAGGAAGAGGAACAGCGCGAACTGCATCATCACCAGGAATCCGGACAGCACCAGGCCCGCGGAGGCGTCCTTCTGGCTGCGTGCGACGAGCAGCCTCTGGACGAGATAGTGATCGGTGCCGTGGGTGGCGAGGGTCAGGAATGAACCGCCGACGAGTCCCGCCCAGAACGTGAAGGGCACACGGAAATCGAGCGAGAAGTCGAACAGCGCGAGCTTGCCGGCGGCGGAGGCGGCGGCGAGCGCGCCTCCCACGCCCGCCGGCAGCCGGTGGATCACGAAGACGAGGCAGACGATCGCGCCCGCCAGGTACACGAACATCTGGATGCTGTCCGTCCAGATGGTGGCGACCACTCCTCCCTCCTCCGTGTAGAGGATCATGGCCACGCCCAGGACGGCGATGCACCACCATTCCGGGATCCCGGCCGCGACGGCGAGCACCAGGGCCGCGGCGTGCAGGCGGATACCGTCGCCGAGTGTGCGGTAGAGGAGGAAGATCGCGGCCGAGACGGTGCGTACCGCGCCCCCGAACCGGCGCTGGAGCAGCTCGTACGAGGTGTAAATCTCGCCTCGGAAATAGGCCGGGATGAATAGGATGGCGATGAGCAGCCGGCCGACGACGTAGCCGAGCGCGAGCTGGAGGAAGGCCCAGTTGCCACGGTAGGCGATGCCGGGGACGCCCACGAACGTGAGCGTGCTCGTCTCCGTGGCCACGATGCAGGTGGCGATGGCCCACCAGGGCACGCTGCGCGCGGCCAGGAAGTAGTCGCGCACGGAGCGGCCGCGCCGTCCCAGCCAGGTGCCGAAAGCGGTGATGCCGACGACGTATCCGACGAGGACGACCAGCGCGGACAGGGGAAGCTTCATGACGGCGGCCGACCCCGTCGTGGTGGCGGGGCCACGATCAGCTTCGAGCGGTGAGTCGGTGAGACACGACCTGCATCGCGGTCGCGAGACGCGCGATGCGGCGGTTGCGCCCCTGGTTGGCGAGCGCATCGTCCGCCGGGGGCACCTCGGACCGCGCCTCGCGCTGCAGCTTGTCGAGCTCCTGGCGCAGCAGGTTCAGCTCGCCGGGCGTGAAGGAGCGCAGGCTGTTCGCGTTCAGGAGCGTGAGCCCCTCCGCGACCTGGTTCGCCATGGCCGGCGCGCTGCCTCCCTGGTAATTCGCCATTCCGTCCGATTATACCGGCACGCCGCTTGCAAAGATGGCGGCGTCACACGCTTGCCCCGGCCGGCGACGGCCGCTACAGTAAGGTGCCCCTCGATGGACACGCGGGTCGAAAGGCGTCGGCCGGACCGTCACCTGATTGCCTTGCGGCTCATGCGCCGCATCGCCATCTTCGCCCTCGTGGCTTCGGCCGTACTGTGGGTGGTTCCGCGGGTCCTGACCGAGCTGGGCGTGATGGGTCCGCGGCCGGAGCAGTGCATCGAGACGGCGGACCGCGCCCTCACCGTGGCGCGCAGCTACGGCGCCGCCTCCCTCCCCGTCTTCCAGAAGGCCGAGCACGAGCGCGACCGCGCCCGCGAGCTGGTGCGCAACGG
>WNFI01176646.1_pt1 | contig 13311 bp, 15 predicted proteins | sample 5400471 | NCBI WGS metagenome assembly WNFI01 (sample SAMN13153348, study PRJNA577476) | soil metagenome | isolation source: 100 cm saprolite on Douglas fir-dominated hillslope | place: USA:California | collected 2013-09-17
ATGAAGACGAGATTCACGACCTCGGGAACGTCCACGCCGGTGTCGAGCATGTCCACCGATATGGCTATGCGCGGCAGGTCGTTCTTCTTGAATTTGGTGATCAACCCGTCGCCGAAGCTGCCGTCGCGCACGCGCTCTGTGGTAGAGGTAATGACCTGCGCGACACCGACGTGTTGCGGATACATTTCCTCGAACAGCTCGGCAATGCGGTGCGCGTGGGCCTTGGTCATGGCGAAGACGATGGTCTTGCCCGGAAGCTGCGCGGACTGGTCCTTGATGCAGACTTCCATAATCTCCTCCCACTGCCTGCGCAGGGTATCCTTGTTGCTGACTTCGATTTCGATTTCCGTGCCGGCGTAATCAATGGCGTCGGGATCGATGCCCTGCTCGATCAGCGCGTTGCGGTCTTCCTCGGTGAGATCGGCGCCTTTGATGCCCTTGCGCTGGAACCCCGTATGGGCCTGATACAGGCTGAAGTCAACAAGGAACTTCTCCCTGACCGCCTGCTGGTATTCGTAGAGGAAGGTCGGCGTCGTGCTGTCGCACTGAAAAACCCGGAAGGTGTCGCGGTCGATAAAGTTGGCCGGCGTCGCGGTGAGGCCGACCATGCGCGCGTCGAAATACTCGATGACCTCGGTAAATCGTCGGAAAATGGAACGGTGCGCCTCGTCGAACACGATGAGGTCGAAGAATCCGGGATTGAATTTCTGAAAGCACAGGCTCAAGGTCTGCTCGGTGGCGACGAAAAGGCGCTTCTGGGTATCGACCTTCCAGGTGTAGATGCGGTCGCGCGGTTCGTTGGGCAGGTGCGCCTTGAAGCCGTCGGTGAGCGCCTGGTCAACAAGGGCATCGCGGTCCGCGAGAAACAGCATGTTCTGAGCTTGATTCGCGCGGAGGAACAAGTCGAACAATGCCATTGTGGTTCGCGTCTTGCCGGTGCCCGTAGCCATTACCAGCAGCGCGCGGCGCTTGTTGCCGGCGAAGGCTTCGGCGACGCGGCGGATGGCTTCGTGCTGGTACGGCCGATCGACGATCTTTGTGTTGATCGGCACGCTCGGCAGCGGCTGGCCATTCTGACGCAGGAACAGCAAGCGCTCCAAATCCTTGGGCGAGAAAAAACCGGCGACTACACGCGGATTAGCTTGCCCGACTTCCCAGAACCAGGTTTGGTGGCCATTGGTCATGAAACCGAACGGCGCGTACGACTGGCGCTTTGCGATTTCGGTTACGTAGTGACGGAGTTGCTCGTCGGCCTCGCGCGGGTTGCGCGAGCAGCGCTTCGCCTCGACGACGGCGATGACTTCGCCGCCGGGCGCATAAAGGCAATAGTCAGTGACGCCATTCCACGGCTCCGCGTCGTAGCCATCGACGGGAATCTCGAGACCGACCTGCGTCCGGTCATCGAGATTCCAGCCAGCATTCCGTAGGGCCGGGTCGATGAGAATGTAACGAGACCGGGCCTCGTTAAGGGAGAGAGTGCTCTCGGGATTACTCATAGCTACTAATGATTAGGCGCCCGAAGCTAGGTGTTATGGCTTTGTGCAAAATGCCCTCAAGCCGAATGGGCGCATAGTTGAAATCTTCGTCTCGATCTTGCAGGATATCTTGTGCGTTTCGCGACGGCCCAGGTCCACGTAGAAGTCACGGTCCGAGTCATCAATCTTAGCCATGTTCAGCCTTATAGGCCTAAGTATTGCGCCCTGAGCTGCGCCAAGCGCACCTTAAACTGGGCGGACAAGCGCAAGTCAACGAGCAACTCGGTCAAGCATCAGGTCTTGCCGGGCCGCCGACCCTAATGCCCTTAATCATGTCTTTTTTTTGGACTCAGAAAAAATTTAATGCCAATGGCGTCAGTAATAGAGACCCGAGCGTGGCACCGGAGAAGGGCAGTTCTGCGCACCTACACATATACGCATAATAGTAACGATGCTCGGATTCGCGATCCCTCATACCGACCCGCCAATTCGTTACTCGATGATCGAGACGAGACATCTTGCTACGCAAAAGGGGCATCATAGGGGCACCGCCTGAAATGAAAAAGCCTTGCGGACTGGCAAGGCCTCGAATATTTGGCGCGCCCGGCAGGATCTGAACCCACGATCCCTGATGCGTACCAGGTCATCGTACAAGGGATCGACGGGACGACTGCACTAGTGATGCTGAACACCGCCGCCTGTCGATCTCTCGAAGCGCAGACATGGAATCAGCACCATCACGTTGGCCTCGGGCGGCCGCACAATCGCGAACGCGTGAGCCATCCACTTACCTTTCGCATTCCGCAGATTCGGTACCCCATGTCGCCGCGAACAGCGCACCGGATTCCCAGACCAAGCAAGCCGACTCATCGAGCACGATCCCCGACCAAGTGTTCGCGTTCGTCAGAGCGCACCCGAGGACGCTGGGCCGCCAGTTGCGCGAGCAGCCCTTTGGCCACAAGCTCTTTCTCCGTGGCCAGCGCAGGCATCTGGCGAAGGTAACCCTCGACGCCTTGCGCCAGAGACTCCTGGCCTTGTGCCCGCAGCAGCGTTGCGGTCGTCCTCCAATCCTCGACGACGCGGCTGCGCGTCGCCAGAAGCTTGGCCTTCCCCGCCTCGGGCGCGAATCGACCGTGCTGTAACTCCTCGGCCACCCTTTCCACTTTGCGGCGCATGAATATGGACTGCCCGCGCTTGAGGGCCCGGTAGATGCCGTCCTTCTTCCGATCGTTCGGTTTGCCTCGCAGCGCCACGGGCGTTGCGTTCGCGGCCACACCCAGGTGACGCAAGTAACTCGCGAAGTCCTCTCGCCATTCTCTGAGCGTCGCTTTGCGGATGTGCAGCCTCTGGCCGTCCTCGCTTTGGGCTTTCACCACCAGGTGCACATGCGGGTGTCCCTGATCGGTGTGCAGGACCATCGCGTAGCGATGTTGAAGCGCGAATTTCTCGCGGGCGAATTTTTGCGTGGCCGCCAGCAGTTTCTCCGGCGGCGTGCCCGCCGGCATGGAGAAGACGATGTTGTGGACCTGCTTGGGCCGCCGGTCCTTCTCCCCCGCCTTGGGTCCTGGTCGGTATTGTCCTTTGCCCGCATCGAGGTTCCAGTCGTCGACTAGGTAATCAGCCACATCCTTGCCCTGAAGCTTCTCGCCCTCATCAGTGTGGACCTCGAGCTTGCCATGTCGATCGACGTAGGCGAAATGGGCCTGCACCGCATCTGCACTCTTCCCTCCGCCCGAGACCTTGACCATGACTTCCGGGACACCAGACACGGTGCGTCCGATCTGCTCGAGCTGTGCGGGGCTGAACTGCAGCGGCGTATGGCGCCCGCGCCGGCCGTAGCTCACCAGGTCCAGTTCGGCCAACCGCCCACTGCTGGGCAGGCTAACTCGCTTCGGCATCGGCCGACTCCCAACTGATGCGGTTGGCCTTGACTGCGTCACGCAGGGCCTGCCGCAGTTCCTCTACTGCCTGGAGAACCGCCGCGAGTTCCCCGCGCAGCCCTGGATCGACGCCCTGTCCTTCCCTCACCGCGCCTGCGATCTGATTGAGGCGACGTCCGATCGCGCTGATTGCTGCCAGGCTGCGTTCGAGCCGCGCCAGCTCCTCGAGCGGCATCGGCGGATCGGCTCGCACGTGGGCCCGAATGAGGGCGGCCGCATAAGTGGTGTACTTCATCCCATTCCGACAGGCCACGACTCGCTGCCAATGCGGCGAACTGACCTTTCCGGTCGGGCGTGGCCCAGGCGGCGATTTGTTGGCGGACGGGGGGTCTCGCATCCATGCCGTTTATCAATATCTGTTTGTGATATTTGTCTGACGCCAGTCTATCCTGCCCTCAAGTCCGTTTCAAGCATTTTTGTTCGCGGCGGCAAAGACTCGGTTTGTTCAGTGGGCGGTGGCCGTCGAAATGACCCCCGCCGATAGTCCACCTTTGGCAGAATCCTGAATCAATACTAGACAACGATATTTTAAGCGCGAAGCTCGTTCAAGAAGCCCGGCTGTGGTGCCTGGTTGCAGCCGTCGGGCTCAGTCTGTGGACTGTCTTGAGTGCGCCGCACCCCAGTCATCGGCTGCCAGGGGACGGGGCGCTGAGAAACCACCGCTCGGACGCGTCGCCCGCGACGGGTCCGTTTACCGGGGGATGCCAAGCGCCGCGCGGCGGGGGTCTCTTGCGCGCTTGCCCAAAGGCAAGGGTCAAGAGTCCCCCAAGAGAGGGTTTTACCCATGCTCTGATCCAGACCCGAGACAGACTCTTGGACGCGCCGCTTTGATATTTCGGACTAGTGTCTATCGCCGCGGCCTTCTCGGGGCTGTCCCACATAATGAGGAAAGGGAACACGTCGTTGTGTGCAGCCCTTTCCATGGAGGGATCGGCGGGCGCTCCTGCGCGCTCAGGAGGGATGTTGAAAGCGGAAGGTTTGCAATAGATCCGTGCCGTGAAAGGGATCGAACCCTGAGGGCCGAGACGATCAGCTTGGGCAGCGGCAACGAGTCGCGCCCAGCCGGACGGAGACGGCTTTGCCTCAACACAAATAAGCCAGAATCGGATTCATGCGTGCCGCCCTAATATGAGCAATAAGCCGTGAGCGGCTTGCCAGATGCGTCACTGGATCGGCACAATTTCCGACGAAATAGACTTGAAAGCATGCAGCTCAATAGAAAGTTCGCCAAAAGGAGAGAACAGGGTGCACCACGACATTCTCGAGCGGCTCCGGATCGATCCCGGCCAACGAACTTTAGGACAGCTGTTGCAGGACCGCGAAGCGGCGGCCCAAGAGATCGCACGGCTACGATTACAGATCGATCGCCTACGAACCGTGGATGCGATGCAAACGCCAGAACGTAACCTGAGGGCGTCACCCGCAACGCACGCGGCTGCGTCGAAAAAGCCTGCGTTCCGACCGGGGACCCTTATTCGTGTTGCGGACGTTTGCGAATTGCTCGGCGTCTCACGGAGCACGGTCTACAAGCTGCGATCCGAGGAGGCTTTCCCGGAACCGGTCAAGCTCGGCCCTCGGGCTGTTCGCTGGAGCGTCGATGCGGTCGAGGCCTGGCGCGACGCCCTGTGTCGCTGAACCGCCGTGGACGCAGTGTTTGGAGATTACAACTAAGGGCGGGATCTGATCTGTTTCGAATTGGGTGGAACGGTGCCACTGCCGGCGAACTATGCAACCTGCCGAGAGGTGCAAGGACTCCAGGACGTGCTCCAGGTTGAAACCGGTGCAGATGATGGTGCCCTCCGTCGAGGCGCTGTGCACGCCTACTCATTTTCAATGCCAATTGACACTGTTTTCCATTTCAAGCAGACGCACGTATGCATTCATACTCCGCCGTATATCCAAGCGGTTGGTATCTTCCATTGAGGGTCACTTGCCGACGAAAATCCGAGTCAGCTGCGGGTGGAAATCTACGGTATGTTGCCTACGCGGATACAGCCAAAGCCTGATCGCGTGTAATTTGAATGCAGCAGGAATCGCCCTGCGCGATCAAAGAAGGGAATAGACATTTCTTGTCGCAGATCCCGAATGTCGGTGTCTCCATGGAGCCGCCGACAAAGTGATAGAGCTGCGCGCCTGGATTGGGTTGATCGAGCGGGGCGAGGATCAGCGCCAGCATCTGGAGTGTCTGCAAACTTGCGCACGACATCGAAAACGCGAAGACGTTTTGCCGCGTTTTCAGCGGATGGTCGTCTGGAAGGCCTTCAATGTAGCGCGGGTTATCGAGGTGCCCTTCCCGCTCCATTTGCACAAGGCCAGGATCATACTGGCCGATGCATTGCAGGCAGGGACGCCCTATTGTTGCTGTGTGCGCGCGCCAATCCGCTGCAGCCAGCTTGCCAAAGCGATTGGTGCGGACGCGAATTCCGCCATCGATGACCGGAATCAGATGCGCGTAGGCGATGAGGTTCAGCACATGACGGCCCCACGGTCTGTCCACGCAGGAAAAGAGAACATCACAATCCAGAGCTTGCCGGAACACGACATCTTCATAGATTGCACCGACGACGGGTTGAATGGCGCAGTGCGCCGCCGTGGCGCGCGGCTGGAGATACGCGGCCAAAGCGTCTACCTTAAGCTGACCGATATCCTTCGCCGTGGCGTAGTTCAATCGATCGAGGTTGTGCTCCTCGACACGATCGAAATCAATCGGCATTACATCTTCAGCGCCTGTTTTGACAAGCGCATCGGCAATGAAGCCGCCGACGCTCCCCGATCCGGCGATTCCGTACCGCAGCCGGACGAGATCCGCCTGGCATTCTTCGCCCCAGGCCGAAACAGTTCGAAGCTGCGCCTTCGTGGATTGCGGGCGGGGCGCAAACTTGTCCATGTAATGCACCTTCAGTTGATCACCGACGACCCTGACTGTTCCGCACCAATTCCGTTGATAGGTACGAGGTGCCGTGCGCTCCCAGAACCGAGCGCTCCAGGTGCCATCACCGGCCAGCGTCAGCCCAACGAATGGCAAGCCGGTTGCGCCAAACACCGCACCGGCATTGCCCTGTTCAGCGTTAATGTCGTCCTGGCTCATGCCTTGCCACCCACGACCGAACGGATGACTGTGGAGCAGGGCGAGCCCTGTTCCCGCAGCGGCGGCGGCCGCCAGCGCACGTTCAAGGAATGCAGGTTCGAAACTCGCATTGCCATGAACGTTACGTTCACTGGCACGAGGGAGGAGCAGCCGTTCGATGATGGCTGTGGTCCGGGTTGCGCCCCGGCTCGGGTTCCATAAAGCAAAGCACAGATCTTCCTGCCGGTCGCGGCGCAGGAGATGGGCGCGCGCAGCGGCGTCGGTAGCCGCCGTCATGGCCGCGCTGCGCGCCACCCGGCTCATTGGGTTTCCCAAAGACGCCAGATATGGCTCATGTATGCAGCCACTGTTTTCTTGCCTGCCGCCCATTCGGGAAATGGCCGGGACCAGTATTGCCATTCGGTACTGAGCGCCTCGCGAAACGGACTGTCGCTCACCGACCCGGTCGGGTGTGAACCGCCCGACTGGTTGGGATGGATATGTGGTGAGACATGGGGACCACTTGGCGGCGTGAGCGGGAAATCGGCTGGCACGACGAATCCGTGCTGGACCGTCTTGCCTGCAAACCGACCGCTTTCTACCACATAGTCGATGGTGACGTGATCCGGCTTGCCGGGAAGAACAGCGGGCGCATATCCGAGCGCAGCCAGCCCTTGAAGGAAAGCCTGAGTGCCGGTCGCCGTCGGGTCCGACACCGGCGTGGGTCCGGTCGAGATCGCCTGAAACTTTGTCCCCTCATGCATCTTGATCGGGTCGTCACCCTTGCCTTTGTAGCTGATGGGATCATGCCCATGGATTTGCACCAGGTAGTGCGTCGCCGGATCTTTCCCCGCAAACCGCTTGATGATCTGGTTGGGGGTGAGCTCCTTCTCCCTGGTTTCGTGCGGCTCGCCATCGACAAAAAAATGGATGACGTGGCCGTGGCCTTCGTTGTGTTTCTCTGTGCTGCGGTCTTGCGTTTCAATCGTGCTCATTTTCTATAACTCCCTATCCGGTCGGCGGGGCGGGTCGCGGGTTCAGCTTAAGCAACCGGACGCGGGCGGCATCGTCGGATACGGCGAAAGTGCTTACAACCTGGGCCATGAGGGCATGGCCGTGTGTGGTTTGCAGTGACACGGCACCGTAGAGCCCGTGCGCTTCCGCGTATTCGCGGCAGATTCGCACAACGGATGTTTTCGGCATCAGAATGGCTCCGCAGATATACCCTGCTTGCCATTCCATCCAGTCGGTCTGCGCGGCGTCGATCATGGTCTCCCGCTTGCAGATGATCTTGTTCCCGTTGGGAACGCGCCGGAGCAAGTCGGGGCTGGGCGGTTCGACATCCCAGAGATAGGCGTGAAACTTTACATGCCCGTATTCGTGGGTCATCGTCGTGCGCAGGCGATTTGCCCGCCGGTCATTTTCCATGAGCTCCTTGCTGATTGATACACGGGGCTTATGGTTTGGCTGGAATTCAGTGACGCCTTCAACATCCGCGCCGTAGTGTGACAAATCTGCATAGAGATCGAGATCTTGCGCATCGCGCTCGATCAGCTTGGTCAGATCGTCCGTCACGACAGGGTATTCCACCTTCCCATACAGATCCTTGAGGAAGCCTGTGATGATGGTCTCGCACTCGCGATCGAGCTCGGCGGGTTCATAGTGGGGGCGCTGCTGAAAGCGCCCGGTCGTGTCGCGCACATACTTCACGTCTGTACCTCACTTCTTCTGCGGGCGCCGGAAAGCAGTAAACGCGGCTTTGACGGCATCTTGCGATAAATTCTTTTCCCGGATTTCATCCGGAAACTTGCCCGCCAGGTAATTGAGATAGTCCGCGTCGATCTTGAGTACCTTCGCGAACTGCTGGATCAAGGGGTCCGACGTTGGATTGCGCCGGTCCCGTTCAATATCGTTCAGGTATTGCGGTGAAATTGGCTGGTCGTCCTCCTCGCGCAGGATTTTCGCGGCCAGATCTTTCTGGCTCATACCCAGTTTCTTGCGCGCCTCTGCGATGTATCCACCAAATGTAACCGGCTCAGTTGTTTTTGCCATATGCTCCTCTGCTTATTAGCGTACTCAATTGCGAATATCAAAGTCAACAGGTTTAAGAAGGGCAATTTGACTTACCTTTCTTAATTGTCTTGCCAAAGTCGCTTATCTTTCTTAAGATGGTCAGGGAAGGAGTTTTAAGAAAGATAAATATCGTTATATTTCTTTAAAAGAGACAATGGCAGAGGATAAGAAAGCTAACGATCCGAGGCTAGGCCACTACGTGCCGACGATTGCGGGAGGCAAACCGGCCCAGGCTTTTATTCCGCCGCCGCTCCCGCCCATCCCGCCTATCACTATAGGGCCGCTGCTTCCTCTGCTTGATCAGGCGAATCTGGCCGTGGGGCAATTGGAAGGATTGGCGCAATCGCTTCCGGACATCGATCATTTCATTTATGCCTATATCCGAAAAGAGGCATTGGTCTCGTCTCAGATCGAGGGCACTCAATCTTCACTCTCCGATCTGCTGCTGCATGAGATTGACGCCGTGCCGGGCGTTCCCGTGAACGATGTCGAAGAAGTCTCGAATTATGTCGCCGCCATGCGTTCCGGTCTGGAGCGCGTGCGGACGGATGGTTATCCGATCACGCTCAATCTGCTGAGAGACCTGCACCGGATATTGCTGCGGGGTCAGCGCGGAAGGAACAGAGATCCGGGCGAGCTTCGGCGCTCCCAGGTCTGGCTGCAAGACGGATATGGCCGCGTAAGCTTTGTGCCGCCCCCCGCCGATCAGGTGTTGCCGCTGCTGGGCGATCTTGAGAAATACATCAATGAGGAAAACCCATCCTTGCCAATGCTCGTGCGCGCCGCTCTCGTACACGCGCAATTCGAGACGATCCATCCATTCCACGACGGGAATGGCCGTCTTGGCCGCCTCCTCATCACGCTAATGCTGTGCGCCAATAATGTCATGCGCGAGCCAATTTTGTACCTCAGTCTCTACTTCAAGATCAATAGAGACGCTTACTACCATGCGCTTCAACAAATCCGGTTGAAGGGCGCATGGGAAGAGTGGATCGAATTTTTTCTGCGTGGAGTTGCCGAAGTAGCAGGAGAGGCTGCCAGCACGGCGCGCGAACTGGCGGCACTGTTCAAAGCCGACCGGACCAAAATCCTCGCGCGCTCCGGGCGCAGGAACGCCGCTATCTTCCAGGTCTATGACCTCCTGGAAAAGCAGATCTATGCGACCGTGCCGAACGTTCAGAAGGAACTCAAGATATCGGCACCGACGGCGCGAAGCGCATTGACCGAACTTCTGGCCTTAAAGATCGTGAACGAAGTGACAGGGCAGGAGCGCAATCGGATATACGTCTATGAAAAATATCTTACGGTGCTCCAACGTGGAGCAGAGCCGATCAAATGAGTGAATTTGCCTTTGCCAGTAACTAAAACGCCAGCGTACTTCCTTGTTAGCGTTAGTCCTAGGCAGCCGATCGCTCCCTCAGTCATCGTGGGGAGATTTTGGGGACTGTATTAGGCCCCTGTTCGCACCCCAGCTTCAAGTTCGTCCGCAACTCTCTGCGTCTCCGCCCTGCATGGCTTGACCCAGCTCTAGTGCTGTCAATTTCCACTGAACACTGACCCGCTTTTTTCATCGAAATCTGACCCACTCGGTTGGTCGAATCGAGGGGGTTAGAAGGTCGTTCCTCGCTAATTCCTATTCTTGAATCGATAGCTCTCGTTGCCCGTCTCGACGATGTCGCAGTGATGCGTGAGCCGGTCTAACAGGGCAGTTGTCATCTTCGCGTTCCCGAACACCGATCCCCATTCCGAGAACGACAGGTTGGTCGTGATGATCAGCGTCGTTTTCTCGTAGAGCTTCGAGACCAGGTGAAACAGGAGTGCCCCGCTGTTCTGGCTGAACGCCAGATAGCCCAGCTCGTCAAGGATCACACCAGAACGCGACTACGCTTTCTGCCTTTCACGCTCTCCCGCGGAATATCGAACACACTTCCTCGTCCCGCACGCCGGTGTTCAAATCAAATAACACCATGCGGGCCAGGTGATCCGGTAGTCGAGGTATCAACTCGCGTTGCTCGGCCCAAGTGATGGGGCGAGCATTCGGAATCAAGAGTCGATTTCCACGGTCTCATTGATGACGAGCTTCCACTTGGCATTCTTCTCGTGAAGATTGGCGAGAGACTCGATGAGCGGTTTGACGGCGGGGTCCAGCGGCAACGCCGTCTTGGCCTTCCTGACGAAGGGTTCGAGCGCGTTGGCCTGGCGCCGATGCCCTGCGAGCTCGAGCAGATAGCCGAGCCGGCGCACGGACGAATTCTCGTAAGCAGCAGCGAGCTTGGCGAGCGTGCGCGGATCGGCCTTGGCGCCGATGTCTTTGGCAATCTGCGCGACGCCGCTGATGCCGGTCGCTTTGTGAAAATAGCGGGCGCAGTCCAGCAGCGTCAGCTCGACACCGGCGACCTTGGCAAAGCCGGCCTCGCTCTTCATCGGATCGAGTTGATCGGGCTGGTTAACCTGCGCAAAGACCTTGGGCGTCTGGTAGAGGAACTGGAGGCGGTGGCGGCCGATCTCGAATTCGCGCAACTGCTTGGGCACGACCACCTGGAAGACCATCGCCGCCTGGTGCGATGACCCGTGGAAGGCTGCAGCCCGTAGGAGCGAGATGCGGTAGTCGAGCCGCTGATGCTTCATCAACGGATCGATCCAGCGCACGGGGTCAGGGGCACCGGCAACCTGGTCCTCTGGACGCAGGATCAGATAGAAGCCATGACGCGGGTTCGCCAGCCGTCGCTTCTTGATCAGCCGAGTGATGGCGGCGGCCAGGGCGTCGGGCTTCAGGTCGAGCGCAGCCAGCACCTCTTCGCGGGAGAAGTGGGCGCGGCCGTGGACGAGCCGGTCATCGACGAACTGTTGGAGCGAAGCCATACCCAGATCATATTCAATATTCGACATAACAACAAGGCTTTTGCATATGATATGGGAAGGCCCGGAAGGGGATGATTGCTGGCTCGCTGTGTTGATCGTTCAACGCAAAGTTGAGGGGCGTGCCGCACTGGGCGCGTCCCCTCTCGAGCGCCTCGTAAGTGTTGGGCCGCAAGCGAACCTTTAAGTGGCGAACGCAATACGAAGATTTAATACGCGGCCGACTCACCCGATGTACGAGAGGACGGCAAACTCGTTTCCGCCGAACACAAAGTTGGCGACTTCACGCATACCCATTTTTGCGTGGGCGCGCAGTGAGGCGGAGTTATCACGCCGTATGAAGAGAATGCCCTCGCGCGCTGGCGCCAAGCGCCGCAGCTCCGAGAACATCGCTTGCGCCAGTCCCTTGCCGCGTTCTTCGGCATCGACGCAGACCGGGCCGTACACATAGGCATCGGATGTGCCGGAATACGCGGCGAGCATTGCCCTGATGATGGAAACATCGGCGTTCATTGCCCGCGTGCTGGTCATCAGGAACCCCGCTATGCAGTCGCCACGGCGTGCAACGATCAACGGCATCTCGCGCATCATCTCAGCGATTCTGGAATGTGGAAGACTGGCGGACAACGTGCCGCCTTGCTCGGGCTGATTTGCCGCTTGGAGTTCCACGATGCCGTCTAGGTCGGCCTCGGATGCAAGGCCGATATCTGCTTCGCCTTTTGTCACAACTTATTTCCCTGGCGCCCAGCGAACCAAGCTAACCGGCGGCCCGCTGTCGGGGCGCAGCCCCGCATGCGGGACGTCCGCATTGGGCGACGGGTTAGCCCGTACTTTGGCAAAAGTCGAGCGCTGCTCCGCGCGCAAGGAGCGACTGAGCTTCTACGACAATGTCCTCGACTATTTGTGCTGCGCGCGGTCGGTTATGAACGATTCCAATGCATTCGCCGGCAACGATCACGACGACATCGAGGTCTTGCCGCGTTCTTGCTTCCGCGTAGGCCGCAGCGAGACTCCCGAACGCCCCTGCGGCCTCGGCTTCGCGGTGCGCCCATTGTTCAGTGAGCTTGTTGGTTCCGACCCGGAAGGAGAATTCCTCCGGCCACGGCACTCCACGTAAAGCGTCGATCGCTCGTGTCCGAACAGTATCATCACCTGTGGCAAGCATCGCCCGATCTGTTGCTGCCCGCGGAGTAAGGGCCTCTTCCGAGGCCCAGAATCGGGTGCCTATGACTACGCCGTCGGCGCCCAGCATCAACGCTGCAGCCAATCCACGACCATCCGCAATCCCGCCAGCGGCGAGCAGCAGCGTTGTTGGTGAGCGCGCGGCCAAATAATCGGCGACTTCGGGAACGAATGGCAGCGTAGAGCGCTTACCTCCATGGCCTCCAGCCTCGGTCCCTTGAGCGACGATTGCGACGGCACCAGCTTCGAGCGCCTCATCGACATGCCGCAAGCATTGGACTTGACAGATTAGCTTAGCGCCGCCGCGTAGTATGCGATCGGCGAACGGCCGCGGATCGCCGAAGGATAGAAATACGTAGTCGGGCGACTGGTTCATCGTCTCATCGAGCACATGCGGCGCGCGTGCCAGCGCCCACGTGATGAAACCGACGCCAAATGTCTGGCCTCGGACATGTGCCATCTCTTGCCGAAGATCTGGCTCGCCTCCCAGGATTCCAGCATAACCACCACCGACGATTCCAAGGCCTCCCGCCCCCGATACGGCAGCCGCCAATCGCCCCCCAGTCACAAGGGCCATGGGAGCGCATAGGATCGGCAATCGGATTCCAAATCCGTCAGTCAAACGCGTTCTCAAATTGACCTCCATCATCCGGTCACGTGTTCTCGCTCGCCATTACAATCACTCTGTCGATTCCTTGACCTCAGTACGGCTAAC
>WNFI01018673.1_pt1 | contig 13309 bp, 12 predicted proteins | sample 5400471 | NCBI WGS metagenome assembly WNFI01 (sample SAMN13153348, study PRJNA577476) | soil metagenome | isolation source: 100 cm saprolite on Douglas fir-dominated hillslope | place: USA:California | collected 2013-09-17
AAAAAACGCTCTAAAACGCGATCAGAGCGCTTTTCTCAGGTCGTCGGCTACCTGACACTCGGAATTGCAGCAAAAGTACCAAGTTTTGTGTCAACGTACCAAAGTGGTAACTTGGCAAAAACGAACTGCAGAAATTAGGCTCGCCTAAACATTATCAGACATAACCTGCATTACGAGCGTTTATGGCCTGGTACGGACCGCAATTTAGGGAGAGCGGAAGAGGAGAAAAGCTGTCTGTCTGAAGTAGGGGTGAGCGGCAATCGTCCAACGCACGGGACGAGACGAGGCTGAATAGGATCTTGGCAAGAAAGTCAACCTCGATATTACAAGATCGCTCTGGGTGCGAGATCATTTGCCGTATGATCCGGCGTTCGGTTAGTCAGGTCTGGCCAGGCTGTAAGTCGGCGACTACTTCTCGAAATTTCTGCGCGATTAGTAGTGTAGCAGCCAGGGCTAGAAAAGACGCTCCTTTAGCGGTCCAGGCGTGTGCGTCTTTGGCATCTCGCGCGAAGGTACCGAGTTTGACGTTCGGCTTGGAGGCAACGGTACTGCAGATCCGCGTAAACGCTTCAACGACGGTAGGATGATCGCTTTCTCCAGGATAGCCGAGTCCTAGCGATAGGTCCGCTGGACCGATAAAGACACAGTCAATGTACGGAACCGAAGCAATCTCTTCCACGTGCTCAATAGCTTCCGGATCCTCGACCTGCACCACAATAAGTGTGTTTTCTTCCGCGGAGCGAAGATGCTCTTTCAGGTTGGAAAACGCGTGTCGTCCCGCGCGTGTTGTTGTCGCGAGACCGCGACGGCCGACTGGCGGATAATGGGCGGCGCGCACAACCGCTTCTGCTTCTCCCCTAGTGTTCACGTGCGGAACAATGATGCCTTCGGCGCCAATATCCAGGGCCCGAAGAATCTCGCCCGGTTGATGGCTTCCTACCCGGACCACAGCTGGCATACCAAAGCTTTCGGCAGCGCGCACGTGGTGTTCCAATTCGAGGGCTTCTCCGCTTCCATGCTCTCCATCAATGAACGCGAAATCAAATCCCGCCGCTGCACACATCTCTACGAGCGCTGGCGCCGGCGCTTTGATGACTAGCCCGTATACTGTTTCGCCATCGAGAAGCCGTCGGCGCAGTGAACGTTCATCGGGTTTTTGTTTCATAGTTGGACTTCGTTCCAATCCCGACCCCAATCTCCATACGCTTCCCACCCGGTATCAGTGACAACCACAGTGTCTTCGAGCTTGATGAAGCCGGCCTCTGGATGTTTGATACCTGTTTCGATCGAAAGCACCATGCCTGCTTCGAGCGGATGTTCCGCGTGAGCTGCGTCGTAATCGAATTCATCGTTGTGCTGCAGACGCGGAGCCTCATGGCTGATCAAACCCATTCCGTGTACCACAAAGCCAAAGCTCTTGCCGAATTTACACTGCTCCTTTGTCCGGCGCCCTGCTTCGTAGACTTCTCGCCCAGGCCGACCGGGAACAATTGCGATACGCGTCTGATCTTGAACGAATCGAATTTCTTGGAGAAGTTCCTGCATCAACTGAGTCGGCTTTCCCATGACCGCCATGCGCGCCATGTCCGCGAGATACCCGTGGCAATAGCCCGCCGTATCCAGAGAAAGAGTTTCTCCTGGATTCCAGGCTCGGTTAGACGGTGCCCTCCCAAAAGTTAATCCACTCGTGATAAGCGCGTAATCAAAGGTAAGGCCACGGTGAGACTGCTCGATCCGTAAATGCTCTACGAGTTGCGCCTCGGTTATTCCCGGTTCAGCGCTTTGGAATGTTGCGAGCATTGAGTCAACAACTGCTGTAGCGCCGGTTTTGAGATATTCTAACTCCTGTTTGGTCTTTACCGCGCGTAGCTCCTCGAGAATTGGCAGGGCCTCCACAAACATTGTATTCGGTAACTCGTGCCGGAGCGCATCCATTGCGTCTGCCGGCAAAAACGAGAACTCGAGGGCGATCCTGCCCGACGTGTAACCCGCCTTACGAATGAACTCCACGGCAGCCATCGCCGAGTCGGCACTCGTCCAGGAGCGAGTGACACTACTGGGGGTCCAGACTGGAAAAACTTCCAGGCCCCAGGCTTCGTTCCCGGCTCCCACATAGAATGCTAGTTCAGGGCTGCCCCGGAAATAGCCGACAATAGGCAAGTAGCGTCCGGTAGCAATCGCGTCAGCATGTGCGAAGAAAAAGTAGCGATAGCCGCCAAGCAGGTATTGCACGTTATGTTTGCTGACGGCGAGTAAGAGATCGACTCCGGCTTCATCGAGCAACCGGTCGAGTTTTGAGGCATCGAAAGGAGGCGTCATAGATGTGGGTTAGAGAAAGTCTTCCTTGTTTGATTGCAGATTCATGAGCTGCCTTCGGCGACAGTATTGTTCGCATTTCGTTTGCCCATGCGCCCAGCACCAAAAAAGAGAAAGGTTAATCATCGGGTTTGAAGGTTGTTATCGGCCGGTTGATCCCGGAGTTCTGGAAAGCCAGTTCCATGTCGAAGAGCGTGGGCCCGAAGGTATGCGTCTCGAGAGTCAGGAAGATGGTTGCGAACAATTTCGACCAATAAGTTACGGTTCTTTCCTTCCATTGCCTTGACGATCTGCCGATGATCGCGCTCTACTTTTTGTAAATGTCCGGGTTCGGAATACTTGATTGCGCGAATCAGGTGAGCTTGTTGCGCATATTCCATGATGCTTTGGACCAATTTCGTGTTTTGAGACGCTAAAAACTGTTGGCGGTGAAATTGGATATTCAGTCGGAACACTTTGCGTAAATCATGGTTCGCGATCGCCTCTGATTGCTCATCTTGGACTCTCTTTAGAACGTCTATAACTTTTTTTGGAGCTGGCAGCGGAGTTCGAAGTGCGGCTGCAACCTCCAGGATTTCACGAACTTCATAAATTTCGATCACCTCGTCCGGAGTCAGTTCACGCACATAGGCCCCTCGATTAGGAACACGGACCACAAGTCCCATCAAATCGAGCTGGCTCAGGGCTTCGCGCACGACATGTCGTTTCAGGCCGAAACGCGCCATCAAGCCTTCTTCCGTGAGCTTTTCCTTGGGATGGAAAACGCCAAAGACGATGTCCTCCTCAAGGTTACGGACGATGTCTCCATTCGAAAGCATGACGGTCTGCGAGGTTCTCTGGCACACGATTATAACGAAGAACGCGGAGTTGGCAACAATATTGGTAAAACTATTATTAATAAAATTGTTGACAGACCGAGCTATCCCGTTGCATGTTGAGTGCGTTGCGAGTTCCCCCTGTCTTTTTCTCCACTTCAGAAAGGACGGCATTCCGTATGGAGCAGGGAGAACCGGCCTAAAGACTGAGCTATGACAGAACATATTCGTGTTGGGTTGTTTGGAGCCGGCTTTATAGGCCAAATGCATTCATTAAGCCTGGGTGACGTCGGTAGAGCACGCCGAGAGCCGATGATTCATCCTGATCTCGTAGCAATTGCTGAGCGAGATCAGGCTCTTGCTCGTATAATGGCCGAGCGTTATGGGTGGCGCGAAATCGTCAGCGATTGGCATTCGCTCGTTACACGATCAGATATCGACCTGCTAGTGAACGCCGGTCCAAATGAGCTGCACGGTGAGCCATCGATTGCGGCCGCAGAAAACGGCAAACATGTTTTCTGTGAAAAGCCGCTCGCTCGGAGCGCTGAGGAAGCGTTTTCTCTTTACAAGGCAGTTGACGCCACAGGCGTTAAGCACATGTGCGCTTTTATGTACCGGTTCATTCCCGCGTTGCGCTTAGCCAAGAAAATGATCGCGGCAGGGAAGATTGGCGAAGTGCGTCACTACAGAAGCACATTTCTGCTAAACATGCTGGAGCCGGGTTCAGGGTTGAGCTGGCGGTTTAATCGAGACACTGCCGGAGCCGGTGCGCTGGGAGATTTAGGATCTCATTATATTGATCAAGCAAGGTACCTGGTCGGCGAAGTAACCGAAGTCACTGCACTGTCCAAAACATGGACGACTGATCCGGCAGGTAAAATTAAAAACGTTAATGATGATTGGTTTGGGGCGGTGGCGTTTTTAGAGAATGACGCGACTGCTGTCTTTGAAGCGTGTCGAGTCGATGCGCCTCACGCATTGACGGGTCGCATCGAGGTCGACGGGACAGAAGGCTCATTGCGGTTCGAAGTAGAGCGCCTAAACGAACTCGAGCACCGCGTTCCTGGGCAAGGGCCTCGCACACTAATGGTGCTGCGTCCTGACCATCCTTTTAGCGATTTCTTCCTCCCGGTCGGCCTCCAGGGATCGCATCCCGTAGGGTGGAGGGACTGCTTCGCGTTCCAGATCTACGAGATGGTGTCCGCCATAGTCGAGCAGCGAGAGCTTAGTCCTGATGCTGCGACCTTACGAGATGGCTACCGGGTCGCCGAGATCGTCGACACCGTCGCACGCTCCGCGGAAACAGGAGGAGTCGAACGTGTGCGTTTCAAAGAGTAAAAGATCCCGAACAAAAGTACCGAAAAAAGAAAGAAGTTATCCCGTATGAAATATATTCGACAAATCATCGTCGGCCTTATCGCCGCCGTCCATTTAACTGCTGTCACGCTCCCGATTTCGGCAAGCGCAGAACAGCTCAAGAAAATCGCGATCTTGCCCAAAACGCTGGTTAATGACGTCTTTCAGATCAGGATTGTCCAAGCAGCAGAACGAGAAGCCAAGAAATACGGGATCGCGACCGAAAGCTTCGCTTCCCGAAGTCATGCGGCTGTCGAGGATCAAATTAATATTATTGAGACTCTAATCGCGCGCGGAGATTTTGGAGCTCTCATTATTGCTGCGGTTGATTCGAAGGGCCTGGGAAATGTCCTCGATAAGGCTGCCAAAGCGGGACTCCACGTCATTCTTGTAGATTCGGGAGTCGAGAAAGGCGCTTATGTGACAACTATAGCGACAAACAATAAGGCCGGCGCTGGCACTGGCGCTGAGTTCGCTGCTTCACTAATCAATGGAAAGGGCAACGTTGCAATGCTCGAGGGTGAACCCGGCGGACAAACGGCCGCTGATCGGAAATCGGGATTTCATGAGGGCATCGCTAAGTTTCCGGAAATCAAACTCGTAGCTTCTATCAACGGTCACTGGACAGAACCGGGCGGACTCGAGGCGACCGAGGCGCTCATCGCGGGGCACAAAGACCTCGATCTCATATTTGCGGCAAGCGATATGATGGGTATCGGCGCTCGCCAGGTTGTTAAGGATGGCAGCTTTTCCGGGACCGTTGCTCAAATGCCAGAAACGATGGGGACGAACGCCGTGGACATTGCTGTTCAGCTGATGAAAGGCGAAAAGAAGGCAGGCGACTTTCCAAAGTTCATCGATTCCGGTGCCACCTTGGTTATCAAAGCTAACGTCGACAACGTGGCGAATACGCTAGGCCTGAAATTGTAGTTGGAATATTCGCACCGAATCCAATTTTTCTAAATAGCCGCTATGGAGCAGGAGAAGCATCCCTTGTTGTCAGTGCACGATATCACCAAGTATTTTGGCGGAATTCGTGCGCTTGATAAAGTGAACCTCGATGTTTACGAAGGTGAAGTAGTGGCGCTCCTTGGTGACAACGGAGCGGGCAAATCAACTTTGATCAAGATCTTGGCCGGTGCTTACCAGCCGGATGAAGGAGAAATCCGGCTGGATGGAAAGACGATGCTTTTCCGAACGCCGCGAGATGCCATGGAAGGCGGAATCCATACAGTCTTCCAGGAACTTTCGTTGTGTGATAATCTCGACGTCGCGGCCAACCTATTTCTAGGCAGCGAATTGGAGAAGAGGTTTTTTAACTTGGTGCCTTGGTTTGACCATTTTCGGATGCGCCAGGAAGCCACTACTCTCCTGCATGACCTTGCGGTCGATATCCCGCGAGTCGATCGGCGGGTGAGAGAACTCTCGGGTGGACAACGGCAAGCGCTTGCAATCTCAAAAGCGGTGCGGGAGAAGTCCAGGCTGTTGATCATGGACGAGCCGACAGCCGCGCTTGGGGTCGCGCAAACGAGAAAAGTTCTCGATCTCGTTCACGGATTAAAAACGCGTAACCTCGCAATCATCTACATCAGTCACAATCTTCACGACATCTTGGAGGTGAGTGATCGATGTGTCGTGCTTAAGAACGGTCGCAAAGTCGCTGAGATCACGACGCGTGAATTCGATAAGGAAAAGCTGACCAGCGTGATTCTAACTGGGGAGTTAACTGAAGCACGACCTAACCAAAGCACAGCGTAACTAATGCAATGAACGCTACCGTCAATCCTCGCCCTGTGCGAGCCGCGCCCATGTATAAGTTCGGTGGGGCACCCGGATCTGCACAAATATGGAAACTCTTTGAGAGCCTTGGGCCAGTTATCTTGCTTGTTGTGGTGGTCGCTGTCATCGCGATCATAAAGCCCTCCTTTATCCTACCGGCTAACCTGCTGACGGTCGGCTTACAGGGTTCAGTCAACGCTGTGCTGTCGATTGGCATGACTCTGGTGATCGTTTCCGGAGGGATTGACCTATCCGTGGGCACGATGATGTCATTGTCTATGGTCATCATGGCGATATGCACAAACAATCTCGGCATCCCGATGTATGGAGGGATGATGATCTGCGTACTCGTCGCCCTGGTCGGTGGGCTCATCAACGGCTTGCTTATAGCTTACGCGAATATCCCCGCTTTCATCACCACCCTCGGAATGCTGGGAATCGCTCAGGGTCTTGCGCTAAAGTTGAGCGGTGGGTATTCGATGTACGGTTTTCCTGATTGGTATGGCTTCATCGGGAATGGGGAACTCGCGCGAGTACCAGTCCCGATCTGGTTAGTGCTCGTCACGATGCTAATAGCTTATCACCTCTTCAACAATAGGCCGCTTGGCAGGTATGCTTACGGAATTGGCAGCAGCGAGGAGAGTGTACGGCGAGCAGGAGTGAACGTGCGTTTCATCAAGCTAAAAGTGTACCTGTTTTCCGGGTGCATGGTTGGTTTGGCATCCTTAATCCTTTCCTCAAGAATCAACTCAGCTCACCCGGGAATAGGTGTGGGGTACGAACTCGACGCGATTGCTGCGGCAGTTATCGGCGGGGCGAGTTTGGCGGGCGGTCGCGGCACTTTTTTCGGTGGTGTCATTGGGGCCGCGATCATGGCGTCTATCCGCTTTGCGTTGAACCTCGGCGGCATAGAACCCTTCCTCCAACAGGTTGTCGTGGGGATTGTGCTGATTGGTGCCGTTTACCTAGATCAAGTACGCCTACGCCAGGAAGAATACTGGTCGAAGGTACGTGCGAGACAAGAGTAGGCGATACAATTGATCAAAACCTAAGGGGGTCATTATGCCATACAGTACGCTGATTTCAGAGTTTCAAAGACGGCTTCGTCTCGGCATGGTTGGCGGTGGCTCGGACTCTGTCATCGGGAGGACACATTTGATCGCTGCCAGGGTGGATGGATTCTACGACTTAGTGGCTGGAGCTCTGTCAATAGATCCCGAGGTTGCTCGCGCTTCGGCGCGGGCGGAACTGATCACTCCGGAGCGAGCCTATACGGACTACAGAGTAATGGCGGAACGCGAAGCAGCCCGAAGCGACGGCATTGACGTCGTCACGATCGCGACTCCTCCACAACTTCATTTGCCAGTGGCGCGAGAATTCCTCAGTAGAGGTATCCACGTCATCTGTGAGAAACCTTTTACGAAAGACCTGCAAGAGGCCCACGAGCTACGCAAATTGGCAAGTCAATCCGGACGCCTGCTCTGTTTGACTCACTGTTACACGGGATATCCAATGGTGCGACAGGCGAAAACTCTAATCAGGGAAGGCGTTATTGGGCGTGTTCGCTTGATCGAGGCGGAGTTGAGCGCCGGAGATCCTGGTGTGGTAGCGGAACCCAAAGATCCCGGTAAGCGACATTGGCGTTTTCGAAAAAGCTCGATGGGGGAGGGTGCCATCCTTGGCGAGGTCGGTTCACATCCGTTCAATATGGCATCTTTTGTGTCCGGCCTTAAAGTCGTTCGATTATCTGCTCGCATGTCAACTGTCGCTGCGAACCGAGAAGTCTACGATAATGCTTATCTCTCGCTCGATTACGAGGATGGCGTTCAGGGAAGACTTTGGGCAAGCTATGTTGCAGCGGGTAACGACCAGGGTTTGTGGTTCCGGATGTTTGGCGAGAGAGGCTCACTAACATGGTACCAGGAACAACCGGATGCCCTTTGGTTGAAACCGATCGGTGAGCCAGCAGTGCGCTACGCTCCGGGTTTTGATTCCTTGGCACCCGAATCGCTCAAGGCCTCACGTTTTCGAGCAGGTCATCCGGAAGGATATGCTCTGGCCTTTGCGAATCTATATTCAGAATTCGCGCTGGCGATTATCGCAGAAAAGCTGTTTCAGCCGTCGGCTCCTTTTCTGAACTGTCTTCCGAATTCCGACGATGGTGTACACGTCATGGAGATGATCGACGCAGCCAACAAGTCGAATAGCCAAGACGGTGCATGGACGCAGCTTGGAACTTTTGGACAAAATGAGTAAGACGATTTTGGACCGTTTCCGTCTGGACGGCCGGGTAGCCCTCATCACCGGAGCCGGTCAAGGCATTGGTAAAGCGTTTGCGGTCGCACTGGGTGAGGCGGGTGCAAAGATAGCTGTAGTTGACCTGAACCGCGATCTTGCGCATCAGGTGGCTAATGAACTTCTAGAACGAGACATCAATGCAATCGCGATGGCAGCCAATGTTGCGGATCCCGAAAGTATTGAGGTCATGGTGAGCAATGTGCTCGATCACTTCGGTAGGCTAGATATCGCGTTTAACAACGCAGGAGTTAATAAGAACTCGGCCGCAGAGGAAACCCCGCTCGAAGAATGGGACCAGACATTTGCCGTCAACCTCAGAGGTCTCTTTCTCTGCTGTCAGGTTGAGGGACGTCACATGCTAAAAGTCGGGTATGGCAAAATTATCAACACCGCTTCTATGTCCAGTGTGATTGTTCCGCATCCTCAAAAACAAGCTGCGTACAATACCTCGAAGGCTGGGGTAGTTAATTTGACGCGGAGCCTAGCGGCGGAATGGGCAGATCGGGGTGTTCGCGTAAACTGCATATCACCTGGGATTGTTCGGACGCCTTTAATCGTGAATTCTCCGGCCCTTGCACCTCTAGTTACCCGATGGCTGCAAGACATTCCCATGGGTCGACTATGTGAGCTCGAGGATCTTCAGGGAGCGGCTGTTTACATGGCTTCGGAAGTCTCAGATTACATGACGGGGCACAATCTCGTGATTGAGGGAGGTCACACACTTTGGTGAAGCACTCTGATCCGCTTCCAAATGAGGTTCCCAGCAGTCCGCCGGTAGTGGACCGCTTTGCCGACGATTAAAAAACCTGAAGAGTAGCTCGCTGTTATTTAGGCGTCACTTCAACAAGATCCGGAATGGTGCCCCCATGTCGAAGAGCGTGGTCCCGAAGGTATGCGTCTCGAGAGTCCGGAAGATGGTTACGAACAATTTCGACCAATACGTCGCGACTCTTTCCCTGCATAGCCTTGATGATTTGCCGATGATCCCGCTCTACTTTTTGTAAATGTCCTGGTTCGGAATACTTGATTGCGCGAATCAGGTGCGCTTGTTGCGCATATTCCATAATGCTTTGGACCAACTTGCTGTTTCGACACGCTGAAAACTGTTGGCGGTGAAATTGGATATTCAATCGAAAGACCCGGCGTAGGTCATGGCTCTCGATCGCTTCTGAGTGCTGGTCTTGGATTTTCTTCATAGTCTCCACGGCCTCCTTGGGAGCAGGGAGAGGCGTCCGCATTGCTGCGGCTACTTCGAGGATTTCACGAACTTCATAGATTTCGATCACCTCTTCTGGAGTTAATTCGCGCACGTAGGCGCCTCGATTAGGGACGCGAACCACCAGTCCCATCGAGTCTAGCTGGCTGAGTGCATCGCGAACGACATGGCGCTTAGAGTGAAAGCGTGCCATCAGATCTTCCTCGGTCAGTTTTTCTTTTGGGTGAAAAACCCCAAAGACGATATCCTCCTCCAGTTTGCTAACGATGTCTTCGATGCGCAGTATAGGAATTCTGCGATTAGCTGGCATATGAGAAATAGTAGCAGGGCCAGCGTTGGCAAGCAATATATTGGGAAAAATATTGATAATATTGTTAGCGCAATTCTGGCTTTCTCTCAGGGCTGATCGAAAAGCTTTTGCGTGCATTCTTTACGAGCATACCACTCGGGGGTTATCTTCCTAAAAATGGCGAACATTTTGTCCACCCGGTTCATGACCGCCCGCGTGCGCAACGTTTTAGCGGCGAGTTAGTTATACGGCTGACGACACGGGTTCCATCCCCTCGGCAAGCTGTCTGCCCGATGTGGAACCTCTCACGGGGATCAGGTTGTCCCAGAACACCGACATGGCAGGTTCTCTTTCGCGGAGGCTGATTAATGGGCTTACGCGGTCGCCGCTCTCGCGAGGTGACTTAGATACGCCTCCACCTCGTTCCAGGCGTCGTGTTTCGCGGCGAGGGTGACGTAGCCGTCGGGTCGAACGACCCAAATGCCCCCGGTCGGCGTACTGTTTGCGCGGCGAAGGCTCGACAAGATTCGGTTATTTTGAAAGCAGCGATCTCGACGCGAGCGTATCTTCTGCGAACAATGCAAAGCGCGGCGTGTTTCCCGAACCCACGTCTGGTTCGCCCTCACGGATTGGCGCGCGCTTGCCGGGTTCCGGGCCGCGGTGCACATTTGCGGATCGCGCGTTCAACGGACTGTCGGAATACGCCACAGCCACCTCCGAAAAGGAGATTTGGCATCGTTCGTCTGACCGGTGCGAAACCAAAAAACTAGTTAGACATAACCCGCGTTCCAGATTGTTCATTCAGCACGATTGCAGGACTAGCTAGTGTGGAGAGGGGACGGATCCGGCTGTCCGAGGAAGCCGACTTTGGATTCTTCCGTGGACGACCTCGCGATCCGACTTTTACCGCAGCTCAATCTTGGTCAAATTTAAGCATCAGAGCCATGCCCATTAAAATTAAACCAAACCACGAGGAAACCCAATGAACCTCGGCATCGGAGTAATTGGCACCGGAATTATGGGGGCCGATCACGTTAAGACTATCACCACGGCGATTTCTGGGGCAGAAGTGCGTGCCGTCGCCGATATCGACCTGAACCGTGCCGAAATGATTGCCTCGCGCGTTCCCGGTGCCAGAGCGCTACCGTCGGCTGAGAATCTCATTGAGTCGCCTGAGGTGGACGCCGTGATCATCGCCTCGAACGACGCGACCCATGCCCAGTACGTCATCGCGAGTATTTCCATCGGCAAGCCAGTTCTTTGCGAGAAGCCGCTCGCGCCGACCGTGGCCGAATGTGAAGAGATCCTCCGTCTCGAACACGCCGCAGGCTCGCGTATGGTGCAGGTCGGATTCATGCGGCGATTCGATCCCGGTTATGTCGAACTGCGAAAGCGAATCGTGTCGGGGATCGTCGGCGTTCCGATGCTGGCACATTGTGCCCACCGCAACGTTGACGTACCGGCCGGCTGGACGACCGAAACGACCGTGCTTAACGCAGCTGTGCATGAGATCGACGTAATGCCTTGGCTATTTGGTCGAGAAGTGGTCGGAGTGAACTGGATGTCCCCAGTCCAAGCCGCTTCCGGCAAGCTGCGCGATCCGCAGGTGGTGATTTTGGAACTCGAGGGTGGCGCACTCGTCATCGACGAACTCTTCATGAAATCTGGCTACGGCTACGAGATCCGATGTGAGGTTGTCGGTGGGAAAGGCACAATTGAATTGGCCCCGACTGCACGAGTAGCTGTGCGGTCTGATTTGAAAGTCCACCTAGACTTCCCTCCGGACTGGCGAGGGCGCTTTGCCGAAGCGTACCGGTGCGAGTTGCAGAGCTGGGTTGATGCAATTTTCCAGTGGCGTTCGGGTAAAGTCGAAAGTGGTCTCGGCCCAGTAGATGGTCCCGATGGGTGGGACGGCTATCGTGCAGCAGCCATATCGCAGGCGGTGCTGGTCTCCATATCCAGTGGGGCCTCGCGCAGGCCGGATTGCGGTGTCCGGTGGCCGCCAAAGATCAAAGGTTTGGCGGATAGATTCGAGCACGAACGAGTATCGGCTGTGCTATTGCGAAGATCCGTTTGGCAACCTCATCGAAATTTATACCCACAATTACGAAACTTTATACGGAGGTATGAAGGTGGACGAATCAGACGCAAAGTGAGTGGCTGGTCGAAGGCTCCTTTCGGACGGTTCTCGCGCCTCGTTGGCCTCGAATTGTATTGCGATCCTAGCTTCGAATAAATATCGTTTCGAAAGTAATTAGAAACCCTCTGTGAGGGTAGCTGTGATTGGCGCTCAAACCGATCCAAGCCCCTCGCGCCCCCCAAGAACAAATGAAAGAAAATATCTTAAAGCGGTCTCTGCGGACCGCAAAAGCATGGACGATAACGCCCTTGTCCATATTCGCTGAGAAGCCGTTACTGACTCTGAGTCTGGTTGCGTCTCTGGCCGGGTTGGCATCTGGTCAGACGAAGTTTGTGAAGAAGAGTCCGGTCAAAATCGGTTACTCGGTTTTCGACATGCAGCAACCTTACTGGCAGGCGTACACGAAGGGAGTTCAAGATGCCTGTAAAGCAGCCGGCTATCAGGATTAGCGCCCTGATCAATTCACCGATTGAGCCGGCCGCTTTGCCGGCCGTCATCGACAAGGCGCATCAGGCGAATATCCCGGTAGTGATTGGCGATGTCGGTGTGGCGGGTAAGTACGATGCATTCATCGTATCGAACAATGAAGATGGGGGGAAGTTGGCGGCGCAATACATGACTGAGCATCTCAAGGACAAGTCCGGGACGAAAGAGGTTCTGGTGATTGAACTGCACCCTGGCGCGGCAGTAGGGGGGCCACGGACAAAAGGATTTGTCGATGAAATCAAGAAGCACTCGGATTACAAAATAGTCGCATCGCTGAACGGCAACGACACAGTGCAAGGCGGCTATCAGGCGACCCAGAATACGTTATCCGCAAACCCGAACCTCTCGGGAATCTATGCAACGAATGATCCGGAGGCCGAGGGAGCGGTTCAGGCGCTGAAGGCGGCGGGCAAGAACGGGGTGAAGGACGTCTTTTTAGTCGGATTTAACGGTGATCCTCCCGCGCTGGAGCTGATCAAGAACGGCGAGATGGCCGCAACGATCCGCCAGGACCCTTACGGTCAAGGCCAAAAATGCGTCGAGATCGCGACGAAATTCATGAACAACGAGACTGTTGAATATTCCGACGCCGCGACCAAATCGGTCTTCTTTCC
>WNFI01087215.1_pt2 | contig 13308 bp, 12 predicted proteins | sample 5400471 | NCBI WGS metagenome assembly WNFI01 (sample SAMN13153348, study PRJNA577476) | soil metagenome | isolation source: 100 cm saprolite on Douglas fir-dominated hillslope | place: USA:California | collected 2013-09-17
GGGGGGGGGGGGGGGGGGGGGGGGAGGGGCAGGTGGGGGGCGGACGCCCAGTCGAATCCGCAGCCCTCGCCGCAGCCGCAAGGCGGGCTTGGCCAGAGACAGGCCGACCAGATCCTGGGTAGTGCGGCGCGCGAGGAGCGGGACGTGCAAGCCAAGAAGCAAAAGCAGAATCGCGTCGAGCCGCCGCCGGGCGGCAAAGATTGGTGATCGGCATTTTGGGCGTGGTCGCGCAGCTGGCGATCGTCGCGAATGGCCCCCCTCTGACAAATGCCTGCCAGCCGTTCGACTTGACCGTCGCCGTGCGTGCGCCGGGAACGATCGTTCCGCAGATCACGGCCCCATCGCTCAGCCCATTCGACATCCTGCGCTTCAGTCCAAGTCCGCAGGTCACGGTCGAGCCGGGCGGACAGGGCAGCGTGCTGGCGGAGTTCCGGTATGTGCTGACGACCGAACAGACGGGGACCTTCACGATTTCCCCGTTCGAGGCGCGACTGGGACAGGCGGTCGTTCGATCCCAGCCGATCAGCATCACCGTGCGCGGACCTCGCGCCGACAACGCGCCGAGCATCGTCACCCGGGCCCGCGTCGACACGGGACTCGAAGTCAACTTCCGCGCGATCGCGTCGCCCGAGACCGTCTTTGTCGGCCAACAAGTGAACTACGAGGTCGCGGTGTTTCTGAATGAGAATGTCCGCGATCGGCTGCGTAGAAACCCGACGTTTTATCCGCCGGATATTCAGTCGATGCTCGCGTACGACCTGCCCGTCAGCGGAGCGCCACCGCGTCGGCGCGTCGGGTCGCGCTGTTTCGACGCCCTTGTCTATCAGCGAGCGCTCTTTCCTCTCGTCGGCGGAAGATTCGTGATCCCGCCGTCACAGCTGGTGTATGCCTTGTCGACCTCCGCGGGGTTCTTCAGTCGTGAAGAGTCGCACGAGCTCCAGACCGAGAACGCCCTGGTCATCGCCGTCGAGCCGCCGGCGAAAGGCCGGCCCGATGACTGGACGGGGGCCGTCGGCGACCTTCGCCTGCGGGCGCGCGTCGATACCAACGTAGTGCGGGTCGGGGATCCGCTGTTGCTCACGGTTCAAGTGGCCGGCGCCGGCAACGTGAAGCTCTTTCCACGACCCGACGTGCGCGTCCCCTGGGCCTCGCTCGTTCGCGGCGACGAGCGCGTGCGCGTCGATTCGTCGTCGTCGCGCATCAACGGGGCCAAGGAATTCGACTGGGTACTGACGCCGCGCACTGCTGGTGAGCTCGACATTCCGCCGATCCGGTACTCGTACTTCAACCCGGATCAACGGCGGTATGCCGCCACCGAAGCGGCGGCGACGCGCGTTCGGGTGGTGACTGGCGCGCTCGCCGCATCGGACACCGCGCGGGCCGACGAGGTGTTGTCCATCCGGCCACGCTACCAGGGGCCAGTGCGCATTCCGCTGCACCAACACTTCGGATTCTGGCTGTTGGTTGCCGCCGCGCCGATACCCGCGTTCGCGTTCCGGTCCCGCGAACGACGCCGTGCAACTGTTTCGTCAGCGTCGCCAGCCGACCGGCTGCGTCGAATCGCGATGACTGCGGTTCCCGAGCCGCCACCACCGCCGGTGGTGCGCCGAGCCTTCGGCGACGCGCTGGGCGCACGCCTGGGATTGCCTCCAAACGTCTTCACCCGACCGGGCGCGTTGGCGCGGGCCCTCCGCCGTTCGGGTGTGTCGCGCGAGGTTGCGGACCGGTGCGAAGGGCTGATGCGAGAGCTCGACGGCGCCGCATACTCACGCGACGGTGCGCTCGCCGCGGACGCCGCGCAACGAGCGATCGAGCTGTACCGCGCCGCCGACGACGAGGCGCTGCCTCACGAGGAGATTCGTCTTCCGCTGTCGGCGTTGGGAATCGTGCTCGCGTGTCTGTTGAGCGCCGGCGTTCTGGCTGCCGCGACCCCGGGCGCTCTGACCACCTTCGACGACGCCGTGACTGCCTACGGCAGGCGCGACTATGCAGCGTCGCGAGATGCGTTCCGCGAAGTGACTCGTCTCGAGCCGCGCGCCGCCGACGAACGCCGCTGTCGATCGTCGCGGGGTTGGGTCTCCTACTCTGGCTTGCTGGGTGGACCGTCGCCGCAAGGCGCGCCGCTCGCGGTCAGCCGGCGTCGGGCCCAGGGTCGTCGCTGCTCATCGTCGGGATGATCACGCTGATCGCGACCTTCGGGCTCGAGGCGCAGCTCGCTGGGAGGCGCGTGGCCGTCGTCCGCGCGACGACGCAAATTCGTAGGGAACCAATGCTGGGAAGTGAGCGCGGTGCCTCCGCGCTCATTGGCGAAGTCGTACGAATCCGGGGCGTGCGCGGCGCGTGGACCTTGGTCGGTCTCGATGACGGTCGCGACGGTTGGATGGATAGCAGCGCACTGATCGAGCTGGATCAACAGAATACCGGCGGCGATTGACGCTTGTCGCGACGGCTCCGTAGCTTGTCGCGATGACAGGACGAATCGCCGTGCTCTCCAGTGCCGTTGCCGATCAGATCGCAGCCGGTGAAGTGGTGGAGCGTCCGGCCTCCGTGGTGAAAGAGCTCGCCGAAAACGCCCTCGACGCCGGCGCGACGACGATCGAGGTCGAGGTGCAGGACGGCGGTCGTGACGGCATTCGCGTCAGCGATGACGGATCGGGCATGGTCCGCGACGACGCCGTGCTCGCGCTCGAGCGTCATGCGACGTCGAAGATTCGCCGCGCAGAAGATCTGGTCGGCGTCGGCAGCTTTGGGTTCCGCGGCGAGGCGCTCCCGGCCATCTGCTCCGTCGCGCATCTGGAGATCGAAACCGCGCCGTCCGACGGCGAGGGGACGCGCGTCGCCGCCGCGGCGGGGGTCGTCGAGTCCGTCGATCAGGTGGCGCGACGGCGCGGCACGACGGTCCGCGTGACGCGATTATTTCACAACGCACCGGCGCGGCGGAAGTTCTTGCGGGGCGCTCGCTCGGAATGGCGTAGTGTGACTGAGATGCTCGTTGGATTGGCGCTCACGCGCCGCGATGTGCGCTTCTCCCTCAGCAACGACGGCAAGAGCGCGCTCGTCTTTCCCCCGGCGACGTCACTGCGCGAGCGCGTCGGCGCCATTTTCGGAACGCGCGTGGCGACGTCGTTGCTCGACGTCGAGGACGTGAATGGGACGACACAGGTCAGCGGTCTCGTCGAGCGGCCGGCTGACGTCGGCACCGCCGGGCGCCGCGTCCACTTGACGATCAACGGCCGAGCGATCCGCGATCCGGGAATTGTTCGCGCCGCCGAGGCGGCGTACCGCACGACGATTCCCGCCGGCGTTCGGCCGTCGCTCTTTCTGGACATCGTCGTCGCCGCCGATGCTGTCGACGTCAACGTCCATCCCGCGAAAGCCGAAGTTCGATTTCGGGATCGGTGGCAGGTCGAGCGAACCGTCGAGCTGGCGGTACGCCTCGCGCTGGGAACGATGGATGCCGCGGCTCCCCTTGGTGTCGTGCCATGGCCGTCGCATTCATCGCCCCTGCCTCCGGTCACCGTGGACGTCGAAGCGTTGCGCCCCGATCGCGGCGCGGCGCCTGGATTCTTCAGCGATGATGCCCTGCCGGTTGCGGTGCTCGACGAACCGGAGCCCGGGTCCGCGTCCGGGCCGGCGCCGGAGTCCGTCTCCGACGTTCCACCGCTCATGCAGCTGCGACGCACCTATCTGATGTTCGAGCATGAGCAGGGCGTCGTTCTCATCGATCAGCATTCGGGTCACGAGCGTGTGCTCTTCGAGCGATTCATGGCGACCCTCGAACGCGGCGATGCGCCGTCGCAGCGTCTACTCTTTCCAATGACGCTGCACCTGTCGGCGGCGGAGGCGGAGGCGTTCGAGTCGGAGCAGAATCTGTTTCGCCGACTTGGGTTCGAGATCGAGGGATTCGGCGGTAATACGTTGCTCGTGAGCGCGGCGCCGATGCCGCATCCGCGTTTCGACGCCGAACGCTGTCTTCGCGACACACTCGCGTCCTTGGCCGGCGACCGCGCGCCGTCCGCGGTGAGCCGGCACGAGCGACTCGCGGCGACGGTCGCGTGCAAGGCGGCGATCAAGGCCGGTGACGAGCTCGCGCCGAGCGAGATGCGCGCGCTGTTCATCGCCTTGCGCGATACGACCTTGCCGGCGCACGACGTGCACGGTCGCTCGACCATCGTACAGTTGTCCTGGGAAGAGCTTGAGCGGCGGTTCGGGCGGCGCTGACGTCGTCGCCGTCATCTGCGGACCGACGGCGGCGGGAAAGAGCGCGATTGCCATGCGGCTCGCCGCCCGTCACGATCGGCCGATTCTCGTCGCCGATTCTCGGCAGGTCTATCGGCGGTTCGATATCGGCACGGCGAAGCCGACTGCGGACGAGCGGCGGCGCGTCACGCACCTTGGGCTGGATGTCGTCGACCCGACGGAGCATTTCTCGGCCGCGCAGTGGGCGGGGCTTGCCGAGGATACCTTCGCCGCGGCCGTTGACGGTCGATTGCCCCTCGTCGTCGGTGGCACCGGCATGTATTTGCGTGCGCTCTTCGAGGGCCTCTTCGCGGAGCCCCTGGTCGACCAGGGGCGCAAGGAAAAACTGCTCACGTGGCTCGACTCGCGGCCGACGGAAGAGTTGCGTCAGTGGGCCGCCGAGCTCGACCCGGTGCGCTCCGCCCTCGGCAGGACTCAGCTGCTCCGTGCCGTGGGCGTCGCCCTGTTAACGGGCGAGCGCATCAGCCGGCTGCACGAAACCCAGGCGCGTCAACCCCGTTGGCGACCTAGGTATCTTGTGGTCGATCCGGGGCCAACGTTGCAGGCGCGGATCGGCAATCGCCTCGACGCGATGCTCGCTTCAGGGTGGGTGGACGAGGTTCGGTCACTCGACGGGGTTCCTGATGACGCGCCTGCGTGGAAGGCGTCCGGCTATCGCGCGGTGCGCGATGTCGTCCGTGGCAGCACGAGTCTGGACCAAGCGCGGGAGAGCATTCTGATCGAGACGCGACAATACGCCAAGCGCCAGCGGACCTGGTTTCGCCATCAGCTCCCGGACGTGCATACGACGCGCGTCAATCCCGAGGCGCCCGGCGCGGACGCGGCGATCAATGAGTGGTGGGACTCCCTTCACGCATGAAGATCGGCATTACCTGTTATCCGACATATGGCGGCTCGGGAGCCGTCGCGACCGAGCTCGGCGTATCGCTCGCGAAGCTCGGACACGAGGTGCATTTCATTTCGTATGCGCAGCCATTCCGGCTGCCGCTCTTTACTCCGCGCGTGTACTTCCACGAGGTCGACGTCGGCCGGTATCCGCTCTTCGAGTATCCGCCGTACGATCTCGCGCTCGCCGTCCGTATGCACGAAGTGACGATCAAGCACGAGCTGGATCTGTTGCACTGTCACTACGCGATCCCGCACGCGACGAGCGCTTGGATTGCGCGGGAGATGCTCCAGCGAACCGGCGCCTACATTCCCGTCGTCACGACACTCCACGGGACCGACATCACCATCGTCGGGCAGGACCCGAGCTTCCAGGCGATCACCAAGTTCTCCATCGAGAAGTCCGATGGCTTGACCGCCGTTTCGACTTTCCTTCAGCAGGAGACGCTGACGACGTTCGGGTGCACCGCCTGCCGGATCGAGGTGATCCCCAACTTCATCGATCCGGACGTGTACGATCGCGACCGGTACACGTCGGTGCTCGACGGGCAGGTCGACAGCAGCACGCGCGTCCTGATGCACGTGTCGAACTTTCGGCCGGTGAAGCGCATCACGGACATCATCCAGGTGTTCGGCCGGGTCTCGAAGAAGGTGCCGTCGGTGCTGGTGATGGTCGGCGACGGACCGGATCGCGGTGACGCCGAGGCGGAGGCCCGGGCGCTGGGCGTCGACGATCGCGTCTTTTTTCTCGGGAAAATCGACACGGTCGCGCCGTTGTTGGCGGGCGCGGACCTGTTCCTGCTGCCCTCCGACAAGGAATCCTTTGGGCTCAGCGCACTCGAGGCCTTGGCATCCGGCGTGCCGGTGATCGGCACCAACGTCGGCGGACTGCCCGAGGTCGTCCGGCACGGTGAGACGGGATTCCTTGCCAACGTCGGCGACATCGAGGCGATGGCGGACGCCGCGATCGAGCTGCTGACGGATCAGGGGCGCTGGCAGGCGGCGAGCAGCCTGGCCGCGCGCGACGCCCGGGAGCGTTTCTCGCAAGCCCAGATCGTCGCGCAATACGAAGAGTTCTACCGGTACGCGTTGGCACTCCCGTCGGTCATCGCGCGGAAGCGCGCATCCACACTCAGTCCCGCATCGCCGTGATCATCCCGCAAGCCGTTTCCATAAGTCCGGATCTCTCCGCACTCAGCGCGCTGATCCTCGGCGTCGTCGAAGGGATCACCGAGTATCTCCCCGTGTCGTCGACGGCGCACATGATCCTCGCCGCGCGGGTGCTCCGTCTCGACGAGACAGAGTTTCTCAAGAGTTTTCAGATCATCATCCAGTTCGGCGCCATTCTGGCCGTGGTCGTTCTCTACTGGAGCAAGTTCTGGAACCTCGAGGTCTTCAAGAGGCTGGTGGTGGCGTTCTTCCCGACCGGCGTCATCGGGCTTTCGGTGTACAAGATTCTCAAGACCTACTTGCTCGGGAACATGACCGTCGTCCTCTGGTCGCTGCTCCTCGGCGGCCTTGCACTGCTGGCGTTCGAACGATGGAAGGTGCACGTCGAGACAGAGGCGGATTTCTCCGAGATCACGTACAAAAAGGCGCTGTTGATCGGACTCTTTCAGTCGGTGGCCATCATTCCCGGCGTGTCACGGTCGGCGGCGACCATCGTCGGCGGGTCGCTGATCGGGATCAGCAAGCGTACCATCGTCGAGTTTTCCTTCATGCTCGCCGTTCCGACCATGCTTGCGGCGAGCGGACTGGAGCTCCTGAAGAACCACTCTGCACTGGCGGGCCATGTTGGTGCGCTCGCGATCGGATTGGTCGTCAGCTTCATCACGGCCATCGTCGCCATCAAGTCGTTCCTGGCGTTCCTGAAGAAGCGCGACTTCACGGCATTTGGCTGGTACCGAATCGTTCTCGCGGTCGCGTTCTACCTCATCTTCGTGCGGTAACGCGGCTGGCGGGCCCGGCGTGCCTTCGACAGGGGATGACATTGCGCGGCGCCTTTCGCTGCCGCGCGTCGCGCTCTATCACGAAGTAGGATCCACGCTCGACGTCGCGCACGAGCTTGCGGCGGCTGGTGCGCCGACGGGCACGCTCGTCATCGCGGATGCGCAGACCGCCGGACGAGGACGGATGGGACGCTCGTGGCGGTCCGAGCCGGGTGCTGGCGTCTGGTTGACGGTGATCGAACGGCCGGCGGACACTTCCGCGCTGGAGACACTCTCGCTTCGCGTCGGTCTCGGGGTCGCCTCGGTGTTGGATGCACTTGCCGAATCGCCAGTGCGTCTCAAGTGGCCGAATGATCTCTATGTCGGAGCGGGAAAGCTCGGCGGCATCCTCATCGAAGCGCGGTGGCGGGAAGGTCGCCCCGAATGGATGGCGATCGGACTCGGCATCAACCTTCGGCCGCCGGTGCGCGAGGTGCGAGCGGCGGGACTACGTGACGGGGTCCGTCGCGACGAAGTGCTCGACCGCGTGGTCCCGGCGATTCGCGCCGCGGCGGCGACGCGCGGTCCGCTCTCCAGCGTCGAGCTGGTGAGGTTCGCCGAACGCGACTTCGCCGCCGGACGCGCCTGCGTCGAGCCCGCGGTCGGAGTAGTGGAGGGGATCGACTCCGCCGGCGCCCTCCTCGTCCGCGTAAGTTCTCACGGCGTGGCGCAGATCGTCGCCGTCCGTACCGGCTCGCTCGTCTTTCGGGAGGATCAATGATTCTTGTTTTCGACGTCGGGAACACCGAGACCACGATCGGACTCTTCAACGCCGAGCTCCTGCGAGGCCATTGGCGGATCATGACGGGGGTCGCGCGCACCGCGGACGAGTTCGGGGTGTTGATCGGCAGTCTGCTCGAACGTGGGGGCTTTGCCCCAACGGATGTCGATGGCGTAGCGATCGGATCGGTCGTCCCCGTCGTGACGGCGCCGCTCGCCGAGGCCTGCTCGCGGTACTTGCCAGTGAGCGCCACGATCGTTGTCGACGCGGCAGTCGGTCTGCCCATCGCCCTGGATGTGGACGAACCGCTTACCGTCGGCGCCGATCGAATCATCAACACTCTCGCGGCGAGCCGGCTGTATGGCCGCGATTGCATCGTCGTCGATCTTGGCACCGCGACGACGTTCGACTGCATCACCGCCGACGGGGTGTTTCTCGGCGGCGCGATCGCCCCGGGAGTGCAAACTTCGGCAGAAACGCTGACGCGGCGTACGTCAAAGCTGCCGGCCACCGAGTTGACCGTTCCGCAACGCGCCATCGGGACGCGCACGGAAGACTGCATTCGGGCCGGCGTCATCTTCGGCGCCGCTGACGCTATCGACGGCATGGTCCGCCGCATCAAAAAGGAGTGGCCTCATCGCGGCACCCCCTTGGTGATCGCGACGGGTGGGTTTGCCGAGATGTTCGGGGCCCTGTGCAAGGAGTTCGACAGGGTCGAGCCATTTCTAACGCTGCAAGGGCTTCAAATAGCCCATACGCTGCTCTCAGCGGCCTCGGCAGACAGGCTCAAACCGGTTAGTCGTGGGCGGAAAGGAAGGCGCAAGTAAACTCTTTCGGCACAACGTGTTGTGGCAGTGTGGTTGATGCCCGTGAGCGACACTTGACTGCCGCATCCGGTCAAAATAAATCTTCATTTGTTAGCACTCGCACCAGAAGAGTGCTTACATTCTCTACTCATTCTTTATCACGCTGTAGTCATAGCACGGAGGAACGGAAAGCATGGCCACAAAAACTTCGGTAAAGGTCGCGCCCCTGGCCGATCGCGTCGTCGTGAAGGCGCTGGAAGAAACGGAATCGATGCGTGGTGGGCTGTACATCCCGGACACCGCCAAGGAGAAGCCGCAGCAGGGAGAGATCGTCGCGGTCGGGCCGGGCCGCTTCGAGAAGGACAAACGCGTGCCGATGGATTGCAAGGTCGGCGACAAGGTGCTGTACGGGAAATACAGCGGCACCGAAGTGACCCTCGACGGCGAGCAGTACCTGATTCTTCGCGAGTCGGACGTCCTCGCGGTGCTGAACTAAGTGGATTGGTGGATTAGTGGATTAGTGGATTGGAAATCCCAACCCACCAACCCACAAACCAATCCACCTGAACGAACCAACTTTCATTTCAAGGATTCTCTCAAATGGCTGCCAAAGAACTCCATTTCAACGTCGAGGCACGCGCGGCACTCAAGCGCGGCGTCGATCAGCTCGCGGAGGCGGTGAAGGTCACCCTCGGCCCCCGCGGCCGTAATGTCGTCATCGACAAGAAGTTCGGCGCTCCGACGATCACCAAGGACGGCGTCACCGTCGCCAAGGAAATCGAACTGTCGGATCCGATCGAGAACATGGGCGCGCAGATGGTGAAGGAAGTCGCGACCAAGACTTCGGACATCGCCGGCGACGGTACCACCACCGCCACCGTGCTCGCCCAGGCCATTTTTCGCGAGGGCCTGAAGAACGTCACGGCCGGCGCCAACCCGATGGCCATCAAGCGCGGCATCGACAAGGCCGTCTCCGCGGTCGTCGAAGAACTGAAGAAGATCAGCGTGCCGACGACCGGCAAGAAGGAGATCGCCCAGGTCGGGTCCATCTCCGCGAACAACGACAAGGAGATCGGCGACCTGATTGCCGAAGCGATGGAGAAGGTCGGCAAGGACGGCGTCATCACGGTCGAAGAGGCCAAGGGCCTGGAGACGACGCTCGAGACCGTGGATGGCATGCAGTTCGACCGCGGTTACGTCTCGCCGTACTTCGTCACCGATCCGGAGAAGATGGAAGCGATCCTCGAGGATCCCTTCATCCTCATCCATGACAAGAAGGTTTCGTCGATGAAGGATCTGCTGCCGGTGCTCGAGAAAGTCGCGCAGACGGGCAAGCCGCTGCTGATCATCGCCGAGGACATCGAGGGCGAGGCCCTCGCCACGCTCGTCGTCAACAAGCTCCGTGGCACGCTCAAGGTTGCCGCGGTCAAGGCGCCGGGCTTCGGCGATCGCCGCAAGGCGATGCTCCAGGACATCGCCGTTCTGACCAGCGGTCAGGTCATCAGCGAGGAAGTCGGCTTCAAGCTCGAGAACGCCGTCATCACCGACCTCGGTCGCGCCAAGCGCATCGTCGTCGACAAGGACAACACGACGATCATCGACGGCAAGGGCGAGGAAGACAAGATCAAGGGCCGCATCAAGGAGATCAAATCCGCGATCGACTCCAGCACGTCGGATTATGACAAGGAAAAGCTCCAGGAGCGTCTGGCGAAGCTCGCCGGTGGTGTCGCCGTGATCAACGTCGGTGCCGCGACTGAAGCCGAGATGAAGGAGAAGAAGGCCCGCGTCGAGGATGCGCTGCATGCCACGCGTGCCGCGGTCGAAGAGGGCATCGTCCCTGGCGGCGGTGTCGCGCTGCTTCGCGCCCAGCGCGCGCTCAAGGGCCTCAAGCTCACCGAGACCGACGAGCAGATCGGCGTCGACATCATCCGGCGCTCCCTCGAGGAGCCGATCCGCATGATCGTTCAGAACGCCGGCGCCGAGCCGTCGCTCGTCGTCGAGAAAGTGCGCGGCTCGAAGGAAGATTCCTTCGGCTACAACGCGCTGACCGACACCTATGAGAACCTGGTGCAGGCCGGCGTCATCGACCCGACCAAGGTCACGCGTACCGCGCTCCAGAACGCCGCGTCGATCGCGAGCCTGTTGCTCACGACCGAAGCGCTGATCGTGGAGAAGAAGGAAGACAAGCCGGCGCCTTCGGGCGGTCCGGGCGGCGGTGGCATGGGCGGGATGTACTAGGGAGAGCTGTCAGCCTTCAGCTGTCAGCCGAATGAGGAAAAGGCCGGTCGCAAGCAACGCGACCGGCCGTTTCTTTTGTGTGGTAACATGGACTACCCCACCATCCCACCATCTAGCCGAGTCCTAACTCCAGTTGGCCGGCCCCAAACCGAGGCACGAAGGGTCCGACGACGCGGTCTTGCGGCGCGGCGGTGAGGCGACCCCTGAATCGGGTCTTGCGCAATGTCGGCGAGACGGAGTCGAGCGCCTTTCGCGGCGTGTTGCATTGCTCGCTCAGGTGGGCCAGCACCACGTGTTGGAGCCGATCATGGACCGACTCGCCGATCAGCTCCGCCGCGTGCCGGTTGCTGAGATGACCGGTGCTCCCGCGGATGCGCTCCTGGAGCCATCGCGGATATGGACCCCAGCGCAGCATCTCATCATCATGATTGCTCTCGATGATGAGGATATCCGCATCCGTGCACGCCGACCGGATCGTATTTGACACGTGTCCGATATCGTAGAAGATCGCGGCGCGCGCTCCGGTTGCCCGCGACGTGATGACGTAGCCGACAGATTCGGCGGCGTCGTGCGGCGTGGGCACGACCTCGATATACATTCGGTCGAGCTCGAGCGGTTCGGCCGCCGAGATCGTCGTCACCGGGGCCTCGGCGAGCTCGCTGGAGACCGCCGTCCCGACGCTGGCGAAGATGGGCCATGCCCACTTGGCGGCGGCCTTGACCACGCCGGATATATGATCGGAGTGCTCGTGGGTGACGAGACAGGCGCTGATCGAAGCCGGATGCACCCCGGCAACCGCCATCCGTCGGGCGAGGGTGCGCGTCCCGAACCCGCAGTCGATGAGGATGCGCTGGTCGCCGCACTCGCAGAGCACGGCATTTCCGCTGCTGCCGCTGCCCAACATCCAGAGCTTCATCGCCCTTTCCCTTTGCCGCGCGCCTTGTCCGTCGGCTTCGCCTTCCGCGGCGTTCGCTTCGTCGGGCCGCCGCCAGTCCACCGTTGCTCGAACGACGCGACGAGCTGACGCTTCGCTCGATCGCTCAGCGACATGTGTCGCCGCGCCATCACGGTCTCGGCAGTGGAGAGAAACTTGTCGATGCGGTAGGTATCGTAGGGTTCACCCTCGCCCCACGCAAAGGGAGCGACGACCTTCGGCGGCAGGTGCGACCCATATATGTTCGCCCCGGCTCCAAGCACGGTGCCGGTGGTCAACAGCGTTCCGATCCCGGTCTTGACGTGGTCGCCGAAGAGCGTTCCCAGGAATTGCATCCCGGTCTCGCGAATGCCGCTCGGCGTCCACAACGCCACGGGACCATAGGTGTTCTTGAGATTGCTCGTTGTCGTTCCGGCTCCAAGGTTCACCCATCGCCCAAGGTACGAATGGCCGACAAAGCCCTCGTGACCCTTGTTCGAGAAACCGAGAACGACCGAGCTCGATATTTCTCCGCGAATCTTGCATACCTGACCGATCGAGCACCCGGTGATGTCGCCTCCGACGATGGTCGAGTTGCGCCCAACGCGGCATGGACCGGAGATGCGCGTGAAGGATCGGATATGGGCTCCCGATTCGATCATAATCGGCCCGGCCGTGGCGTCGAGGACGACGTGCTGTTCGATCATTGCGGGCGGCACCTGGGCAAGCCCCGCGCGCGGACTTTGCCCCTGCACGATCACCGGATGCTCACCAATGACCGTCACATGTGACGGAACTGGCCAATGCTCTCTGATGTCATCGCCCACGACCGCTGTCGCCAGAATTCGCGCGACGTCGTCAGTGATCGCCGCCGCAAGATGTTTGAGGTAATCCCAGACCTCATCGTGCCACCACCCGGCGATCGATGCCGACGCCTGTCCGTTGACGACGAGCGATTCAAGCGCCAACGTCCCGTCGGCGAACTCACCGACGGGCACCGCGCGGGTCAGTCGCACGGCGGCAATCCGGCCGTCCGATTGCCAGGATCCGGCTCGTGAATCCGGGTGTTCGTGGGTGCGGACCGGCGGCGAGGAAAAGCCGCGCATAGCGATGACGTCCATGGCCGGCGCGAATCGAGAGTTTGCGACGATGGTTCCAGCCGGCAACGTGCCCGTGACCACCCCCGGTGCTTCGTCGAGCTCGGTCAGATGTGCCGCGGCGATGACACCTCGACATGGATGCTGAAGAGCCGTTTGCCAGCGTTCCCAGACGGTCGCCGTGCCAGCGATCAGTGTGGCGATCGGCCGCGTGAGAGCAAACGGCTCGAAGTCGCGGGCGACGGCGTCGTCATACAGAACCAGCGGAACGCGGTTCGGAGCCATCGCGATACGCGGCTGTTCCTGCGCGGCGGCTTTGCGCTTGAGTGTCGCGCTGGTCATGATCGCTCCACCACGCCACGCGGCAGCTGATCGATCAGCTCCTTGAGGTCGGCGGAGC
>WNFI01169220.1_pt1 | contig 13307 bp, 12 predicted proteins | sample 5400471 | NCBI WGS metagenome assembly WNFI01 (sample SAMN13153348, study PRJNA577476) | soil metagenome | isolation source: 100 cm saprolite on Douglas fir-dominated hillslope | place: USA:California | collected 2013-09-17
GATCTGGCCGACACCGATCTGGCAGAACCCGCCATCGCGACCGCCGCGACCTTGTCGCAAAGCTACAGCGGTACGGTCAGGCTTTTGAACGTGTTGCCGATGACCCCGGTGATGCTGGCGGAATATGTGCCGGCGGACTTCGACTTCCAGCAGCGCCAATCGTCCGAGGAGGCGCTCGCCATCGTTGCGCGCGAATCCGGCATCGATGCAGAACGGATTTCCACCGTTGTGCGGCAGGGCGGGATCTATCACGAGATTCTTCAAGAAGCCACGGCGGTCAAGGCCGACCTCATCGTCATGACGTCACACCGGCCGGCGATGCGGACCTATTTTCTCGGCTCCAATGCCGGCCATGTGGTACGCTATGCCACTTGTTCGGTGCTGGTGGTACGGCATTAGATCCCTCGCGTCACGGCAGCAGATCTTTCGGCAAATCGTCGAACCCATAGGTTCGCGGCCGGTTGCGGCGAATGAAGCCGCCGATCTGCCACGCGAACAGCGCCGCGAAACCGGCAAGAAACAGCGCGCCGGCGAATTCGCCGGTGGCGAGCGCGCGCACCAGCAAACCGGCCATCGCGAAGGCGACCAGCGCCAGCGACACGACAGCGGCGGCATAGACGTTCGGCCTCAGGCCGCCGATCAACGCGGCGTTGCCGCCTGCTCGCGACAGCCGCCGATGCAGCTGGGTAATGAAGGCCCGGTAGTCGCGGTCTTGTGGCGCCATCAGGGCGACGGTCTGCCACGTCGTCGACAGTACAGCGATGCGTTCCCCATTTGCGTTTTCGATGTCCGCGCGAAACCTGCGCGATTGCATCGACATCGGGCGGTAGGACAAACGAATTGATGCGATCGTCGTGACCGGCCACACAGCGGATTTTCCGCCGACGTGCCACGACAGACCATCGTCGATCAGTTCGAAGTGATGCGCCGAACCAATCAGCGACGCCCTGTAGGCATAGCGGGACCCGGCGAAGTCCTGGCCCGATATCGGCGCATCAAGCAGTTCGGACAATACGATGAATCCTTGTGAGGCGGCAAAGGCCTCTGACTTGCACGGCGGGCGCATTCTATCTTACAAGCGAACCATGGCTGAAACGATCTACTTCCCGCGCCGCTTGATTCTCGCCGGCGCGATGGTTTCAGGGGTGCTGCTGGCGCTCGCGGTACACATGCTCGGGGCGCGTTACGGTCTCGATCTCGGCGGCCTGTGGCGATCCGATCAGCTCCAGGTCATGCCCGCTGGCGCGGCGCTGGCGTGGTGGTTGATCGCAACGGTCGGTTTCGTCGGCGGCTATTTCACTGCAACGCTGATGCAAAGCGCGGTATCGGGCCAAATCCCGCAGCGGATGCGGCAGTTTTTGATCGGAATCAGCGTTCTCGTGCTGGCTGGCGCGGGCCAGGCGGCCTCCGCGCCAAGTCCTATTCCGACGATTTCCGGCGTACTGGCTGGCCTCGCCGCGCTGTGCCTGGGCGCAATCATGGCGTTCAGTGGCGCGTATTTCGCGCTGCGCAAGGCGTGACTGCTCGGACGATCCTGGGTTTCCTCGACAAAACGCCGCGCGGGTGACTTACGCGACGTTTTGTCTCAATTGATCGCGCTATGAAATCAGCCCGCGGCACGCAGGTTGACCTTGCTTTCCGCCAGCGCGGTCAGTTTTTTGTCGGTCGCCTTTTCTTCGTCCAGCGTCTTCTGCAGAACGCTGGCGCAATCGTTACGGCCGAGCTGCTTGGCCCGTGCGATCAGGCTGCCGTAGCGCGCGATCTCGTAATGCTCCGCGGCCTGCGCGGCGTTGATCAATGCTGCGTCCAGCACAGACTTGTCCTCGACTTCTCCGGCCACCTCATTGGCTTCCTTGATAATGCCGTCGATCGCCGGACAGGTAACGGCCTTAATCTCCGCACCGTGCATCTGGAACACCTGTTCCAGTCGCTTGACGTGCCCGTTAGTCTCGTCGAGATGGGTCAGAAAGCCCTGTTTCAGCTGCGGATGGGTCGCCTTTTCGGCCATTTTCGGCAGCGCCTTCACCAGCTGCCTTTCTGCGTAATACATGTCCTGGAGCTGGTGGATAAACAGGTCGTCCATGGTTTTGATATCTTTCGTGAAAAGTCCCATCGCGTGTTTCCTTTCGTTTTCGGGAACGGAATAGCGACGCCGTTTGTCGCGGTGCGCTCAACTACCCTTTGTGGAGCTTGCTAACCGGCGGGATTCGAGAATGTTCCTGTCGGACAGGGCCCGTCGAAGATGGAACATCTGACGTCGCGACCTATATGAAGAGCGCGATCGATGAAACTCGGGGCAACGATCGAATCGTCCACCCAGACCATATGAATGGCGTATGACGGCAGAGCCCATCCACCGCTCAAGACGTGGATGTCAAGGACTGCACAACGCACCGTTTTTGCCCTAAGGGTTCGCGTATGAGTAACCTGGTAACCGCTTGTCTCCAATCGCCTCAGTCGGCCTGCAACATGTTGCCGCCCTGCCGGGAGGACGAATGCATCGACTGCTGACCGCGCTGGGGCGTGGGTTCAAGGAACGAATCGGCTGGAAACGGCTCGGAATCGCCGCGAGCCTCCTCATCATTGTCTTCGCCATCACGACGCTGGTACACACCCTCAAGGGCGTGGATGCCGGCGTCATTCTTGTCGCGTTGACCGAAAAATCCCCCGGCCAGATTGCGCTCGCGGCACTTTGCGTGATCAGCGCATTCTGCACACTGACGTTTTATGATTTCTTTGCGCTTCGAACCATTGGCAAGATGCACGTGCCCTACCGGATCGCGGCGCTGTCGAGTTTCACCAGCTATTCGATCGGCCATAATATTGGAGCTACGGTCTTCACCGGAGGCGCCATCCGTTTTCGGATCTATTCGGATTACGGATTGAATGCCATCGACGTCGCCAAGATCTGCTTCATTTCGGGCCTGACATTCTGGCTTGGCAATGTCTTCGTGCTCGGGCTCGGGCTGGCGTGGCATCCGCAGGCCGCCTCCGCAATGGACCTGCTGCCGCCCGCGATCAACCGCCTGATCGCGCTGGGCTGCCTCGCCGGCATTGCGATCTATTTCACCTGGCTATCGCTGGGGGAAACTCGGCGCGAGCTCGGCCAGAATGGCTGGAAGGTAGTTCTGCCGTCATGGCGGCTGACGCTGCTGCAAGTCCTGATCGGGGTGGTCGATCTCGGATTCTGCGCGCTGGCGATGTATCTGCTGATGCCGGCGCAGCCGGGCATCGATTTCGTCTCACTGGCGGTGGTGTTCATCCTGGCGACGCTGCTGGGCTTCGCCAGCCATGCGCCGGGAAGTCTCGGCGTGTTCGACGCCGCGATGCTGGTGGCGCTGCCGCAGTTCGGCAGGGAACAATTGCTCGCGACCCTGGTGGTGTTCCGGATCCTGTATTTTCTGATCCCGTTCAGCATCGCCATCACCATCATGGGGACCCGCGAACTTTGGCTCAACGTCGTGCTGCCATGGCAAGAACGCCGCAAGGCAAACGGGCACGGTTCGGCCTCGGCCGTGCCGCAACCGGTGAAGCGTCGGCAGTCGCAGGGCTGATAGGCCAGGCCGGCGGAGGTCCTTTTGACCTTTAGCTGGCTTCTCTTATTTCCGCCCCATCCTTATCGTCAAACGTATCATGGTCCGAATTCACCCGATATCCAGACTGATCCAGGCAGCGCTGCTGCTCGGATCGCTCGGCGCGTTCCCGGCGCAATGGGCCGCCGCGCAGACACCGACGGCAACCGCGCCGGACGCCCCGATGCAGATCTCCTGGGAGGTCCGCAACCGGTTCAGGCTGTTCCGCGAAGAGCGTGATTTCCTGATCCATACCGAGACGCTACGCGGCCACAGCATTCTCGCGTCCGAACAGGCGCTGGAGGTACAGAGCGACGGCCGCGGCTGGGCGCGCAATACGGTGAACCGTCTCTGTATCGATTTGGCCGACCGCGTCAGCGAGCCCTGCATCCGGGACAACGTCAAGGAAAGCTACCTGACGCCGACGGAGCATCCGGTCACGGTTCGGCTGACAGGTCCAATACCGGTCGGCGCCATCTGTGCATGGTCGTTCGACGATGGCGAGGGACCACGCCAATCGACGCTCGACTGCGCCGAGCCGATCAATTTCCGGGCCCGCTATGGCCGACCGACGGTGACCGCGGTTGACGTTTCGAGCGGACCGGAGGTCCCTCAGCATATCGTCACCGAGATCATGGTGCGCGATATCCTCATTGCCGGGCTCGGCGACTCCATCGCATCCGGCGAGGGCAATCCCGATCGCGCGATCGCGCTGGCGGACGAAGGTTTCTGCTTTCGCTCCTACCTTAGTGGGGCGACCGGCCAGTTTTATCGACCGAGCCGCGCCGGCTTCAAAGGCGGGCGGGCGTGCGAATCCTACGAATCGCTGCAAAGCTGGCAGCGCCAGGGCGCGCTGTGGTTGAATTCGGCCTGCCACCGCTCGCTGTACAGCTACCAGACCCGCGCCGCGTTGGCGCTTGCCGCGCAGTATCCGCATATCGCCGTGACCTACCTGCCGCTCGCCTGCAGCGGGGCAACCATTGCCGATGGCCTGTTCGGCGGGCAACGCGCGCGTGAATGCCCGCCGACAAAATCCGCGACTGCGTGCCAGGGCAGCGTCAACGCGCAACTGACTGAGCTGCGCGCAGCGCTGGCGGCGGCACAGCGACGCCAGCCCACCCGCAAGCTTGATCTGATCCTGCTGTCGATCGGCGCCAACGACATCAACTTTTCCGGGCTGGTCGCCGATGTGATCGTCAATAACGGCACCGAACGCGTGCTGTTCAAGCGCAGCGGGGTCATCGGATCGGTTGAAGATTCCCGCGCCGAGCTTGCGCGTGACCTGCCGCAGGCGTTCGCGAAACTGCGCGAGGCGCTGAAGCCGCTGATCGGTCCCGATCTGTCGCACGTGATCTATGTGTCCTATGCAAATCCGGCATTGTTGAACGGCGCCCCCTGCCCCGGCGGCCCCGCCGGGTTCGACGTGCATCCCTCGTTCAACGCCGAGCCGCACCGGCTGGCCAACGTCGCCGATTATGTGCAGAGCGAGTTTCTGCCCGAACTGAAGGCGATCGCATTGTGCCAATCCGGCATCCTCTGCCGCGATCCCGGCAACGACCGCATGACCTTCGTCGATGCCCATCAGGCGACCTTTGCGAGCCACGGATTTTGCGCACGTGCGGCGACCGACCCTGAGTTCGATCGCGCGTGCTTCTCCCCCAACGGCGACACTTTTGATCCGGACATCGTCGCCGCGGCGGCGCAACCGATGACCTGCGGTCGCGGCGCCAGCGAATTTCGCGCCTACCTGCCGCGCGCCCGCTGGATCCGCGACGCCAACGACAGCTACTTCGCGGCGATGACGTATCCGCAGGCAACGGCGGGGACTCAGCCGTCCGACATCCATGACGCGACTTGGGGGGTGCTGTCGGCGGTCTATGGCGGCGCAATCCATCCAACGGCGGAAGGCCACGCCGCAATGGCGGACGCGGCATTGCCGGCGCTGGCAGCGGTGCTTCAGCTCGACGTGGCGGAACCCGTGGTAACCCAGGAGCAGCCGCTCGGGCTTCCGCGCTAAGCTGGGTCACCGCACGGGCGGAGGGCCCTTCTTCGGGGCGACGGGCGGCTTCATCGCCGCGGCCTGCGCAGGCAGGTATTTCGCCAGCACCACGGGATCGAGTGAGGCGATGGTGCTGTCAGGCAAACGATACCAGGTTTCGTCACGACCCAGCAGGGAAAACCCGATATAGCCGCGCATCGTCAGTATCTGACCATCGGGACTGACGCTCATCTTGGCTTTATAGACTTTGCCGTCGCGCGGATCGAGAACGTTGCCGTCCTCATATTTCAGTCCGCTGCGCTTCATATCCCTGATGAAGGAAATTCCGAGCACCGGCGCATTGCTGCGGTCGTCCGTGCATTTCGAACAAATCTGGCTGGGCACTTCGCCGGGCCTTGGAAACGTCTTCGCGATCGCGCCCTCGAAAACGCCGTCGTGATCGACCACGAGAACCCAGACCACGGGCTTGCCATCTTCCAGTTTCTGCCACAGCCCTGCGGCGGTCGGCTCCGCGGCAACCGCCGACAGCGTGGACATAACCAACGCCGCGAGCGCTGCCCCGATCGGGTGCCTTAGTCGAAGTCTGGATCGAGCGTTCCGCATCATCATTACCTGAAGAGCCGATCAAGCGATGAACGAATACTATGGCCATTTCACGAACGATTCCAGTGCCGCGGAATCGCCATGATGCGCGAATTCGCGCTTCTCGGGTTGCTACAGCGTTGGAACTGGAAGAAGCGTCCCCCATCAGGGGTCCCGCAGACCCGCCGCGGTCTTCCGCGGCCGGATCCAGGGCCGGTCAATTGACCCCGAGCTTCTTCTGCAGGCTCGACGACGATGTGGTGTACTGAAACACCAGGCGCTTGTCCGGATAGACGTAACGGTGCGCCTTCTGCGCCATCAGCGCACCCTCGTGGAAGCCGCACAGAATGAGCTTCAGTTTGCCCGGATAGGTGTTGATGTCGCCGATCGCGAAAATGCCCGGCACATTGGTTTCGAACGCCGCGGTCTCCACCGGCACCAGATTGTTCTCGAGCTTTATGCCCCAGTTTGCGACCGGTCCGAGCTTCATGGTCAACCCGAAGAACGGCAGCAGCGTGTTGCAGCTGACCTTGTAGCTTTCGTTGTCGCTGCCCTTCACGATGGCCCCGGACAACCGACCACCCTCGCCTTCCAGCGCCGTGATCTGGCCGATTTTCAGATCCATTTTTCCCGACGACACCAGCGCGCGCATCTGCTCGACGCTGTGCGGGGCGGCGCGGAAATCGTCGCGCCGGTGCAGCAGCGTGAGGCGCCTTGCAACCGGATGCAGATTGAGCGTCCAGTCCAGCGCGGAATCGCCGCCGCCGACGATCAGCAGATCCTTGTCGCGGAATTGCTCCATCTTGCGCACGGCATAGAACACCGAGGTGCCCTCATAGGCCTCGATACCCGGCACCGGCGGGCGCTTCGGCTGAAACGATCCGCCACCAGCCGAAATCACCACCACCTTGCATTCGAACACCTGACCGGCGTCGGTGGTGACGCGAAAGCCGGGATCGCCGATCTTTTCGATGGTCTCCACCATCTCGTTGAGATGGAAGGTCGGATTGAACGGCTTGATCTGCTCCATCAGCGCATCGGTCAGGCCCTGTCCGGTCACGAAGGGGATTCCCGGAATGTCATAGATCGGCTTTTCCGGGTAGAGCTCCGCGCACTGGCCGCCAAGCTTGTCGAGGATATCGACAACGTGCACCTTCATATCCAGCAGGCCCAGTTCGAAAACGGCAAACAGCCCGCAGGGGCCCGCGCCGATAATCAACACGTCGGTTTTGATCGCTTCGCTCATCATCAGTTCTTTTCGGTTGACCCTGCCGGCTGCCGCAGCGCCCGGCTGCGGCTTGTCTAGCCAACACGGCCGTTCGAGGAAAGGCATAAATATGCCGCGGTGGCCCGCGGCAACCCCTTGCCCGGCTTCGACAACTGGGCTGTAAGAGCATCAAAACGCCGGAGATCAGTACGTGAACGCACCTGCCCGCCCGCCGTCAGTGCCGCTCCTTGACAATTACCCCTATCGCCTCATGGACAATGTCCGTTTCGCCGACCTCGACCCCAATCAGCACGTCAATAACGCCGTCTACGCCACCTATTTCGAAACCGGCCGCGTCACACTGGTGAAAGACCGCAGTTTCGGCCTGATGCCGGAGGGGCTGGCCTGGATGCTGGTGCGCCTCGACATTCATTTCCGCGCCGAACTGCGGCGGCCGGGCAGCATCGAGCTTGGGCTCGGTGTCGCGAGGCTGGGCCGCACCTCGGCGACATTCGAGCAGGTGGTATTTTCCGAAGGCAGATGCGTTGCATCGGCGCAATCGGTCACGGTGCTGATCGACGAGCGTACCCGCAAGCCGACGCCGCTGACCGACGAAATTATCGGGAATCTTCAGCGCTGGATGCTTCGTAACGTCGATATGGCATGAAACGCGGCAGGGCGATGCTGACTACAGCCACGATACGATCCATTACTCTCGCATTTGCGATGACTTTCGCAGCAGCCTATGGCGCCTCGGCTCAAGATTTCTACCGGGAAGATTTGCGCATTCCGATGACCTCCGCCAGCCCCCGCGGCCTCGAAGCGATGCTGGTGCGGCCGTCAGGCACGCGGCGCTATCCGCTGGCGTTGATCAGCCACGGCGCACCGCGTGACGCCGGCAAGCGAGCCGACATGACGCCATACGGCCTCTATTCGCAGGCTATCGAGTTCGCGCGGCGGGGCTTTGCGTCGCTGGTTGTGATGCGGCGCGGCTACGGCGCATCGGATGGTGACTACGCCGAGAATTCCGGGCCGTGCGATCGGCGCAATTACCTCAGTGCGGCGAAGGCGTCGGCGAGCGACCTGCGCGCCGCGGTCGATGCGGTGAAGAACCGCGTCGATGTCACCACGCAGGGCATGATCGCGGTTGGTGTCTCGGCCGGCGGTTTTGCCAGCGTCGCGCTGACCGCCGACCCGCCGCCGGGCCTTGCGGCCGCGATCAGCTTTGCCGGCGGGCGGGGATCGCGCGCCGACAATGACGTCTGCGATGAAGATGCGCTGGCGGGTGCGTTCGGAGTGCTCGGGAAGACTTCGCGAACGCCAACCCTCTGGGTTTACGCTCAGAACGACAAGTTCTTCGCACCCGCTCTGGCGCACCGGCTGCATGCCGAATTCAGTGCAGCCGGGGGCCGCGCGGAATTCATCGATGCTCCGAGCTTCGGCAGCGACGGCCACTTTCTGTTTTCCGCGGCAGGGGCATCGATCTGGATTCCGATCGTCGATCGGTTCCTGCGCGAGCAGAATCTGGGAACACGGGACCTCTTTGCGGCGCCCGCCGTAGCTGCCGTTCCGCCACCTTCGGGACTGGGCACGAAGGGCCGTGATGGCTTTGCGGCCTATCTCCTCGGCGGACCGCACAAGGCTTTTGCCGCGTCAACGAAGGGCGGCTTCGCCTATCGCACCGGGTTGCGATCGGCGAGCGAGGCACGAGAAGCAGCATTGGCAGAATGCGCGAAATACGCGCCTGATTGCGCGCTTGCCGCCGTTGACGATGAACGCATCGGCGACGGCAGCGCCGGCTCGCGCTGAACGCGCCGGAGGCTAGAGCATAATCCGGAAAAGTGGGCACAAGTTTTCCGAAAAGATCATGCTCAATCAAAACCTAGAGCGCGATAGCGCTCTAGGCCTGCCGCTCCGGCGTTGAGACCACGAGACCGTCCAGCGCGTCAGTCACTTTGATCTGGCACGAGAGCCGCGAATTCGGCCGCACGTCAAAACCGAAATCCAGCATGTCCTCTTCCATCGGCGTCGGAGCGCCGACCTTCTCGCGCCATGCCTCATCGACATAAACGTGACATGTCGCGCAGGCGCAGGCGCCGCCGCATTCGGCCTCGATGCCTGGAACGGCGTTGCGGATGGCTGCTTCCATCACCGTGGCGCCGTTTTCGACGTCAATGGTGCGGGTTTCGCCGGTGTGATCGACAAAGTGAATCTTGGCCATGATGCTCGTGCTGCCGGATGGAAGAGGTCGGCAGTCCTATAACGGGTCGATCATCATCGCGCCAGCGCTCGGCTCGAAAACTGCGGCGCCCCCCGGATGGCCATTGACGATGGCCGCCCTTGCGGGGTGGCCACCCGTGGACATGACAGCAGGATCAGGATCGGTTGAGCATCGCGTCGATTGCCGCGCGGGTCTCGGCGATGCTGTCGTTAAGCTCCGCCATCGCCTCCGAGGCGTCGGTGTCGCAACGTATGGCGGCTTCGAGCTTTTCGGCGGCTTCGGCGACACGGAGAGCGCCGATCGCCCGGGCCGAACCTTTGAGCGTATGCGCCAGCGCGGCCGCATTGGAAGGCAGAGTGGCAAGCGCACTGATCAGGCCACCGGACTGCCCCGCGAACATCGCCAGCACCTCCCGCTCAAGGCTGATATCGCCAAGCGTCATGCGCTGAAGATGGGCGGTATCGATCGGACCATCGTCCGGGGCAAGCGGTGGCGATGGCATCCAGTCAATCCGTTCCAGATGAAGCGGCATGGCGACGACCCCCGGCCCCGGCGCCGGCCGATCCGGCGGAGGAATTCCTGCCAGCCAATCATCAACTGGTTAACAGAGGGTTCCACGTCCCGCCCCGGGTTTGCCGCTTTTTTGACAGAAAATTGTCGCGAAATGGCGCCGCGTGCAGTCATTTGCAGTAGCCGGAAGGTATTAGCGCCGCTCCGTTAACGATGATTAAGATTGGATTAACAGCAACCATTTCATTCGTACCGCCAAGCCAATAGGATGTTTGCGGAAGTAGCGGACAAGCCGAGCAGCACCAACGGCTTCGCGTTCACATCGCGCAAGACACTGGAGCACCGGGGTCCAGATGTGCGGTCGTCGATCGCGGGACTTCCCGGATGCGTGAAACAAGGGCGTAGGCTGAACATGGCGAACAATCCCAAAAAGGTCAAAGACCCCACCGAGGTAGCGCTTTCTGCCATTCAGGAAGCCCTGAATATCAGTGACGTGCCTCCGGCGGATAGAGATCAGGTCTCGGTCCGTCATGATGCCACGCCGACGCAATCGTCCGCCTCCCCGGCGTTTGACAACAGCACTTTCGACGCGCGCCCCGGCAACGATAGCCAAACATTCGAGCCCATTGAAGAGCCGCGCTTTACGCGCCGGCCTGCCAATGACGATCGCGAGACGATCGGCCAGATTCTGCAGGCGATTCAAAAGGGGCGTCCCGCTCGCAACGTCTACACGCTCGCCACCCTGTTCGCAGGCGTATGGGTCGTAGGCGCGGGACTCCTGACCATCAGCTTTCTTCCTTCACTTCAGGCCTTCATGGGCCAGGGCACCGGCGGCACGCTGGCATTGGCCGGTCTCGTTACCGTGTTTTTCGCCCCGGTCCTGCTGTTCTATTTTCTGGCAAGCCTAGCCTGGCGCGGCCAGGAGCTGCGGATGATTGCGCAGTCGATGGCGCAGGTCGCAATCCGCTTCTCCGAGCCCGAGAGCGCGGCAAGCGATTCCATGGTGACCGTCGGTCAGGCGATCCGCCGCGAAGTCGCGGCCATGGGCGATGGCGTGGAGCGTGCCATCGCGCGCGCCGGTGAACTCGAAACCCTCGTCGCCAATGAGGTCTCCGCGCTTGAGCGCGCCTATTCCGACAACGAAGTGCGTATCCGCGCGTTGCTGCAGGATATCGCGCACCAGCGCGATAATCTCGTCGGCCAGGCCGAGCAGGTTCGCAGCGCCATCTCCGGCGTGCAAATCGATCTGCGTCACGACATCGCGTTGATCAGCGATGCGATCGCGTCCCGCGTCGATGAGGTCGCAAAGAGCATCACCGGCGCGCTGGAAGAGCGCGGCGAGCATATTACCCGCGCGCTCGGCAACGCCGGCGACAACATGATCCTCGCGCTCGGCGAACGCGGCGGCGACCTGCTTGACCGGCTGGAAGAAGCCAGCGCGGAAACCACGCGCGCCGTGCTCGATGCCAGCGAGCGCCTGACGACAAGCCTCAATTTCAAGACCGGTCACGTTCACGACGAGTTCGTCGATCTCGCCGATCGGGTTCACGACATGCTGAACGAGCGGCTCGACCGCATCACCAGCGAATTCGAGCAACGCTCCTCCACCATCGTCGACGGGATATCGGACCGGACCGAACAGGTGCACGACTCGCTAAAGAACTCCAGCGACTCCCTGCTGCTGGAGCTTGAACTGCGCAGTGGCGATCTGGTGAGCAAGATCGACGAAGCCGGCAATCGCCTGGCAACCCGTATCCTCGCCAGCGGAGACAAGGCCAGCGACGCGCTTGACGTTACCGTCAACACGCTGGTCGCGAAGGTCGTCAGCCAGACCGAAACCGCGCACGATACGCTCAGCCTGCAAATGAGCGCGTTCGACGAACTGGTGAAGGAGCAGGGTTCTGAACTCGCCGAGAAATTCTCGCGCGACAGCGGCACGCTCGGTGCGCTGATCACCCGCCACATCTCGGAATTCGATCGCACCGTCAAGACTTTCGGCGGCGAGATCGTCGATCGCATGGGTCAGCGCACGCAGGACATCGCGGAAAGCCTGAAGAGCTATGTCGATACCTTCGATACCCGCGTGACCTCCAATGGAGGCGAGATCAGCGCCGCGCTTGATCAGCGTCTCGTGCAATTCGAAAACGCACTTGAATTGCGCGTGACCGGCCTCGATACATCCCTCGATACCAGGATCAAATCATTCGACGAATCGGTCGATGGCCGTCTCAAGACGCTGGAGCAGAGCTTCGATTCGAGGGCGAAGTCCGTAACAGAGACCATCGACTCCCGTCTCGAGACGCTGGCTTCATCGCTCTCCAGCGGAGCGTCGCAGGCAGTCGAGTCTGTCGACTCGCGCCTTACTCACCTCACCTCGGCGCTGACGGACGGCGCGGTGCAGGCGATCCAATCGATCGATTCGCGCCTGACCCACCTCACCTCGTCCCTGACCGACGGCACGGCGCAGGCTATCCAATCGATCGATTCGCGCCTGACCCACCTCACCTCGTCCCTGACCGACGGTACGGCGCAGGTGATCGAGGCAATTGATCGCCGCATTGCCAATGTTACGGAAACCATTGATGGCCGCAGCATCCATCTGGCCGACACCATCACGGCGCGATTCCAGGAAATTCATCAGGGCATCGAACTCCGCGCCGGAGCCGTCGCAGCCGACATTGACACCCGCGTCGGACATTTCGAAGACCTCCTCGGCTCCCGCGTCGAAGCAGTGGCGGGTCGTATCGAGACCAGTGGACGTCAGGCAAGCGATTCGCTGATGGCCCGCGCCGAAGAGCTGTCGCTTGGCATCAAATCCCACGTCGAGGATGCCGAGCGCTCGCTGACGACGCTCATGGTCAATACCAGCGAGTCGATTCAGGCCGGCGCCCGCGCCGCGCAGCAATCGATGTTCTCGGTTTCCACCGACGTCGGCGCGCAGCTCAAGATGACCTCCGGCGAAGTCGAGCGCGCACTGACCGCGGTTGGCGCCAATGCCGCGACCTCGATCCTGAGCAGCGCCCGCGACGCCCAATCCTCTCTGGTAACCGCATCCACCGACGTCGCCAACCAGATCAAATCGCTGTCCGCCGACGTCGAGCGCACGCTGTCCGCCGCCGGAAGCGCCACCGCCTATTCGGTGGTGACCGGCGCGCGCGACGCCCAGACCACGCTGGTGACCGCGTCCACCGACGCCGCCAACCACATCAAGTCGCT
>WNFI01169442.1_pt1 | contig 13305 bp, 8 predicted proteins | sample 5400471 | NCBI WGS metagenome assembly WNFI01 (sample SAMN13153348, study PRJNA577476) | soil metagenome | isolation source: 100 cm saprolite on Douglas fir-dominated hillslope | place: USA:California | collected 2013-09-17
TGGAAGGCAAACTTGTTGCCAAAGGTCGAGGTCGATTAAGTGACTGAATTTAATGAACGGTCCAGAAAATAGATCGCCAGATGTTGAAAGCGTGTCGAAACGTGTTGAAGACACCAAGACATTTTGCAAATTGTGGGATTGCTGAAGGAATGAGAAGATCGGATCTGTCCGGCTGGAACACCGGTGTTACCGCAGCGGCGTTTGCATTGCGTCTAATTCAGCGCGGCAGATCTCGCTGACTCGCGCAAGCGGTCTTCGCGTTTTGCCCCGAACTGAATTTCCTCGGGAGTAAGATTAGGCTCCGAATAGGCAATGATAATGTGCTGAATAACTCGTTCAGCCCTCTCAAGTACATTCGCTGAAGAACTTAAACGGATGCGACTCAGAAGAGCGTATGGCGGGACGAGCTTACTCGGGTCTTGAAAATCATGTTGGACAGCATCAGCCATTGCCCGCGCGCTTTGCCAAAAAGGGTGGGGTTTTTGACTCTCAGCCAGCGACCGCGCATCCCCAGACCCTTCGGCAATCGGCGCGGATAGAAGCCGTCGCTTTCAAAGCAAGGGCGAATTGTTCCGCAACCCGCTAGGGTTTCTGCCCCGATTGAGCAGCCCTCGCGCGCTCGCGGCTGGCATCGTCCTTGCGCCCGAGTTTTTCATAGGCCTCCGCCAGCATGGAATGCACTTCAGAAGACTCAGGCAGACGACCGGCCGCAATCTCCAGGTGGATCGCAGCGGTTTTGAAATCTCCGGTCTTCGTAAGCACCCTGCCAATCTCGACATTCGCCCACCCGGAGTCTGGTTGTAACTCGATGGCTCTGTGCAGATGCTCGATGGCCTCGGCGTAACGCTGCTTTTGTGTCAGCGTTAGGCCCAACCCATACTGTGCCAGATAAGTGTTCGGCTGCATTCCGAGCACCTGCTGAAACCCGGCATTTGCTCTGTCCAGTTTGTCGTCCTCCAGAGCAGACATCGCATTCAGCGTCAGATTAGCAATTGCAATTGTGTTTTTCGGATCGGCCCCTTCAGCCGCCATGCCTGTCGGCGTCGATTTCTGTAACCCGACATATCCCAGCGAAGCCAGCTTCTGCATCTCGCTCGAAGTCAGTTCCGTTCCCCTCGTGTTTCCGTGTGGAACGAAGCGAGCGTCAAACGCATCCAGTTGCACGGCGATGGTCTGCCGGACGGCCTTCGAACTCTGCGCCAGATTGTGAGTTGCCTTCGGGTCCGTAGATAAATCGTAGAGCTCTGGTTCGGGAGCGCGGATGTACAGATATTTTCCCGTGCGCCACGACTCCAGCACACTCCACCCGAAAGCTTGCCGGGGGAAATCACTCCGCGAATAAACGGGCAGATCTGCCTTGGAGTTTGTCTTAGCGATGCGCGACAGTGACTGACCCTGCATCTGCGATGGAACCGGCAGGCCGGCTGCCTCGAGCGCCGTGGGCGCTATGTCCAGCAGGCGCACTTGCGTTGCAACACGTTTCCCGGCCAGTTGGTTTTGCGGAAGCTTCAACAGGAGCGGCACGCGAATCGTCTCATCGTATAGGAATATGCCGTGAGTATCTTCTCCGTGCGCGCCCAGACTTTCACCGTGATCGGACGCAACAATGATTATGGCCTCGTCATAGAGCTTCTGCGCGCGTAATCCGGCCAGCAATTTCCCAAGAGCAGCATCCGCCGAAGACACTGCCGCAGCGTAAGAACCGGCAGAGGATGCGGGCGACCCTGAAACGTTGACCCACAAGAAGAATGGCGCCTGCCGATTCCGGCTCAGCCAGTCTGTAGCGCGGGCGACTGCTTCATTACGCCCGCCGCGCTCGTACACATCGAATCCTCGATCAAATCCTGGCGCAAAGCCATTTCTTGGATCCAGCAAGATAGACCCGACAAAGGCGGCGGTGCGATAGCCGCGCGCGTGCAGCGCTTCGGGAAGATAAGGGACCTCTGCTGCAAGCGGAGCGCCCAATTCGCTGGCGCGATGGGTTTGCGGATAAGTTCCCGTGAGAATCGTGGCATGGGAAACCACTGTCAGCGGCGCTTGCGCATACGCCCGCTCGAAAACAATGCTTTGTTTGGCCAGGGTGTCGAGACTGGGGGTCGCGTGCTTCGCGTCCAGAAAACCAACGCGGTCGGCGCGAATGGAATCCAGGGTAATAAGAACGATGTTGGGCCTGGCGGCCGCGAAGGACTCTAGGTGAAGAGCTAAGATAGCGGTAGCGAAGATGAAAGGGAAACAACTGCGCCGGGACATAGGTAGGTAACGAAAGTCTAGCAGTTTGCCGGACCGCATCGCAGCGTTGGGTCACTCAAGAAAATGAACAAGCGCAGATATCTGAACTGGACCATTTTGTCCTTTGCTGGGCTGCTGCTCGCAGGCAGCGCCTGGCTGATCTCCTACCGAGGCGAGAGCCGCTGGCATGGAGACCAAAAGCTAATCATCCTCGGCATCGACGGCATGGATCCACAACTCCTGAAACAGTTCATTCAGCAAGGGAAGATGCCGAATTTTTCCAAATTGATGCAGCAGGGATCTTTCCGCTCGCTCACCACAAGCATCCCGCCGCAGAGCCCGGTCGCATGGTCGAATCTGATCACCGGAATGAACGCCGGCGGCCACGGCCTCTTCGATTTCATCCATCGTGATCCCCAGACCATGCAACTTTACTTCTCCGCCTCGCGGGTCGAGGGCCCCAAACACGCCATTCATCTGGGGAATTGGGTGATCCCATTCGGAGGCGGCAGCGCGGATCAATTACGAAAGGGAACAGCGTTTTGGGAGATTCTCGATCAGCACCACGTTCCCAACAGCGTCTTTCGCATTCCGTCGAATTTCCCCCCGGTTCCCGCCAAGGGACAAACTCTCTCCGGCATGGGCACGCCCGACCTCCGGGGCACCTACGGCACGTTCTCTTTTTACACTGATGATCCAACCGCGGCATCCGGCGCCGTAGAGGGCGGACAAGTAATTCCAGTCCAAGTGGAGAACTCTCAAGTTTCTGCAAATCTGATCGGCCCGGACAACACCTTCCGCAAAGGCTCTCCTGCAACGCTTACGCCTTTTTCCGTTTCGCTCGATCCCCTGGAGTCGGTCGCCAGAATTTCCCTGCAGGAACAGGAATTCGTGCTGCGCGAAGGTGAGTGGAGCGGTTGGATTCCTGTTCAGTTCCGTCTGATTCCGTTTCTCTCCAGCGTCAAAGGTATCTGCCGCTTTTATTTGAAGCAAGCACATCCCCGATTCCAGTTGTATGTCTCGCCCATCAACATTGATCCTGCCGATCCGGCGCTGCCCATCTCTACGCCCGCAACTTACTCCCGCGAGCTCTCCGAAGAAGTGGGCGAGTTTTACACTCAGGGAATTGCCGAAGACACAAAAGCCCTATCCGACGGTATGCTCGATGACAACGAATACCTGCAACAGGCGCGAACTGTGCTCGCCGAACACCGCCGCATCTTTGATGTCCAGTTCGCGAAATTCCACGCCGGACTCTTCTTTTTCTACTTCTCGAGCCTCGATCTCAATTCGCACATGTTCTGGCGCCTCATGGATCCAAAGCATCCGGCATACGATGCCTCGCTGGCCGCCCAGAACAGCTCCGCAATCCTGGATTTCTATCAGCAGATTGACCAAGTCCTGGGAGAAGTTCTTCCGAAGCTCGACGAGCACACTACGTTGCTGGTTCTCTCCGATCACGGGTTCGCGCCCTATTACCGCTCGTTCAACCTCAACACCTGGCTGCTCGACAACGGCTATATCAAACTGAAAAACAATGCAGTGCCCGATTCCGCCGAACCCCTTGCCGGAGTGGATTGGAGCCAGACGCGAGCCTACGGACTTGGCCTGAATGGTCTCTACCTGAATCTCCGTGGCCGTGAGCACACCGGAACGGTTGAACCGGGCGCGGACGCCGACTCCATAATCCGAGAGCTCAAGGAGAAACTGCTCACTGTGAGGGACCCGAAAACAGGTCTGCCGGTGATCACGCGGATGGATCGCGCTCGCGAGGTTTATCAAGGGCCTTATACAAACTCGGGTCCGGATTTACTCGTAGGTTACAATCGCGGGTACCGCGCCGGGTGGAAGACCATCCTCGGCGCTTTTCCTGCTGATGTGCTGGAAGACAATACCAGCGCGTGGAGCGGCGACCACTGCATGGACTACACTCTGGTCCCCGGCGTCCTGCTCAGCAATCGGCAAATTTCAGCCGAAGCGCCCGCCCTTACCGATATAGCGCCGACCATCCTCTCGGAATTTGGAATCGCCAAGCCGCAAGTTATGATGGGACAGTCCGTATTTCAATCCGCGCGCCCAAGTCACTGACATACTCGCGGAGTCGGAGGAGATATTGTTTGGATCGCACAAAATAAAAATTGAAGGCGAGTTGCTGGAAAAAGCCCAGCAGTGCGCCGAAGCCTGCGGCTACGAATCAGTAGATGAATTCGTTTTGCACATGCTGGAAAAAGAAATCAAGAAAGTGCTCCCGCCCGATGAGGGCAACACGCCGTCGAAAGAGGTGGTGAAGAAGCGGCTTCAAGGCCTGGGGTACATCGAGTAGGTGCGGCTTCGTTTCAGCTGGCGTCGCTCCCAGCTTGCTTCCCCCAGGATTCAGTTGGTTCGGTTTCAGTCTGATTAAAATGACTCTTCTCCAGTCCCACGCGCCGCTTGTGCTGGTACTTCTCTTGTCGCTTGTCGTGGGGCTGCTGATGGTAGTGGTCTTTCGCTACACCTCCGACCAAAAGGCAATTCGCGTCGCCAAAGACCACCTCAAGGCGCACCTGTTAGCGGTTCAGCTTTTTCAGGACCAGCTTCCCGTCGTGCTTACCTCGTACTGGCGCATTCTTCGCAACACCGGCCGTTATCTGCAATTGGCCTTCAAGCCTCTTCTGTATGTGATCATTCCGCTGACCTGTCTAATTGTTCAGTTGGACCGCTATCTGGGTTTCATGCCATTGCAAATCGGGCAGCCGTTTCTGGTGAAAGCCCACCTGGAAAACGCCGAGGCACTCGACCAAACCTCATTGCAGTTGCCACCTGAGATGACACTCACCGCCCCGCCCGTGCTAGTTCCCGAGCGCAACGAAATCGTCTGGCGAGTGGCGGTGGAGAAAGACGGCTACTATCACCTGCACATCGCCGCCGGCGGAGAGTCGTTGTCGAAATCAGTGGTTGTTTCAGCGGGCGTAGCGAGGACTTCGCCTTTGCGCCTCCGCGATCGTTGGTGGGAGCGACTATTTGTTTCAGGAGAGCCCGCTCTGCCGACAAACAGCCCGATCCAGTCAATCAAAGTGAATTATCCTGAACGCAACATTTCTTTTGCCTGGCTGGAGTGGAACTGGATTTGGTTATTCTTCGTGCTGTCGCTTATCTCTGGGTTCATATTCAAGAGCATACTGGGAATTGAAATATGAGGTCCGCTTCTGATTTTCGGCCGGGAACGCCGAGCAGGCGAGGGCTTCGCAACCTATTGCCCGCGCTCGCCGCAGTGACCGCGCTGGTACTTCTATTTCCCGCGCGCAGCGAGGCTTACGCCGGACCCGGCGCAGGCTTCGCAGTTCTGTCTTCCTTCTGGACCCTCTTCGTTGCTTTTCTTTACTCCGCCTATGCTTTTCTGACTTGGCCTTTGCGACATTTGCTAAGAATGTTGCGCCGCCGAAAATCCTCCGGCAAGGCCCAAGTCAAACGCGCTGTGATTTTAGGATTCGATGGAATGGATCCCGAACTCGCCCAGCGATTCATTTACGAAGGCGCATTGCCGAACCTCGCAAAACTGCAACAACAGGGGACATTCCGCGAACTCTGCACAACCTTTCCCGCAATCTCTCCAGTCGCTTGGTCCACCTTCATGACCGGCGTGAACCCCGGCAAACACAATATCTACGATTTTCTGGCGCGCGACCAAACCAACTATCTTCCTTTTCTTTCCTCGGCTGAAGTCCGCGGGCCGAAGCGGAGTTTGAAGCTTGGCAAGTACACCATCCCGCTGGGTAAGCCGCGCATCAAGGGCATGCGGCGCGGCACGCCGTTTTGGCATTGGTTAGGCAAGGCTGGAATCTTTTCTTCTATAATTCGCGTACCCGTCACCTTTCCGCCCGAAAAATTTCCCGGCGTCCTGCTCTCCGGCATGTGCGTCCCCGATCTGAAGGGCAGTCAAGGCACATTCTGCTTTTGTACTACTCGTGGCCGGGGAGAAAAGTTCCGCGAGGGAGGCGTCCGCATTCCCATCGAGCGTAATGGCTCGGTGCTACGCTCATACGTCCCCGGCCCTGAAGACCCGCTGGCCGAAAATTCGGGCAGGGAACTGCGTGTTGAGTTTGAAATACGTCCTCAGCCGGAGAAGTCTCAGGCACGCATCGCCGTGGGTTCCGAGCGCTTCATGCTAAAGGTCGGCGAATACTCCGAGTGGATTCCGGTCAAATTCAAAGCCGGCCTGGGTTTCAGCGCCCGTGGCATTTGCCGATTTTATCTCAAAGAGGTGTCCCCAGAGGTCGAGGTTTACGTCACGCCCGTCAACATTGATCCCGGCCGGCCGGACCTGCCCATTTCTCATCCCGTGACCTACTCTATTTACCTCGCCAAACTTCTCGGCCCCTATGCCACACTCGGCCTCGCCGAGGACACTTGGGCGCTCAACGAAGAGGTTTTGGACGACCGCGCTTTTCTGGAGCAGTGCTATGCCAATCACCATGATCGCGAACGCATGTTGTTCGATGCTCTGGAGAAAACGAAACAGGGACTCTGCGCCTGCGTCTTTGATACGACCGACCGCGTCCAACACATGTTCTGGCGCTACTTGGATGACGATCATCCCGCCGCTCGCGGCGTCCCGCGCGACCAACGCCTGGACGTGATTCCCGATCTCTACCGCCGCATGGATCACCTGGTCGGTCGCGTGATGGAGCAAATTGACAACGACGCTCTCCTGTTAGTCGTTTCCGATCACGGCTTCAAATCTTTTGCCCGATGCGTAAACTTAAACGCCTGGCTGCACCAGAACGGATACCTCACCCTGAAGCCTGGAAAAACCGAAAGTGGCGACTGGTTCGAAGATGTGGACTGGTCCCGCACCCGTGCCTACACCCTGGGGTTGAACGGACTCTATTTGAATTTGAAAGGCCGCGAGCGCGAAGGCCTCGTGCAACCTGGCGCGGAAGCTGAGGCTTTGAAACAGGAGTTGCGCACCAAGCTCGATGGATTGACCGATGCTTCGTCAGGAAAGATCGGCATCACAGAGCTCTTCGATTGCGATGCCATGTACGCCGGTCCCTATGTGGATAACGCCCCAGATTTGATCGTGGGCTACGCCGCCGGCTTTCGTGCTTCCTGGGATTCGGTGATGGGCAAAGTCACCAGCCAGATTTTCGAGGACAATCTCAAAGCCTGGAGCGGCGATCACTGCATTGATCCGCGGCTGGTGCCCGGGGTCCTGTTTTCAAATCGCAAAATCGCGGAGGAAAAACCCGCGATCGTGGACGTGGCTCCGACCATGCTCAAGCTCTTCGGCGTCGCCATTCCCGGAAATCTAGATGGAAAACCTTGGACAGTAGCCGCAGAAGCAAGTTCCTAAGAGGATCACGAGGGCCCGGATCCCTCGCCTGGGCCGGCGAACAAGGCTCGCCATCCTGCGGACAGTCGTTCCGCCCGCGCCGTTGGGAGGCACTATTTTGCGGCCACCAGCGAGCGTCCCTGCATGTTTCCCGGAATTTCATACCCAGCAAGCTGCATCAATGTGGGCATCAGATCCAGCAACCTCGCGCCTTCGATCTCACCCTGCGCCGGGCTATTTGGCGCTGTCAGAATAAACGCGCCAAACTGCGCATGATTGCAGGCGTCGGGCCCGGTATCGTTCTCTTCCAGATGCAACCGGCCATGCCCAACGCTGCCAATCGATCTCCAGTACAGCCCGCCGAAATGCACAATCAGGTCGGGCGCCACATTCCGCACATTGCGATAAATCTCCCCCGGCTTGAACACCAGTGAATTCAGCGGACGCCCGTTGGCGTCTTTCAAATCCAGAAATTTCTCTTTGATCTCATCGCGAAACGATTCATAGCGCGCGGCCGGAATCATGCCGCGCGGCTCGCGGTCCTCGACGTTGAAGAAAACACGCGCATAGTAACCGCCTTCACTCCAAACTCTTGTCTTTGCCCAGTTCACTTTCAGCTTGGCAAACGGGGTAACTTCCGTCGGCATCTCCTGGTTCAACACCAGCAGCCCTTCTTTTATCAACCACTCGTTGACCGCAAAGCCACCATCCAGCCTCTGCGCCCCATGGTCCGAAACCACCAGTACGATCGTGTCTCTATCCAGCAACTCGAGTACGCTGCCGATCTGCTCATCCAAATGCCGGTAATAATCCGGAATGACTTTTTCGTATGGATTTCCAGGCTGGTAGTGAATGTGCTGCTTGTCATACGAGTCCCAAAACCCATGATGCACTCGGTCGAGGCCGATATCCACGAAGTGAAAGTAATCCCATTCTTTGTTGCTCAGTAAATGCCGCACCACCTGCCACTGCTTGCGGCTCATCGCAAAAATCTGCTCTCGCAACCAATCTTTCTTGGCCGTGCGGAATCCCGCCACGTCCGTCGGATAGTCGCCGACCAGGTCGTTGATCTCTTTCTTAATCCAAGCGGGATGTGTGAATTCGTCAGTGACCGAATCTGGCGTAAGAAAGCAACCCACGCTGATCCCGTTGATCTTCCGCGGAGGAAATCCCGGCGGTACACCGACAATGATGGACTTCTTTCCCTGCTCCCCCAGATAGTCCCAGACTGCCGGCGTTTGGATCGAACTCGAATCCGTGATCGCCAGCCCGCCATAGGTGTGGTTAACGCGGTTACGGAATCCATACACGCCAAGCGAACCTGGATCCTGGCTGGTGGCTAGGCACATCCACGCGGGAACGGTGATTGGTGGAATCACGCTTTCCAGCCGTCCCCAAGTGCCGCGCTGCATGAGGCCGCGAAGATTGGTCAGGTCCGGGTTTCGCAGAAGGATTTCAGGCGCGGCACAGTCCAGACCTAGCACACAAATTTTCATGGATGCGTTCTCACTGGAATCGCAGGTGGCCGAAATTGAAAGACTATCAAACTTGCGTCGGAGATCTACGGAGCGGGCGCGTCAATCGTCCCCACCATGCCGGTGCGCCCATCTTGAACCGCAAGACGGATTTGATCGGCGCCTGGTACAGGGTCGAGATCCATGTGCAGCATCATCCCGCGTTGCAGGACTTGCCGGTAGGTGTCCGCATTGAACACCTGGTCTACTTTCTGGCTGTGGTTGGCCAGCATCTTTCCGTCCCGCGAATAGCTGGTGGCATAAAACACCACATTCATGTGTTTGCCGCCGGAGGCGTCCTCGGCGGACAGCGTGTCGGCGTCCACCAGGAAAGTCACACCCACTTTGCCTTTGACGGCATTGTCCTCCGCCGACTTCACCTGGACGCGAAAGGCCACCAGAGTGGAGGGTAATGCGTCGCCCAGAGCAGCCGCGACTTCCTGGTTCGGGTTGTAGTCTTTGAGTTGAGTAGGGTCGATGGCATAGTACCCCCGGCGGTGGAATATTTCCACGCCAGGGTGATTCAACTTCACCTTAATGGGGCGATACTGCCCGTCATACTTCTTGTTCTCGGGATAGTAGCCCAAGGTATAGACCGCAGCCTGATCGGAAAATGCCTGCGCTACGCCATCTCTAATTTCATTTTGGTTGACGTAAGCCCGGCCACCAGTCTCGCGCGCCATCTCCCGCATGGTTTCAATGGAATCACTGTCCGTGGAAATGGACAGACCGCGCGCATCAACCGGATAGATTGCGACTTGCGCAGCGGTAAGGCGTGCCGAGGTCTCTCGGATGTCTTCCGCGTGTGCCGCCCGGAACGTGGCCGCATAATTTCCCGAGGCATGCTCGTCCACACGACGTGTGTCCAGGCTCGGCAGGCTCTCCTCCAGCTCAGCTTCCGTCACACTGCGGTCTTCAGGGATCAGGGTGAAAGGAAACGCCCCCGTTACCCAAATGACGCTCTTACGTCCGGGCAATCCGCCCAGGATTCGCGCAATACTTTTCAGCGCGGTTAACGTTAGCTGTACTCTCTGGTCTTGCCCGTATGCTACATCTGCTCCGGCGAACGCTGCGACTGCCGCTTGCGCGCTGGAGAGGCTAGCCGCCGCTCCCGAACGCAGGCCGGCGTCAGCGCTGACGCTATTGTTCGGCAAGGCAGCCGGGTCCAGGCTGGCCGCGGCGGCACTCGCGCTCATTGGGCCTCCATCTCCAGTCGTCGCCCTCGCCGTACTCGCAAACTCTTGTGGCACCGGCCGGTAACGCTGCAATGCGGACTGCAGAATCTGCGGATCGCTGGTGAAGTCTTGCAGCACTCGCAACGACCCAGTCAGCGTCAGCACCGCCATTCGCTCACCGGGTCTGTACTGTTGCTGCACAAATTTCAGCATCTGCAGCCGGGCGTAGGCCTGATCTTTGAAAGCAGTGTTCAACGCATCCAGCAGGAGTACAGTGATCGGGCCACCCGGCGAGCGATATTGTGCCCGGTTCGTGTAGATGCCGGGCGGAAGCGGTTCCGGCGCAGGAGCCGCTCCGGCAGAAGCGGTGAAGCTAGCGATCTTTTGCTCTTTTCCCTTTTCCTCCAGCGCGAAATCCTCTGCTCGAAGGCCCGTAACCGGTTTGCCTTGTTTATCGGTTACTACCACGTCCACCAACACCATGTGAGTGGTCACGCGAATTGTTGGGGCCGGAACTTCCTGGGCCAAGAGCAACTGAACACATCCGGCAAGGATTCCTCCCACGGTGAGCAACGCCATACGCACCAGGCGTCCGCCAAACAAATTCGTAGTCACAACTTCCTCCTCCACTCGCTCGGTTACGCGCATTCACATTATTATTGTTTGGTCCGGGTTGCAAGCGATCGGAACAGGCGAGGAGTGTCCCCGAAAATGGCGCATCCAACAGGACTGATTTCGTCGTGCCCATTCCGGCGCTGTCTCCTTCTTGCGTTTGCCTTCTTCGGATTGCTCAGCGGTGCCGCCTCTCAATCCCAAAATCCCAGATTGGAATTGTTGCTGCACAAGGGACAGAATGCTCTTGCTGGCGGCGACTTCGCTGACGGAGTTTCCGCCTTCGAAGAAGCCCAACAACTAGCGCCAGAAAATCTTGCGGTCAACCGGGGCTTGGTACTCAGTTATTTGCATGCCGGGCGGTTGTCCGATGCAACCAATGCTGGAAAGCGGGCGGTCGCTCGTTGGCCAAACGATGCCCAACTGCAGCATTGGCTGGGTCTCGCCTATTTCAAAGAAGACATGAACGGACCCGCCCTTGAAGCCTTGAAACGCTCCGCAAAACTCGACCCCTCACCATTCGGAATTCATTTCGATATCGCTTTGGTCTTGCTCTCCCAACAGCAATATTCCTCCGCGGCTGACGAATTGGAAAAGGCAATCAAGCTGGACCCGTCAGATGCCCTCGCCCATGTTCTGCTGGGCCGCGCCTATCAGAACTCCAATCGCACCCTGCAGGCCATCGAGCAGTTTCAGATAGCGTTACACGTGGATCCCGACCTTGCTCTCGCCCACTACCATCTCGCCTTCGCCTACGCCAGCTTGGGACGCGATACGGAGGCGATCGCCGAGTATCAAAAAGAAATCGCCCACTCGCCTCGCAATCCCGCTGTCCTTTATCAGTTAGGCCACAGTCTGCTTGAAATCGGCGACTTGAAAGCCGCGTCAACCTACCTGCACCAGGCGGTCGAACTGGATCCCCAAAACCATGATGCTCTTTATGATCTCGGTAAGACGTTTCTTTTGGCCGGCGATGCGGCTTCGGCCGTCACAGCCCTGCGTCACGCCATCGAACTGAATCCCGCTAGTCCCAGTGCTCATTATCAATTGTCGCGAGCCCTGGAGAAATTAGGCCAGAACGAAGAGGCGCAACACGAGAGGCAACGCTTCGAGGAGCTGAAAAAAACGCAGCCAGCGTCGGGGGGGATGGCCACGGCCCGTTCCCAGTGACTCTTCTCCGTCCATTTTTCTGCCGATTGATCGTCGTCGCCGGTTTGCTGATCGCAAACTCAACTGACGCTCAGACCCCCGCTGCTTCGCACCTGAAACCAAGCGCACCCACGTCCGTCGCCACTTTCGCAGATGTCACCCGCGCCGCCGGCATCGATTTCCACCTCACCTGCGGCAACCTCGACAAGCAATACATCATGGATTCCATATGCGGCGGCGTTGCTGCATTCGACTACGACAACGACGGCTGGACGGACATCCTTCTGGTGAACGGTTCCACCCTGGCGGATTTGCAGTCTGGAAAATGTCACAGCAGCAAGCTCTACCGCAACAACCACGACGGTACATTTTCCGACGTGACTGTGAAAGTCGGGTTGGCTCATTGCGGCTGGGGTTTCGGCGTGGCCGTCGGCGACTACGACAACGATGGCTGGGAAGACCTCTACATCACTTATCTCGACGGCGGCGTGCTATATCACAACAACGGCAACGGCACGTTTACTGATGTCACTCAAAAAGCAGGTGTCGGCAACGCGGGCCACTGGGGGACTAGCGCAGCTTTCGGCGATTACGACAACGACGGCTATTTGGATCTGTACGTTGTCAACTACGTGGATATGGATCTAAATCATCTCCCCCGCTTTGGCGAAGGCCCCTACTGCCAGTACCGCGGCATTCCGGTCTCCTGCGGCCCGCGCGGCCTCAAGGGCGGACGCGACCGCCTCTATCACAACAACGGCAACGGCACCTTCACCGACGTCACCGAAAAGCTGAACGTTGATCCAAACAGTAATTACGGACTAGGAGTGATCTGGCTGGACTACGACCTGGATGGCTGCCTGGACCTCTACGTCGCCGACGATTCATCTCCCAGCATGCTCTATCACAACGATTGCAAAGGTGGATTCACCGAAGTCGGTACCGAGGCCGGTACCGCCTACAGCGGCGACGGCAGGGAACAGGCCGGCATGGGCGTTGACTCCGCCGATTACGACAACGACGGCTGGCCCGACATCGTCAAAACCAACTTCTCCGACGACAGCAACAACCTCTACCACAACGACCACAACGGCGAATTTACCGACATGGCTGGCCCCACGAATTTCGGCCCCGTCAGCATTCCTCTCCTCGCCTTCGGAGTGAAATTCCTTGACTTCGACAACGACGGCTGGAAAGACATCTTCGTGGCCAACGGTCACGTGAATCCCCAGGTTGACCAGCACTCGTTCGGAATCACCTACGCCGAGCGCCCCCTGCTGTTTCACAATCTGCAAGACGGCAAGTTCGAAGAGAT
>WNFI01083410.1_pt2 | contig 13303 bp, 11 predicted proteins | sample 5400471 | NCBI WGS metagenome assembly WNFI01 (sample SAMN13153348, study PRJNA577476) | soil metagenome | isolation source: 100 cm saprolite on Douglas fir-dominated hillslope | place: USA:California | collected 2013-09-17
GGCGGGTCGTGGCTTCGCCACGTCCGGGGCGGACAGCACGGTGACGATTTTCGATCTCAAGTCGCTACGAGTGCTCGGACACACGATGGTGCCCCCGGACGACGATGCCGTTCTGTACGACCCGGCGACCAAGCGAATCTTCACGTTCAACGGCGACGCTCATTCCGCCACCGCGATCGATGCCGTCTCCGGAAAACGGGTCGGCGACATCGAGCTCGGGGCGGGTCCGGAGTTCGGCGTTTCCTCAGGGGACGGGAAGCTGTTTGTGAACCTGGAGGACAAGAATTCGGTAGCGGAGATCGACGCGGCTGCGATGCGGGTGAAACGGCAGTGGTCCCTGGCAGGCTGCGAGGCTCCCACGGGACTGGCGATCGACCGGGCGCACCATCTGCTGTTCAGTGGTTGCCGCAACAAGGTCATGGCGATCTCCGATGCGATCAACGGCGCGTTGGTTACGACTGTCCCCATCGGCCAAGGGGTAGATGCCTGTCGATTCGATCCGGGCACCCAGTTGGCCTTCGCCTCGAATGGCGACGGGACGCTGACTGTGGTTCATGAGGACACGCCGACCGCCTTCACCGTGGTTGCCAACGTCACCACCAAGCCGGGCGCCCGTACGATGGAGCTCGATCTGAAAACACACCGCGTGTTCACGGCTACGGCGGACTTCGGCCCCCCGCCTGCCGCCACCGCGAAGCAGCCGCGCCCGCGACCCACGGTCGTCCCGGGGACGTTCACACTGCTGGTCCTCGACCCCTGAACCGAGGGGCCGCCCAAGGGCCGTCGCCGCGAGCGGCGGCCCTTAGTCCTTCTCGTGTTCCACGCCCACGATCTTCCCGGTGAGCGCGTCCACCTCGACTTCCTCGACTCCGGGCTTCCCCGCCACCGTCAAATCGAACGACCAGATCAACAGCCCGTGCTCCCGCTCGAGCTCGAGCTCCTTGACCGCGCTGCCGGGAACGCGCTTCAGGGCGATGGTCCTGGCGGAGTCCTCGGAGATCTTGGTCTGTGACAGGAGTTCTGCCGGCACGTCGCGTTTATAGGCCGGCCCTGCGGGCTGCTGGGCGGCGAGGCCTCCCACGGTGGCCAGGGACAACGCGGCCACAAGACCACTGATGGATGTCATGATGCGGTTTTTCATGATGTCTCCCGAAGGGTGTAGTGCCGACCCCGGATCGCTACGAGCAGCGTCGGGACGGCGAACAAGGTGATCGGCGTGGAAAGCGCCAGTCCACCGATCACCGCGAGGGCGAGCGGTCGCTGCAGCTCGCTCCCTGCCCCGATGCCGAGGGCCAGCGGGAGCAAGCCGAACAGGGTGCACAGCGTCGTCATCAGAATGGGGCGGAGCCGCACCCGGGCTGCCTCCCGGATTGCGACCTCGAGCGCCACGTGCTCGGTCTGCATCCGCAGGCGTGTGAAATCGAGCAGAATGATGCCGTTCTTCACGATCAGCCCGACCAGCAGGATCAGCCCCATGAACGACGCGACGTTCAGCGCCGTGCCGGTCACGAGGAGCAACCCCAGGGCGCCTACGAACGACACGGGAGCGACGAGCAAGACAACCAGTGGCTCCGCAAACGACTCGAACTGCACCACCATGACCGCGCACACGCTGGCGACCGCGAGTCCGAGCACCAGCAACAGAGCGCGGAACGCCTCCTGCTGGCTTGCGTGCTGGCCTCCGAGGACGAGCCGCACCCCCGCGGGCGGGGCGTGCGCGGCCAGCACACGCTCCACATCGGTCATCACCCCGCCGAGCGAGCGGCCGCTCACGCCCGCCGTCATGGTGATCATCTGCTGCTGGTTCTCCCGATCGAGGCCCATCCGGGACTCGGCCGGGGTGAACGTGGCGAGGCTGCCGAGCGGCGTGACGCGGCGCGCCCCGGCGCCTTGGACGGGGAGGGAGCGCAGCCGCAGCGGGTCGAAGCGAACCGAATCGGGCGCCCGCACCCGCACGGCCACCGGCCGGTCTTCGGCTCGAATCTCCCCGGCGGGGACGCCCAGGAGCGCGGCGCTGACGGCGGTCCCGACGTCCGTCGGCGTCAACCCGATCCGGTCCGCCTCGGCCTGTTGCACGCGCATCATCAGCTCGGCGGAGGGCTCGCTCACGCCGTTGTAGAGGTCTTCGAGGCCGGTGATTCCCTGCAGATCCGGTGCCAACCGGCGCGCGTAGGCCTCGAGCGTGTCGAGTCGCTCGCCGAACAGCTTGATCTCGACCGGCTTTGCCGCACCGGCGAGATCGTTGATGACATCCGAGAGAATTTGCACGAACTCGATGCGCAGCCGGGGGACGGCGGCGGCAATCTGTCCACGAACGTCGTCCATCACGGCGAAGATGTCCCGCGAGCGCTGGTTCGGCGGCGTCAACCGCGCCACGACGTCGCCGGTGTTCTGTGCGGTGGCGAAGAGACCGAGCTCGGCGCCCGTACGGCGCGACGTCCCCGTGATCTCCGGCGTCGCCGCCAGGATTTTCTCGGCGATGCCTACTTCGCGGTTGGTCTCGTCCAGGGCGGTGCCGCCCGGGGTCCAGTAGTCGAGCACGAACGCGCCCTCGTCCATTTCCGGCAGGAAACCCGTGCCGACGAAACGCCACAGTCCGATTCCCGCGACCACGAGCACCGCCGCCGCGGCGGCAATCCGCCGCGGGTGGTGCAGGACGCCGGCCAGCGCGCGTTCGTAGGCGGGCGCCAGGGCGTCGAGGGCCCGCTGCACCCGCGCGAGCAAACCCGTCCGCGCCGCCTCCACTTCGTGCGCCGTGACGAACCGCTCCGCGAGCAGCGGGATGATGGTCAGGGCGAGGCCGAGCGACACGAGCACGGCCACCGTGAGCGTCGTGGCAAGGGCGGCGAAGAACTGCCCCACCACCCCTTGCAGCAAGCCGAGCGGCAGGAAGACGACCACGGTGGTGAGCGTGGACGTGGTGACGGGCCAGATCAGCTCCTGGACCGCAGCGCGAATGGCCTGCAGACGCCCGCCGGGCAATGCGAGATGCCGCGCGATGTTCTCGGTGATGACCACCGCGTCGTCGATCACGAGTCCGATGGCGATGGCCATCGCGCCCAGGGTCATCAAGTTGAAGGTCTGCCCCAGGAGGCTCATCACGAACACCGTGATGGCCAAGGTCAGCGGAATCGCGGTCGCGCTGATCGCCGTGATGCGCCCGTGACGCAGGAACAGCAACAGGACCACCACCGCGAGCCCGGCGCCGAGCAGCATCGCGTCCCGCACCGAACGAACGGCGTCCCGGACCAGCGCCGCCTGGTCATAAACCGGCTTCAGGTGTACGCCAGGCGGCAACGTGGGGGCGATCGCCGCCACGATACGGTCCACACTGTCGGCCACGGCCAACGTGTTGCCCCCGAGCTGGCGCGTGATGTTGATCAACGCCGCCGGCTTGCCGTCACCGGCGATGATCCGCACATGGTCCTCCGTCCCTACCTGCACGGTAGCGACGTCGCGCACCCGCAACCCGTTCGCGAGCACCACGGCGCCTATGTCCTCCGGCGCATGGGCCTCCTGGTCGGTCACGATGAGGTATTGCCGGTAGTCCTGCGCGACCCGCCCCACGGCTTGAACGGTCACCGCCTGGCGGATCGCGTTGGCGACGTCCGTGTACGTCATGCCCTGGGCCACCAGGCGGGCCGGGTCGAGGATGACCTCGATCTCCCGGACGTCCGAGCCCTGCACGCCCACGCGCCCGACCCCCGGAACCCGGGAGATGAGCGGCTTGATCTCGTAGCGGGCCAGGTCGTACAGCGTGGCTGCGTCGCCACCCTCCAGGTTGTAGGAGAGGATGGGGAAGAGCGATGGGGTGAGCTGCTCGATTTCGATGCTCACGTCGGGTGGTAGCGTGCCGCTCGCCTGATTCACACGCGCCCGCACCAGCTGCAGCGCGTAGGTCATATCCGTACGGGGCGCGAACGTGATCGAGATCTCGCTGGCGCCGCGGATCGAGTGCGATCGCACTCGGGTCACCCCCGGCACGATGCTCACGGCCTCTTCGAGCGGCCGGGTGATGCTGAACACCACTTGGCGCGCGCCCAGGGTGGAGCCCTGGGCGATGACCACGATCCGGGAGAACGCCAGCTCGGGGTAGATCGCGGACGGCAGCTGAAACGCGGCCCACACGCCGGCGACGCTGAGCAACCCCACCAGGAGATACACGAACCGGCGTTGCCGGCTCAGGACGTCGAACAGGGTCACCGCGTCGCCCGGACGATCTTCGTGCCGTCTTCGATGCCGTAGGCGCCGGTCGTGACGACCGTCTCGCCGGCGGTGAGGCCCTCGAGTATCTCGGCGAGCGACGCGTTGCGCGCGCCGACGGTCACGGCGCGTGTATGTGCGATGCCCCCGCTGTCCACGACGAACACCTGGAACCGGTCTCCAGACGGGACCAGGGCCGACACGGGCACGGTCACGGCCCGAGCGTGAACGGCGGTCACCAGCCTGCCGAATATCGATTCACCGATGCGCAGGGGCCGAACCGGCCGACTGATGCGGGCGCGCACGGCGACCGCGCGCGAGGTCGAATCGACGGCGGCGCCGACCGCACTGACCGAGCCCTGCCCCACCACCTCACCGCCCTCTGCGGCGCCGGCCGTAACGCGCACCGAGTCACCACGGTGGATCTGCGCGGCCTGCGTCGGGCTCACGTCGAACACCGCGTCCAGTGCAGCCACATCGACCACTTCCACGAGCGGCTGGCTCACGTCCACCGAGGCGCCGAGTACGGCGGTCATCCGCGTGACGACGCCGGCCAGCGGGGCCCGCAGGGTGGCGAGCTGCTGCGCGCGGCGGGCGTTGATAGCGGCGACCTGCGCCTGGGCCAGGTCCGCTGCCGCCTGATCGCTGTCCTTCTGAGGCAGGATGCCCGCCTGCGCTAGTCGCACCGCCCGGGCATAGGCGCGCTCCGAGTTGGCGAGCGCGGTCTCGGCGCTGCGCGCCGCCGCGTCGAACGGCGCCCGCTCGAACGCGATGAGAGAATCCCCCTCCGCTACGCGCTGGCCGGGGGCGACGAAGATGTGGGCGACCCGCGTCGGCCCGGGCGCCGAGAGGTCCGCGAAATACGCCGGTCGCGGGGTCACGATGCCGATGGCGGTCACGACTTGCTCGAACGGCTGCAGCGCGGCCACGGCCGTTCCCACGCCACCCACCGCCGGTCCCGAGGAAGCTGTGTCGGCGGCGGCGGCGCTTGCCTGGCGCTCCCCGCGGCAGGCCGCGAGCGCTAGCGCCGCGGCGACGAAGCATGTTTTGGTGATCATGGCGACTCGGTGGCGGTGAGGAGACGAACGGCTGCAGCGGCGTCGTTCGCCGCTGCGACGTCGTCGATGTAGCGGCCGAGCGCTTGACGCGCGTTGCGTTGGGCCTCGAGCACGTTCGGCAGAGCCACCACCCCCTCGGCATACGCCTGCAGCGACATCGCCGCGACCCGGTCCGCGCTCGAGAGCAGCCGGCGATCGCGCTCGAGGCGCGTCAGGGCCAGCGCGAATCCGCGCCGTACGCGCGCCAGCTCGGCGCCGGTCTGGTGTCGAAGCCCACCTGGAGGCTCGGGGCGGCGAACACGGTGCGACGGGCGAGGCTGAGCGCGTGCTCCGACGCGCGGAAGCTCGCCGCGGCGGCCGCCACGGGCAGCGGCTCACCCGCCGGCGCCGGGATGCTGTCCGCCGGTGGTGCGAGCGAGTCGGCGAGGGTGACGGTCACCTCTTCCGCGGGCAGTCCCATCGCGAGCTGCACCGATAGATGGGCCTGCACGGCGGCGATCGAATCGTCCGCGGCGACGTTCTCGAGCTGTCCGGCGTTGACCGCGGCGAGGCGGACATCCAGCTCGCTCACATCCCCCACTTCGCGCCGCAGCTGCGCCATTTTGCGGAGGCTGTCGGCGTCGAGCGCGTTGCGACGGGACAGACGCGCGCGGGCGAGGGCGGCGAGCGCTCGCGTGTAGGCCGTATCGACGTCGAACCGGATCGCGGCGCGCTCGAACGCAAAGTTGTATCGGGCGGCGTCACGCGCCGAGGCGGCGGCGCCGATCCGCGCCGAGCGGATCCAGGGCAGGTCGAGCGGCAGATCGGCGGCGCGCGCCAACGCGGCCGCGACCGCCTGCTCGCGCGTAACCGGCTGCTGGGCCGAAAGCGAAACGGCCGGCGCGCTGCACAGCGCGATGGCCGGCAAGCCAAGGGATAAGAGGTGCTGCTGCAGGGACATGTTGAGGTGACAAGCTACCTGCCGAACCTGTCAGGAGGCTGACAGTCCCGTCACCGCCATCCCGCTGCTACTCGCTACAGAGCCCAACTGGCTCTCGGTCGGCTCCGCTCAGCAAAACCAGGGCTCGGTGAGCCGCGCGGGAATAGGCCGTTCCGGGGGCGGTTCCCGGAATGCCCCCCTCGCCCCGCCTTTCCCGGCCCGGTCGAAGGCCAGGGCGCGGATTCGCCCGAACGTCACCCCCGGATCCGCGCTCGCGCGCGCGCCGGCCTCGGCCAGGGCGCTCACCTCGCGCTGCAGCGCGTCCATTCGCGGGTCGGGATGCACCCAGCGATACGTGAAGCCGGGGGCGTCCAGCTCCCGCAGAAACGGCTGGATACCGGGGTGGGAAAGGAGCAGCGAGCCCGGCGGAACGAGCAGCCGGATGGCGAATTGGACGGGATCGACCTGGTCGACCAACCCCTCGGACGTCACCCAATCGAGCAGCTCGAGGTAGTCCTCGATCGTGGCCCAGGGAGTGAACGGAACGAATGAGGGCCGGAGCGCGATCCCGGCGCGGCGCAGGACGTCGAGCGCGACTTGTACGTCCGCGCGGGTGTGTCCCTTCTCGAGGTTGGCCAGCACCGTGTCCGACAGCGATTCGACCGCCGACACCACGAACACGCAGCCGGTGGCCGCGAACTCGGAGAGCATTTCGCGGTGGCGGACGAGGTGCTCGACCTTGGCCGTGAAGTCATAGGTGAGGGCTGGAAATTCGGCGTGCAGGGCGCGCACCAGCTTCGCCGCATGCCCGGGGCCATTCAGGAAGTCGGGATCGCCGAAGGTGACGTGTCCGGCACCGTCCGCCACCAGTCGCCGCACGTCTTCGAGTACGACGTCACGGGGCACCGCGAAGAAGCGGCCGCCGTACACCGGCGGAATAGGACAGTGCAGGCAGCTGTGCAGACAGCCGCGGCTGGCTTCGACATACCCCGCCGGAATGCGCCGGCCTTCCCGCAACAGGCTCGCGTACCGCGAGAGCGCCGGGAGTCCGTCACGCCGGGGGACCGGGAAGGACAGCCGATCGAGCGTAGGTCGCACGCGGGAGAATGGCTCTTCTCCTCTATCGAGCCGCTCCGCCAACGCAACCAGCGCCCCTTCAGACTCCGCGCTCAGCACGGTATCCGCATACACTCCGAGCAGCTGCTCCGCGTTGAGCTCGGCGTACAGACCATGGCACACGATGTGACAGGTCGAGTTGACCCGGCGGATCCGCTCGGCGGCGCGCACGCCCAGGCGCAGCGCCGTATGCATCGGCACGGCGATAGCGACGAGTCTGGCTCGACGGACCTTAGCTTCGTCGAGCGGCTCTACGGCGAGGTCGATGGTTGCCGGGGCGAAGCCGGCCCGTTCGAGAAACGCCCGTGGCCACGCCAGGCCGAGCGGCTGGTGGCCCAGCTCGTAGCACGACAGCAGTAGGACGGCGCCCGGCTCGCGCAGCGAGGTCATGGGGGCGGCGTCTTATCGGCGAAGCGCAGCAGGAAGGCTCCGCTCAAGAGGCCCACGGCAACCCACACCAGCCAGCGCGCGTCGATCGCTATCCCCAGGAGGCCGACACCCAACCCGACGCCGCCCAGCCACGCTTTGAGCTGAAGGAACCGTGTCACTTTTTGAGGAATGCCTGCAGGGCCGCGCGGAAGTCTGGCGCGGTGCGGCTCACCGCGTTCACGTCCGCTCCCAGTCGGATCCCCTCCTCGAATGGCAGGCCGTCGAGCTGGTAGAACTGCTGTTTGGTGAACGCCAGGGCCGACGGGCTGGCGGCGGCCAAGGCGCGCAGCACCTCGCCCACCTGATCTTCGAAGTCCGAGTCCTCGTACACGCGCGACACCAGCCCCAGCCCCGCCGCCTCCGAAGCGCCGAGGATCCTGCCCGTGGCCGCGAGATCGAACGCGACCTTCTCGCCCGTGGTGCGTTTGAGCAGCGTCATGACGATGGCCGGCACGAAGCCCCGCTGCACCTCAGGGTAGCCGAACTTGGCGGACTCCGTGGCCAGCACGAGGTCGCACGCGGTGGCCAATCCGCAGCCCCCGGCGAGCGCCCGGCCGTGCACCACGGCCACGATCGGCTTGGGAATGCGGCGCATGCGCACGAAGATCTCGGCGAAATGCAGCGCCGCCTGCCGGTTCTCCTGGACGCTCTTGTCCGCGGAGGCGAGCAACTCGTTCAGATCCATGCCGGCGCAGAAGTCGCCTCCAGCGCCGCGCAGCGCTACGACGCGCACGGCCGCGTCGAGATCGGCGCGCTCCAACAGCGTGAGCAGGGCGTCGATCATCGGTGTGTCGATCGCGTTCTTCTTTTCCGGGCGGTTGAGCGTTGCCGTGAGGATCCCGCCGTCGAGCGTGGCCAGCACCCGGTCGCTCACTTGGGGAGCTCCAGCTCGAGCCGCAACAGGGCGGTCGAGAACACCTTGCCCTGGGCGTCGGTCTTGAGTGAAATCGTGCCGCCGCCGTCCAGCGCGCCGTGCAGCAGGAAGTTCAGGGCGTGCAGGTTGGGCAGCTCGAAGCGCTCGACCGGGCCGGAGATCATGCCCTTGAAGTGCCGGGCGACGCGCACCGCCGTTACATGCTTCACCAGGATCGGGTAGTACTCGGGCTTGAGCGCGATCAGTCCGACGTTAGCCGTGTCCCCCTTGTCACCCGAGCGCGCGTGGGCGATGTCCAATAGGCGGACACGCCGTGCCCTTCTCGTTGCCTTCTTTCTCATACCTGCACGACCTCGACGCACGGTTCCACGATGCGCTTATCGATGAGCGCGGGCCAGTACGCCACGATCTCCTCCGGCTTCGGACGCCCGCCCGCGAACCCCGTGACGCTGGGTGGTCCGTTCAGAATCAGGGGTGCGATCTCGCGCGTGAAGCGCTCCACCGCGGCCTTGTCAGGCGAGCGGACGCCGATCCGCAGTTGCACTTCCGGCAGCTGGTCGAGCGGCGCGCTGGCCCGCGCCAGCGGGCCGTGGGTCGCATCGGCGCCGACGAACTCCGTCAGCACCGCCTCGAACTTGAGGCCGAGGTTGGCGAGCCGCTGTCGGAGAATGCGGTCCGCGGCCTGAGCTTTCCGGTAGGCGTCCGGCCATGCGTACACCAGCGTGCCGACCGCCTTGTAGCCGTAGAAGTAGCCGATCGACACTTTGAGCTTGTCGGTGGCGGGTCGCCCCCTCACGCCAGAGACGCGAACCCGATCTTTCCCCCGCTGCTCGAGCTGAATCGTGGTGAAATCCGCGATGCCGTCGGGCGTGATGTATTCCGCGGGATTCCCCATCTCATACACGAGCTGCTCCTTCACGCCCGCCACGCTGATGCGACCGCCGGTGCCGGGATGCTTGGTGATCTCGAATGTCCCGTCCGCAGCCGCTTCGACGATCGGGTAGCCGACGTTCGCGAGGTCGGGGATCCCGTCCCAATCCACCAGACAGTTGCCCCCGCTGCACTGCGCGCCGCATTCGATCGTGTGACCGGCGACGGTCCCGGCGGCGAGGAGATCCCAGGCGTCGGGCCGCCACCCGAACGTGTGAATCATGGGCGCGAGCGTGAGCCCGGTGTCGGTGACGCGTCCCGTGACGACGATGTCCGCGCCGCCGCGCAACGCCTCCACCACGGGCCAGGCGCCGAGATACGCATTGGCGGACACGACCCGGTCCCGTACTTCGGACAGGGGTCGTCCGGTGTCGAGGTTCCTGAGCTCGTGCCCGCGGGCCAACAGTCCGTCCAGCCGCCCCAGCAGATCGTCGCCCGTGACGACGCCGATCCGCACCTTGCCACCGAGCCGAAGCCGCCGCGCGGTCTCGGCCACCGCCTGCGCGCAGGCGCGGGGGTTCACCCCTCCGGCGTTGGCGGTGATCTTGATCCCCCGCTGCGCCGCGATCGGCAGGATTCGCTCCATCAACGGGATGAAGTCTTTCGCGTACCCGAGCGACGGATCGCGTGACTTCTGCTTCTGCAGGATGGACATCGTGACTTCGGCCAGGTAATCCATCATCAAGTAGTCGATCGGTCCGCCCGTTACCTGACGATACGGTGCCTCGAGCCAGTCGCCCCAGAACCCCTGCCCTGCGGCGATGCGCACCGAGGCGGGCTGCGGTTTCACGGACTGACCACCACTCGGCGAGCCGCATCGGGGCCGCCTCCCGATGCGCGTACCTTCAGCTCGATGAGCGGCGCAAACCCCTCGGGCAGGTTGAGGTCCCGCGGCCGCAGCGTCGGAAGCGGAGCGCGTCCGCCCGGAAGCACAGTGATGTCCCGGCCGTCGCCCAGCGGGCGCGGCTCGCGCAGCAGGAAGCGCACCCGCACCGTCGCCCGCCATGGATGCACGCCCTTGTCGCGGGCGAAGCCAGGATACAGCTCGACCGTGAGAGGGTGGCCCTGGAGCGCCGCAGGAACCGCGAAGGCCTGCCGTCCGAACGCGTACTCGAGCGGGCCCTGGGAGACCTGTTGTCCAGCGGAATCGAATTCGGTGACGCCGAAATCGGTGAACTCGCGCCATTGCTCGCGCGGAACCTCCACTTCGACCGGGCCGGGGTTCGCCGCTTCCCGGTCCCCGAGTGCCAGCGGTGCGAGCTGCACGCGGACCGTCGCGACGGCCCCAGAGCGGGGCGGCGCGACGACGTCCAGCTCGTACACACCGGCCACCGCGTCCTCCGCGCGGACAACGAACCGCGCGGTGCCCGCCTGGGATCCGCCGAGCGGGACGATCGAATCGCGCGCCAGGTCTCGAAATGGCGCGCCATTGGGCTCGTACAGGATCGCCTTGGCCCGCTGCTGTCCGGAGTCCGGGAGCGTGACGGTGGCGACCACGGTCGCGCCGGTCTGTGCCACGCGGAGGAAGTAGCGACGCACCTGGCCGGGGCCGACCGTACGCCGCTCGTCGGACACGGGCTTGTCCGCGAGGTCGTACGGGACAGCCACGACGTTGACGAGTCGGAACAGCGGGCCGGCGAGGGCATCGCTGGGATTCCAGGCCGTCACGGTTCCCACGTACACCCCCGGCGCGGCGAGCGCGGAGGCGGCGTAGGTCAGGGGGATCTCGGTCTCGCGAGCTCCTGCCGGCAGCATCGCGGGCGCGGTCAGCCACGACGCGTCGCTCTTCAACGAGAACTGCGCCGCCCGCAGTCCGGTGACGTGGCGTGCGCGGAACGTTTCGATCGTATCCGCGGGCCCCCCGAGACCCTCGCGCCGAAACGCAGCCGATCCGCCGCCCGTCGTCGCCCGCACGACGTAGCCCGAGCCCTGATGGCCGGCGAGCAGCCAACGATAGGCTCGCTCGAGCTGCGGCAGGCCGGCCCCCTGATCGAGCACGCTGGCGCCGGGCAAGCCGGCCGCACCGGCCCGGAGCGCCGCGCTTACCTCGGCGCCGCCCGGTCGGCGTCCCTCCTGTACCAGCGCCGATATGAGGCACGCCGCGAGACCGGACACATAGGGAGCGGACATGCTCGTGCCGGCCTTGATCTCGTTTCCGGTATCGAAGGAGGGTACGGTCGAGAAGGCCCACCCCGGTGCGAGCAGGTCGGGCTTGCCGAACCGTCCGCCGCGCCCGCTGAACGAGCCGACGAAGTCCCCTGCCACCGGCGGGGCGCCGTCCTCCTCGAGCGGCAGGTAGATGCCCGGCAGCGCCGCGCCCACGGAAACGGCCAGGTCGGCCGACCCGGGCAGACCCACGGTGGAGAGGCCGGGCCCGTCGTTGCCCGCGCTGATCGCGAACACGATCCCCGGATGGGCGACGACAAATGCGTTGACGATCGAGTCCATGACGGCGCGTTCGCCGGGCTCGTTGCCGATTCCCCAGCTCAGGTTCAGCACGAGCGGCAGGTTGCGCTGCTCCGCGAAGCGGGCGGCGTACTCCATCGCGTGTTGGATGCTGCCGGTCGTCGAGATACCGCCCCGTGCGTCGTTCGCGATCTTCAACCCGAGCAGTTGCGCGCCCGGTGCAACGCCGTCGAAGCCCGCCACGTCGAACAGGTTGTGCCCCGCCGCGATGCCCGCGACATGCGTGCCGTGCGCGTTGTTGTCGAACACGAAGGCGAGCGTCGGCACGCCGTTCACTTCGCCAAAGTTCGCGGCCAGGGTGATCGGCTTCGAGCCGAGCGCGATCACCTCGCGGCCCTGGCGATAGTCGTGCAGCGGCATCTCGTCTTCGAACGACCCGTCCAGGTTCGTGTCCAGGAACGCGACCCAGCCGTCCGTTGCCTTCACCACGATGACGGGAAAGGCATCGCTGTTGGTCCCGTCCCCGTTCAGATCGGCCCCTGGCATCTTCCCCAGCGGGCGCTCGGCCACCGTGCCGGCGTACCACGTGTTCGCGGTCGTGAGCCGGCCGATCCGACCGGCGCCGGAGAGTGCCCGGCCGGAGATCGAGACGGTACCGTCCCCTGTCGGCGTGACGGGTGTGAGCCGCACCACTCCCTCGCCGGAGAAATCCCGCACATCCAGCAGCTTGGGCGCGCCGGTGCTGGTGACAATCAGTCCGTTCACTCCGGGGTCCACGCCCGTGTCCAGGATGCCGATCAGGACGCCGCGCCCATCATAGGTAGGGTGCTTGGCGCGGAAGTCGTCTACACCCGCACTGTGGAGCGGCATCAGGCCGACGAGCAGCGCCCGCGCCGGCGGCAAAATGGGGAGCCGGGTCGCGACGCCTGTGGCGGTCGGCGGGGGCGCAGTAGGGGACGCCGGAGGAGGCGTGGGCGCCGAGGAGGCCGGCGTCGGTCGCGTGGCCGGCGGTGGAGCAGAGCTGCCGCAGGCGGCGGTGAGGGCGAGGAGCAACAACGGGATGCCGCGTGATCTCATGGCTGGCTCGGCAGCACGAAGGCCCCGACGTGCGGGCCGGTGAATTCGCCGGTTGCCTCGAGGAGGAAAGCGAGCGTATCGCGGGTTTCCTCCGGGAGCACGATCGCGTCCACAAAGCCCCGGGCGGCGGCGAACCTGGCGTCGAGCTGATGCTCATAATCCGCGCGCATCGCGTCGACGGCGGCGGTGTTGTCGGGCTTCGCCGCATCGTTCCCGAAGACCGCCTGGATCGCCGACTCACCCTCCATCACTCCCATCCTTCCGGTCGGCCATGAGACGATGAAGTCGGGA
>WNFI01116016.1_pt1 | contig 13302 bp, 12 predicted proteins | sample 5400471 | NCBI WGS metagenome assembly WNFI01 (sample SAMN13153348, study PRJNA577476) | soil metagenome | isolation source: 100 cm saprolite on Douglas fir-dominated hillslope | place: USA:California | collected 2013-09-17
AGCGGCACCGGCGTCAGCTCGGGAATGTCCTGATCGGCCGGGATGAAAGGCTTGTGCTGCTCTTCCTCGCCTGCGAGAGGGACGCGGTCGGCGGTGGTGGTGCGCGGTGCGCGCGACGCTGCTTCGGCGGCGGGAAGCGACATGGCCTCGCTCGATAGCATGGACCGCGAGTCCCGGTCATTACGGACGGTGGTGTACCTGCCTGGGCAAGGCGTCGTACAATTTCGGCGTGTTCAGCGTGAAGCTGGTGGCGCGCCCCGACGCGCGAATGGTGGAGGTACCGCTCGAGATCGAAGCGGAGCTTCCGCGCGAGTTCGAAGGCGCGGCGCTTTTGGCGGCGAGCGGCCTGCCCCGCAAGGTGAAGATCAAGGCGCAGAAGGACGCGCTCAAGCTCTCGACTGCCTACCGCACCGACCAGCTGGTCGCGGACATCGTCAGGTCGGCTTTGCGCGGGACGGCGCTAGACGTGCAGCGGGTGCAGGAGGCGGTGGCGAAGTTCGTCCGCACCGTCCGCGAGCGCCGGCAGGAGGGCGCCGCCCTGGTGATCAGCTCCAACGGGCGCGGGAAGATCGACGTCGTCGAGCAGGTTCCGCAGGACAGGCGCGCGGCGTCGGCGATCGCGCCTGGGGAAGTGCCGCGGCTGCTCGGCATCGAGCGGCGGCTGGCGGAGTTGGAGAAAGGGCTCGCGCGCATCGCGTCGGCGGGCGAGTTCGCCGAGCGCATCGCCCATCTCGAAGAGAGGATCCCGGCGCTGCAGTCGCAGCTCTCGCGCGCGCTCGCCGCGGCCGACGTGGCGGGGCCCGGTTTCGAGCCGGGGCGGCCCGGCGCGCAGGTGATTCCCCGCTCGTCGGCGGGTACCCGGCGCACCACCGCCGTCGAGGCGTATGCGGAAGGTCTGCGGCACGAGCTGCTCGCCAGCGCGTCGGCGGCGTTCGGCCGTTCGCGCATCGACACCGAGCGCTGCGACAAGGCGGCGGCGCTGGCGGCCGAAGGGGAGCTGCTCGGCGCGCCGGCGGACGGCACCGCGCAGCGGCTGCGCGAGGCCTCGGCGCAGGCAGCGGCGCGGCAGAGCGCGCTGGAGCAGGTATCGCAGGAGATCGAGTTCTACGCGCACGCCGACCTGCCGGTCGCGGCGCAGCTGCTCAAGCGGCTCGAGGACGGGCCGGGTGCGCCTGACGCCGCGCCGTCGCTGGAGCCGGTGGCGCAGGCGGTGGTGCGCGCGGCCAAGGGCGGCGACGCCAAGGTCCGCACCGCGTGGCTCAAGCGCGCCGCAGCCCTCTGCAGCTGGCAACTGGTCGAGCCGGCGCGCGGCCAGCCCGTCGATCCCGAGTGGCACCAGGCGGTGGACTCCGGCGGCGACTCCGTGGTCCGCCTCGCCTCCGCCGGCCGGCCCGGCGATGGATGAGCTCGAGTCCCCACTCGAGCTCGGCGGCGCGCCCAAAACCGATCGCTTTCCCGCTCCCGCTCGCGAGCCCGACCGCGCTCCCGCTGCCGCTCGCGAGTCCGGCGGCGCTCCCGCTCCCGCTCGCGAGCCCGACTGCGCTCCCACCCCCGACCCCGCTCACACTCGCGCTCACGAGCCCGACCCGAATCCCGCTCCAGAGGGCGCCCGCCCTCCTGACCCCGAGGCCCTCCCTCTCCGGGCTTCCACCCCTCCCTTCGGCGACATCACTGGCGAAGGCGAAATCCGCTCCGAAGAAGCCGCCGCCGCGGCGCAGGCCGCCAGCCGGATTCCGAAGATCGTCGACGACGACATCATCCGCTCCGACGAAGCGCTGGCCGCCGAGGTAGCTCTGGAGGTGGCTTCGGCGGTCGAAACGGAGCTGAGCGCCGACGAACCGGGCTGGGGGTCCCGACCCGCCCGGCAAGTAGCCGGCAGATCGCCCGGTCCAGCCGTCCCCGGCGGCGCAGTTCGCAAAAAAAAAAATTTTTTTTTTGCGGAGAGTATCTGGACGGGTTGTGTACACAGCGTACACAGGCCCTCGATCAGCCCCCCGCCGCGCCCGCAGATAGTGTGTCTGGTACCCGCTCGGCCCCCGCTGCGTCACGGCCAGACGTCTATGTCATCTCCCCCTGCAGCTTCTTCGCGGCGGGGTAATCGGGCCAGATGAGGAGCGCGTCGCCCACCATCCGCGTCGCCTCGCGCCGGGCGCCGCCGTCCTGCTCGTTCTTCCAGCGGTCCCACTGCTCGCGGGCGTCGGCGAGCAGGCCCTCCACCTCCGCGCGCAGCTCGCCGGTGCGGTTCGGATTGAGGAAGGGCCCGCTGGTCTTTCCACTGCTGGCGGCGTCGCCCACCTTGAACGGATGTGGCGCGCGCCTGCCATCGCGGTAGCGGACCAGCACGGCGTACCAGCCGCGCGACTCGCGCGGGGTGACGTTGTCGATCACGCAGGAGACTGCGGGCGCGACGGCGGTGACAGTGGTGAAGTCGGCCTTGCCGGCGAGCGCGTCGGCGACCTCGTCGCCGAAGAGCTGGTGGTCGCTGGCGATGACCTCGAACGCCGCCGCCCGCGCGTCGCGCTCCCAGTAGATGCGCAGGCCGTCCCAGGTCTGGGTGGCACCCTGCATGCGGACGTCGACCGGCTCCGCCAGCGGCACCGACGACGGCGGAGGTGTCGGCTCGGCAGAAGCGGGCGCCTCTTCGGAGCGTGCGCCGCGCGCCGCGGCCGCCTGGCGGCGCGCTGCAGGCGGCGCCGCGATCGGCTTCGCCGCCGCCGACCCGGCCGCCACGGGCGGCGGCTTGATACGGTACGACCCGGTCTCCATCCGCATCTTCACCATCGAGAGGTGGAAGGAGTCGGGCGCGCCGCCGTCGGGCACCGCCCGGAAGCGCGCCGTCTTCACCGATCCGTCGTCGAAGATCATCGCCACGCCGTAGTGCCGCGCCTCGCCCTGTGGCGTGATGTCGTCCACCACCGAAGACACCTCGGCGCCGACCTTGGCGACGAAACGTGCCATGGTGGGTCTCCGGGAAGGACGATAGCAGAGTCAGCGGCGGGCGCGCGCGACCCACGCCTCGACGTCCTCCAGCTTCCGCGGGAAGTCCGCCGTCAGGAGGCGCCACTTGCCGTTGGGGAGGATGAGGACCTCGTCCTCGATGCGCACGCCGAAGCCGCGCTCCGGCAGGTAGATGCCCGGCTCGACGGTGATGACCGCGCCGGCGGGCAACGGCGCGTCGTAGTTGCCGGCATCGTGGACGTTGAGCCCCACGAAGTGGCCGAAGCCGTGGATGAACTTGTCGAGATAGCCTTCGCGCCTGAGCGATGCCTCGGCGACCTTCTGCAGATCGCCCATGGTCGCGGCGGGCTTGATGGCGGCGAAGATGTCCTCCTGCGCCTGGAAGACGGCGCGGTAGACCTTCGCCTGCTCGTCGCTGAACTTGCCGCTCACCGGATAGGTGCGGGTGACGTCGGCGGCGTAGCGGCCATACTCGGCGGCGGCGTCCACCACCACCAGGTCGCCATCTTTCAGCATGCGCGAGTTCTTGCCCCAATGCAGGACCGCGCCGTTCTCCCCGCTGCCGACGATGCTGCCGTAGGCGAGCCCGGTCGCGCCCGCGCCGAAGAAGGCGTACTCCATCTGCGTCTGGACGTCGCGCTCGCTGACGCTTGCCACCGTCGCGCGCGCCACCGCCTCGTGGCCCGCGCGGGTGATGGCGACGGCGCGCTCCAGCAGCGCGATCTCCTCGGGACCGTGCGCCTCGCGCAGCCTCGCCAGGAGGTCGCGCTTGTAGACCAGCTTCACCCCCTCCGCGCCGGCGGCTTGCTTCAGCGCCTGCACGTCGCTGCGTTCGTCCTTCAAGTCCTTCACCGGCGCGATGATCGCGAGGCAGTCGTGCATCGGCGCCGCGGAGAGCAGGTGGGTGCCGCCGTTGCCCCGCCGCACCTGATCGACGCCGTACTTCTCCTTGAGCGCCGGCGAGATCGGATCGCGCGGGCCGGTCCAGCGCTCGGCCTCGGGATCGCGCGGCTTGAGATAGAGGACATGGCGGTCGCCTTGCGCGGCGATGGCGGTGGCACAGCCGGCCAGCTCCTTCATCACCCGCTCGCGGCGCTCGCGGTAGACGGCGGGCGGCAGCTCGGAAGCCGGCTGTGGGGTTGGATGGACGAAGGGCGCAGAGAGCAGGAGGGCAAGGAGCATAGGCGGGGCAGGCTAGCCCAAGCGGTTGCCATTGACATCCCCCAAACCGTGGTCTATTCCGCCCGCGCTCAGCACCGGGGAGGGGCCTCACCGATGGCGCGCGACCTTGGCACCAAGTACGTCTGCTACAAATGCGGCACCAAGTTCTACGATCTGAAGAAGCCGGTGCCGTCGTGCCCGAAGTGCGGGGCCGACCAGCGCGAGGCGCCGGTCGCCAAGCCGCTGACGGCGCGTCAGCAGCGCGCGGCCGCGGCGGCGAAGGAGACCGAAGAAGCCGAGCTGCCCGCGCCCGAGGCGGAAGAGGACGACGAAGAGGACGAGAAGGAAGAAGCCGACGACGAATGAAGAGGCCTCGGGCTGCAGGCTTCGGCCTGAAGCCAACCGCGAAGAGACTTACGCGGCCTTCTCCACCCGCGAATTTTTCAGCCAGTCCGGCACGCGGTCCTTGCGGTAGATGAAGATGGCGTCGTACGGGCAGGCCTTCTCGCACTCGCGGCAGCCGGTGCAGTTCTTCTCGATCACCGAGACGATGCCGAGGAAGCTGTTGGGATCCTTGACCGCCACCATCTCCAGCGCCTCGAATGGGCAGCGCTCGACGCATTTCTCGCAGCCGGTGCAGGCCTGCTCGTAGACGAAGGCCAGCGGGCGCTCGTTCTTCTTGAGCATGTGCTGCACGTTGCCGTACTGGTCGAGGATGGCGTCGGTGGGGCAGACCACGCCGCAGGCGCCGCAGTCGATGCAGAGCGCGGGGTCGATGATGTGCAGCACCTTGCGGTCGCCGGTGATCGCGTCCGTCGGACAGCGCTTCACGCAGGCGGTGCAGCCGATGCAGGTTTCGATGATGCGGAAGGCCATGGCTGTCAGTCTCTCACAATCGGTAGAGCATCAAGTAGACAAGCACGCCGGTGACAGAGACGTAGGCCCAGACAGGGAAGGTCCACAAGGCGATGCGGCGATGTGCCGCATACTTCTTGCGGACAGCCGACAGCCAGATCGTCCGCAGCACGAGCGGCAGGGCGACCACCGCGAGGATGGTGTGGCTGGTCAACATGCCCAGGTAGAACGGCCGCCACGGCCCGCCGTAGTGGTGCAGCACCTGCGAGAGCGCGTGGTAGGTGAGGTAGCCGGCGAGGAACAGCGTGGAGGACGCGAAGGCGACGGCCATGCACTTCCAGTGCAGCGACATCCGCCTGGTGCGGATGGCCCAGTAGCCGGTGAAGAGCGCCGCGGCGCTGGTGGCGTTGAGCGACGCATTGACGGTGGGCAGCGCCTCGGTCAGCGTCATCCCCGGCCTCCCGCCGTCAGCGCGCGCGCGTCGCGCAGGATCGCGTCCGGGTCGTCGGCGTCGTAGAAGCCGCGGATGCGGCCGAGCCGGTCGACCAGCACCAGCCGCTCGCCGTGCATGATGTCGAACGCCTCGAGATGAGAATCCGCGCCGGGCACCGGAATCCTGGCCATCGCGGTATGGAAACCCTTCACCACCGTACGCTCCACTTCCTTCTGCTCGCCGGTCAAGTAGCGCCACATCCCCGGGCGTGCGCCGAACTCCTGCGCATACTCGCGCAGCTTCTCGGGCGTGTCGCGCTCGGGGTCCACAGAGATGGAGAGCAGCGCGATCTCGCCGCCCTGCTCCGGCGGAATCAGCCGATCCTGGATGCGCCGCATCTTTTCTTGAAGTTTCGGGCAGGCGTCGGCGCAGCTGGTGAAGACGAAGTCGGCGACCCAGACCTTGCCGAGCATGTCGTCGCGCCCGAAGGGCTTGCCGGTCTCGTCCACCAGCGAGAAGGGCGGGAGGGTCGCGAGCAGCGGCAGCTCGGGGCGGGCCGCCTGGCGCAGCAAGAGCGCGCCCATGGGCAGCGCCAGCGCCAGCGCCGCGAAGACCACCCAGCCGGGATGGAGGATGAGCTTGCCGGGAACGGCGGCCTGTTGCTGCATGGCGAGGCTTATAGTCCGACGGCGGGGTCGCAGCACATGAAATCAGCGCCATTGCGTGAGCAGGCGTTCGCGGTCGAAGAGGTGGACGGCGGCAAAGACGAGCGCCACGTCGGCCGCGGCGACGCCGAGCGCGAGGGCGCCGTAGAACCGAGGTCCCAGCGCGATGCGCCCGGCGAGCTGGACGACGAGCAGGCCCAGAAGCGGCAGCACCGTGGTCGCCGCAAGATTCTGGGCGGCGCGCGGATCGAGCACGCGCGACGAGACCACCACCGCCATCGCGTTGCCGAAGAGCGCCAGCAAGGGCGAGAGGACCAGCGTGCCGAACAGCCAGGCCGCATCCGGCAGGAGCAAGCGGCCGATCACCAGATCGATGCCGGCGCAGAACAGCGCCGATGCGACCCAGGTGATGGCCAGCGCCGGCACCAGCGCGGCGATGCTCTTGCCGAGAATTATACTTAGTGTACTCACGCGCGTGGCGAGCAGCGGCTCCAGCGTGCGCCGCTCGCGCTCGCCGCCGATCGACTGCGCCGCCAGGAGGATGGGCAGGAAGATGGGCAGGACGAGGAACATCGGCAGCCAGTTGCGCGCCAGCACCTGCGCGACGCCCATCTGCAGACCCTGGGAGTTGGCGCCGTAGATGTCGATGACGAACGCCAGCGCCTGCTCCGGCGCCGCGTGCACCAGCCACGCCAGAAGCCCCACAGGCACCGCCACCACCGTCGCGGGCAGCGAGATCATCGAGAGCAGCAGCACCGGCGAGCGGCGCAGCTCGAGCAGCTCCTTGCGCAGGATGAGCAGGGTGCTCACGCGGTCAACCCCTGCTCGCGCGCCTCGGCCAAGAGCTGCAGCCAGGCATCTTCCAGCGGGTCGCGGTGCGGCATGACCGAGGCGATGCGCGCGCCTGCCGCCACCAGCGCCGCGACGATGTCGGGCACCTCGGCGATCGGCTCGAGGTAGAGCGTGTTGCCCTCGGCGCGCGCCGACTTGCACAGCGACCGCACGCCGTCCGCCGCGAACGGCGCCGCGAGCTCGATGCGCAGGAACTCCTGCTGCTTCACCTCGTGCACCGCCAGCATCCGCCCGGCGATGAACGCCGCGCGCGAGCAGAGCCGCTCCACCTCGTCGAGATGGTGCGTGCAGAGAACGATGGTGGCGTGCTCCTTCGCCAGCTCCTCCACCACGCTGCGCACCTCGCGCGTCGCTTCCGGATCGAGGCCTACCGTCGGCTCGTCGAGGAAGATCACCTCCGGCTCGTGCACCAGCGCCCGCGCGATGGCGAGCTTCTGCTTCATCCCCCGCGACAGCTCGGCGAAGGGCCGGTCCGCGTGGGAGCGCAGCGCGAAGCGATCGAGCAGCGGGTCCGTGCGCCCTTTGCGCGCGCCCTGCAGCCGCGCGAAGTAGTCGAGGTTCTCCCGCGCCGTCAGCCGATCGTAGAAGCCCGGGTGCTCGGTGAGCAGGCCGACCCGCGCCCGCAGCTTTGGCCCTCCCGGCCGCCCCGGCGCGACCTCGAAGCCCGCCACCGTCGCCGAACCGGCGTCCGGCGCATAGAGCCCCGCCAGCATCCGCAGCGTGGTCGTCTTGCCCGCGCCGTTGGGCCCCAGCAGGCCGAACACCTCGCCGCGCTCGACGGAAAAGGAGACGTCGCGGCAGGCCGGGCGCCCGCCAAACGACTTGGTGAGTCCTCTCGCCTCGATGGCCGTCAACGCGGCTTCGGACTCTACCCTTCCGCGTCGCCCGGCGTCTTGCCCGGCTCGCTCCCGCGGTATAGACGGCGGCCATGAAGAACCAGGCGGACGTGGTGGTGGTCGGCGCCGGGCACAACGGCCTCGTCGCGGCGCTGATGCTCGCGCGCAGGAAGCTCGACGTCCTGGTGCTCGAGGACAAGGAGGTGGTCGGCGGCGCCGCCCGCACCGAGCGGCCGTTCAAGAAGGCGCCAGGACTCGCTGCCTCGACGGGCGCCTACCTGCTCGGTCTGATGCCGCCCGAGCTGATCGCCAAGCTGGGGATCGAGCTCCCCCTCGTGCGGCGCGACCCGCACTATTTTTTGCCCACCACCGGCGAGCGCTACCTCCTCTTCGGTTCCGACGCGCAGGCGATGAGGCAGCAGTTCGTGCAGTTCTTTTCCCAGCAGGACTTCCGCGCCAACCAAGCCTTGCAAAAGGAGATCGGCGCCATCCGGGACGACGTCCACCGCACCTGGCTCGAGGAGCCGCTCTCCATCGAGGAGACCGCCGCAAGATATGTCCGCGCGCCTTTGCAAAAAGCGTTCATCGATCTCTGTCGAAAGCCGGTCGGCCAGTATCTGGAGAAATTCGGCTTCAAGTCCGATCTCTTGAAGGCGATGTACGCCGTCACCGACGGCTTCTCGGGCTTGAACGGCGACTGGGACACGCCCGGCACCGGCATGAACTTCCTCATCCACAACATGTGCCGGCTGCCCGGCTCCGACGGGACCTGGATGATCGTGAGGGGCGGCATGGGCACCGTCACGCAGCGCCTCGCGCAGGCGGCGCGCGAGGCAGGCGCGCGCATCGAGACCGGGCGCGGGGTGCAGGCGATCCTAACAGAGCGCGGCGTCGCGACCGGCGTGCGCACCGAACGGACGGAGATCCAGGCGAAGACGGTGGTGGTCAACGCCGACCCCTTCCGCATGCGCGAGCTGGTCGGCGCTGGGCGCCTGACGAAAGAGTACAACGCGCGCCTCGACAACTACCGGCGCGACGGCACCACGCTGAAAGTAAACCTGGCGCTGAAGGGCCTGCCGCGCTTCACCTGCCTGCCTGAGGACCGCGGCCAGTTCGGCTCGACCATGCACCTCTTGCCCGACGAGCCGGAGGTGATGCGGGCGATGCGCGAGGCCTTCGCCGACGTGAGGGCCGGCCGGCTACCGGAGTTCCCGACCATCGAGTGGTACGTTCACACCACCGTCGATCCCTCGCTGCGCGACGAGGCCGGTCACCACAACTCCGCGCTCTTCGTGCAGTGGGTGCCGTACGAGCTGAAAGGCACCACCTGGGAGGCCGAGGAAGAAAAGTACGTCCAGCACCTGCTCTCCATCTGCGACCGCTTCGCGCCGGGCACCTCGGCGCTGGTGGCCGACGTCTTCGCGCTCCCGCCGCAAAAGGTGGAGCAGCACTTCGGCATCACCCGCGGCCACATCCACCATGTCGACAACGCCTTCGGGTTCGCTGACCGGCTCCCTTACTCCACGCCCGTGCAAGGCCTGTATTCTTGCAGTGCAGGCTGCCATCCAGCGGGCAGCGTCATCGGGGCGGCGGGACACAATGCCGCCGAGCGAGTGCTTCGCGATCTCGCCCGCTGATCGAGCCGAGCGAGTGCTTCGCGATCTCGCCCGCTGATCGAGCGACGCTACCGGAGCATACGTAGCGCCTACAGATTGATGCCTTGGCGCAACGTGCGCGAGGGAATGGTGCCTTGTTGGGCGGAGAAGCGATCGCTCGGTGGATCGAGCATAGCCAGTCGGCGGCGATCGCCCTGGTCGAAGGCGGCGTCGTGCACAACGCCAACGCCCGCTTCCAGAGGCTGGACGGCGCGGGCGAACCTTGGCGCTGGCTGTACGGCCCGCACGCCAAGGTCCGCTACGGCACGCTCTCCGATCTAGTGGTCTCCGAAGCCGCCACGCTCGCGCCCGCGCCCTACCTCTCGCGCTTCGAGCGATCGCGGCAGGTGATCGAGGTTCGCCTCGAGCGGGTCGCGCCGGGCGAGGCAGTGGTGCTGGTCTTCGACGTCACCGCCGAGCTGCGCCGGCAGCGCGAATTGCAGCGCGAGCGCGAGGTGCTCTTCCACGAGGAGCGGATGCACGTGATGGGCGTGCTCGCCTCGGGGGTGGCGCACGACCTGAACCACGTCCTCAACGTCATCGCGCTGCGGGTGGCGACGCTGCGGGCGGACCCGGCGCTGGAGGCCGCGCGCCGGACGCTCGCGCCATCGAGATGGCGCGCACCGAAGCGGACGCCGCCGGCTTGCGCATCGAGGCGGACGTGCCGCCCCTGCCGCTGGTGCGCGGATCGGCGGCGGAGCTGGCGCAGGTGTTCTTCAGCCTGCTGCTCCACGCCCGCGAGCAGATGCTCGAGGGCGGCACCATCCGCGTCCGCGCCCGCGAGGAGCGCGGCAAGGTCTGCGTCACCATCGCCGATCAGGGCACGGGCCTTCGAGAACCGGAGCTCTCGCGGCTCTTCGATCCGTTCTCCGGCGTGGGCGGCGAGGCGGCGCTGGGGCTTTCGGTGGCGTGGGGAGTGATGGCGCGGCTGGGAGGATCGCTCTCCGCCTCGAGCAGCCACGGCGAGGGCACCACCTTCGCGCTCACCTTTCCACTGGCGGCCCCGCAGCGGCGCGAGCCGCCCCGGCCCGCCGCCCGCGAGCGGTACCGGCACCGCATCCTCATCGTCGACGACGAGGCCGACAACGTCGAGGTGCTCCGCGAGGTGCTGGAGCTGGAGGGGCAGGAGGTGGCGACGGCGCGCAGCGGTCCGGAGGCGCTGGCGCTCTTCGACGAGGGCGAGCGCTTCGACCTCGTGCTCTGCGACCTGGGGATGCCGCAGATGAGCGGCTGGCAGGTGGCGTGCGAGATCCAGCGCATCGCAGCGGGCACCCAGGTGTGGATGCTGACGGGCTGGGCCAACGAGATCGCAGAGCACGACCCGCGCCGGGAGTTCGTGCGCGGCGTCCTGGCCAAGCCGCTCGACATGGATCAGCTGCGCGTGCTGCTCAGCATCCCGCGAGCGGCGCCAAAGACCGACGAGGGCACGGCGGCGATGCATCACTGAGGGCAGGATGCCTTGCTGCCCAAAAGGCACGGCTTCAGGTTGTTGCACTGCGCGGTGAAGGCGAAGGGATCGTCCACATAGGTCAGGCAGGCGTTCACGTCCCAGCACTGGTGGACGTCGCCGTAGACCGCGTTCACGTCCCAGCACTGGTGGACGTCGCCGTAGACCAAGAGACCGCAGCGCGCGCGGAAGACGTCGCGGCCGGAGCCTATGGCGGTGAAGAAGGTGGTCACCTCGAGGATGCAGCCGCTCCTCGGGTCGGGGATGGCGTAGTCGAAGCGGCCGTGCCCGTCGGCGTAGCCGGCGTAGCTGTAGTCGAAGCTCTGCAGGCCCAGCCCGATGCCGGCGGTGAGATCGAGGGAGACGGTGCGCGGATCGCCCGACAGATCGTAGAAGATGCGCGCAGGGAAGTGCGGATCGTTAGGGTTGTTGATCTGCAGAGCCCACGAGTTCTCGAAGTGCAGCGTCAGCCGGCCGATGCCGCTGCGCGCCTGCGCGCCGAAGAATTCGCCCTCCAGGATGGGCAGGAAGGCGCCGGGATTGCGGCGCGCGGCGATGGTGTAGATCCAGCGCCACGGCACTCCCTGCGCGTCCAGCTCGCGGAACATCGTCACCTGGTTGTCCACTCCCGCGTGGTTCTTGTCGGCGAAGGGGCCCCAAGTGCGCTGGTCGGTGTCGCGCGTCGTCGGCGTGACGGCGCTGATGGCGTCCACCAGCCCGACGATGCCGTCGACGCCGGCGTTGATGTTGTCGCCCGTGGCCTTCGCGCTGATCCAGGTGTCGGCCCGTCCGATGGCACAGGCCACTGTCGCCGCGTTGCCCTGCTGCACCTGCACGTGGAGCTGATCTTTCTGCGGCAGCGCCTCGCGGAAGGCGACGTCCTCGTTGGAGAGCGTCCCGCAGGCGCAGAGCAAGAGGAGCGCGCTAATAGCCAAACGCATAGTCCACTCCTAGCGCCGCCTCGAAGTAGCCGAGGCTCTGCGGCTTGTCGACGTTGTAGAACAGGTAGTTGAGCCGGCCGCGGAGCACCGCGGAGAGGCGGCTGGTGAACTGCCAGGAGAGCGCGGTCTGCAGGCCGGGCGTCAGCGTGAAGAAGCTCTGCGACGGCAGCTCGGAATGCCCGGGGAAGCTGCGCGAAATGAAGATGAAGGCGACCCGCGCGCCCAGAGAGAAGGTCAAGGCATCGGTGATTCCGAAATCGCGCCAGAGGCTCGCGCCGCCGCCCAGCTCGCCGAAGCGGACCGGGATCGGCGTGACGCCTGCGAGGCGCAGCGTGGACGAGCCGCCGCCGACGTCGAGGTCGAGGCCCCAGGTCAGCTCGTGGCCGAGGTCGTCGCGCGCGGCCAGCTCGACGCCGGCGAGCGCCGCCGGAGGAAAGAGGCCGTTGCGCGCGCCCGCGTCGAAGAAGAACTGCCCGCCGGCGGCGCCCAGCATCGACCAGCGCGGCCCGGAAGCGCCCTTCTGCGGATCGTCGCTCAAGGGCCGCCGCGAGAGCCGCGCGTCGGCGACTTCCACCGCAGCGTCCGCCACCTCGAAGTCCCCGATCAAGAGCGAGTCGCCGTCGCGCTTCTTCACCAGATAACTGCCTGGCGCGAGCGCAAGCCGGCGCTCTCCGCCGCGCGGCTTCGCCACCTCGGCCACCGCCTTGCGCGACGAATCGAGCACCACGTAGACGCCCTCGTCCGCCGCGGGAAAGACGAGCGCGCCGCGCGCCGGGGCAAGCTCGGTCAAGACCACGTCGCCCGCGCCGCCCAGATCGTAGAGGTAGACCGGATGCTGCACTCCCGCGCGCGTTTCGGCCGTCTCGCCCACCGTGCGCGCGTAGGCGTACGCATAGGCCTCGGCGAGCGTGACCTTGCCGTCGCCGCTCGCGTCCGCGTCGCCGAGCAGACCGCTCGCCAGGTAGTGGGTGAAGAAGCTGGCGCCGATCTCGTCGGACTCCTGCGACTCCTCGTCGGCGCTGGAGCTGGCGATGAGCACCAGGCCGTGCGGGCGCGTCGAGGAGGCTTGCGCCTGCTGCACCTCGAAGGCCGGCGCGACCCGGACGCCTTTGCTGCGCGTGATGGCGCCCGACTGGCAGGAGTCGAGCAGCCCGATGCGCACGTCGGCGGGGGCGTCCCGCAGGGCGTCGCGCAGCTCGGTCAGCGGCAGGCGCGAGTCGCCGAGGCGCAGGTCGCCGTCCTTGGCGTGGCCGGAGTAGTAGACGATCAGCACCGTCTCGTCGCCGGCCGACTTCGCCCGCAAAAGACGCGCGCGCAAGCCTTCGAGAGCGCCGCGCACCTCGGCCGCGGTCGCGCCGGTGAGCAGGGTGGCGTCCTCTTCGCGGACGCCGCCCAGCCGGGTGAGGATGGCGAACATCCGTTTTGCATCGCGTTCGGCGTAGCGCAGCGGCCTCGTCCCTGCCCCGCCGCGCGCGTCGCCGACCACCAGCGCGAAGCGA
>WNFI01710249.1_pt2 | contig 13302 bp, 15 predicted proteins | sample 5400471 | NCBI WGS metagenome assembly WNFI01 (sample SAMN13153348, study PRJNA577476) | soil metagenome | isolation source: 100 cm saprolite on Douglas fir-dominated hillslope | place: USA:California | collected 2013-09-17
TGCCTCACGGCCTCGGTGCCCGTGAGGTCTACGGACGTCAGCTTGCACATCGAGCCGGTGCAGCCAGTTGCTGGTCGATCAGTTCCTGATCTCTGCGTGCGTCGGCTGGGGTCATGAGCCCACCCGCTCGGCCAGGAAGTCTTCCCAGGTCCGGCGGCCTACTGCCTGGTTGGGAGCCAGGTTGGCGCCGGCCCGGACTGCGCGGGCGGCCTTGCCTGGAAGTCGGACCGGCATGATCAGCCGGTGCCGGTGAGTGGCCCGGAGGTACCCGCGGACCAACTCGGCCATGCCGTACGCTCGGGGCCCGCCCATGTCCGCCACCAGGCCGGCCGGCTTGCCGAGCGTGAGTTCCACGAGCCGGGCCGCCACCTCCCGGGCGTCGACCGGCTGGAACCGGGAGCCGGCCGGAGCCGTCTATGACCCGGTCGCGCAGAACGATTCGGCGGTCAGTGAGATGGCACTGGGACGCTCGCAGACATCTCCAGAGACCTGGTCAAGTCGCTGCGACGTGACATAACCACCGACTGGGTGTCCCGTGACTGCGTCCGTGGCAAGCTCCGCTCGACGATCAAGCGTCTGCTCGCCAAGCACGGCTACCCCCCGACGCCCAGCCCACCGCCACCGAGCTTGTGTTGCCCCAGCCGAGTCAGGGGCGTGCGCGTGTCCGAGACAATGCGCCTGATGGAAGGCCGCTACCAGGAAGCCGTCGGGCTGTGGGAGGAAGCAGAAGGCCAGATCATCATCAAGCGAACCCAGCTGCAATCTCTCGCGACATTCGCCGGGACCGTGCTGCACGAGCTTTCGCATGCCCTCAGCGGTGCACCCGGCATGAGCATCGAGTTCGAGCAGGAACTGACACAGGAACTGGGCGCAGTCGTCGCGCGACAGCTTGCCAGGCGCGCTGACTGATTGGCCGCGGCCGCTAAAGCGCGCGGCCGACCGCCCACTCCATCGTCCACAGCCTTTGGCAGGCGTGGTTCAGCTCGCGCCGGGCTTGCATCGTCCGGAGCTGGGTTGCCGCACAGAAGCTGGTGCTCTCCGAGCCACGAGTTCGGCTCCGCTACGGGATGAAACAGCAGGGCTGTGGCGCGAGGCGGACGTCGCGGGTTCCTCGATTGCGCGTACCGGGCGATGCCATTTGGCTTCAGGAGGCTCGTGGGCGCCAGCCGTAGAGTTCCAGGCGTTCGCGCGCACGCTGGCGGTCATCGTCGGTGAACAGGTCGGCGAACTCCGGCTTCAGCACGTGCGCTTCGACGGTCAGGTCAAGCCGGTTGTGCTGCCAGAGGGTGGTGAAGCCGTCCGAGGGTGTGTCGCTCCAGACCAGCTGCCGGGCGGTCGCGAGTCCGCCCTTGTCGGAGATCATGTGCAGGAATCTGGCCGCGGTATAGCCGAGCTCGCGTTTGGCGGTCTCGTAGATGCCGGCCATGGCGCGGTGGAACTGCTGCTCGGCCTGATTCTGCGGGGGCTTTGTGCGGGTGCTGGAGCTGTCCTGTGGATTTGCCATGGCGTGGGCGTCGTCCTGCGTATTGCGGTCGTGGCGGAGTTCAGTCAATCGCGCACGGACGGGGGTGCCGGGCCTGCCCATGATGTTGAGGGGCGGATCGAGCGCGTCGAGAACCGCTGATTCGACGTCCCCGAGACGGTCGGCGTCGGCCACCGGCACGGCGACTACGCGCAGGTGGGCGCTGATCCAGGCTGATAGCTGTGGGTCGGTTTCACCAGCCAGGCGCAGCACCGGTCGCAGGATCGCCGCTAGCGTCCTGCGGAAGGTGGAGAACTCGGCCGAGCCGCCCAGGTGCATCTGGGTGAGCCGTTCCCACAAAGTCCCGGCCGACCGCTTGCCGCTGGGCCAGCGGGTGGCGTCGGCCTGGCCGGCATAGATGAGCCCGGCCCGCAGCGGTAGCCCTAGCCCGGCCGACAGGTCTGCGGCGCCTGTCTCATCAACCCACCAGGAGTACAAGCCGGGTACGAGCAGGCCGTTGCTTCCTCCGCTGACCAGTTCCTGCGGTGATCGCATCCGCGACGAATCTGTCAGCTTGCTGATCAAGTGGGAGGCATCGGCCAGCTCCTCCGGCTGTTCTGGACGCGGCGGCACCGATGCGCGTGGTGATGCGGATTCTGGGTGCCAAGCGGACGCTCGTGTCTGGTACCACGCCACCTGGCGTCCGAGCTCCAGTCCGGTCAGTGGCGCGGCGAGCGAGATTCCCCGGCGCGCCAGCGGCTCGCGCAGCGGGGCTACGTAGGCCGAGCCCGCGTGGACCTCGACAGCATAACCGCGCAGGGCTGGCTGCAGCTGCTCTAGCTGCGCAGCCACGAACTCGCCCCAGGTTTTGCGGTAGTCCGTGCTCTGCTCGGCCAGGTACACGTCGTACGGGCCGATGACATCATCGGGTGCCAGCAGCCCGAACTTAGCGCTGAGGATGTACCACGGCAGGCCGCTGTCGAGCGCGTACTGGCGACGACCATCGAAGAGCGGGCTGACATACAGCTCACCGGCGGGTGCGGCAGTGGCCTGCTTGGACTTCACGCAGCCGACGAGAATCACCGCGATGTCGCCGTCAACAGCGGCTGCTGGCGCGAGCCGGGTCGCGTGCCCCAACTCCGCTCCCAAGGCAGACGGCTCAGATCGCCTGGCCCTTACATACAGGCCGTGATCGATGCGCTCGATCAGCGGCGATCTTCGTCCCAGCGCATTGTTCCGGGCGCGGTTGGTTGCGTTGGCCGTTGCCGCTTGGATATGAGCGCCAAGGGTCGCCTCATTGACGTCCGGGTAATGCCGCCGGAACCATCCCACGATTTCGCTGCGGCGGAACGGCTCATCAAGCAGGCCGACGCACTCGTCCAGCATCGACCAAACGGTAATGGCCATTGGAGGTGCCCTCCCATTACAGAGGTAGATAACGTCCGGGGCGAATTCAGTAGCTGATCGGGACGGCTAGTTCGTGACGATGGGTTCGGCTATTTGGCTGGTCGTGCTTAGTCGCGCGACGACTCTGGAGACCTGGCTGTGCCAGCGGCGGAGCTCCGTAGCAGTGGGGGCAAGGTCGTAGGTGTGGTGGTGGGTGGCTCGGGCCAGTCCGAGCCATGCGTCGCGGGCTTCCTCTGCGGTTGTCCTGTCTGCAAACCGGGGGAGGAGCAATAGCTGCGGCCGCATGCCGCATTCGGCAGCTGCCGGCAGGACGTGCGCCCAGTAGTCGTCGAGGGCTTTCTCCAAGGCCATCCGGATCAGCCAGGCGCATGCCTTCGGCCAGCGGCCACGAGTACCCGGCACGACAGTCGTGAGAAGCCGGTCGGCTTCGGCGAGCAGTTCGGCCGGCGTCATGTCCGCAGTGCCTCAGCAAGCCTGCCGGTGTCCTTGACCAGGCTCATCAGGTCGCCCTCGTATGAATCGTGGGTACCTGACTTCGCGGCCTTGAAGGCGTTCACAGCTGCCTGGCCGCGCAGCTGGTGCAGCCTGGTGATCACGTGAGCGCCCCTGCGGGCATCGTCGAACAGCGCGAGAGCGATCACGTCGTGCAGCGTCTGGGCGTCATAGAGCGCCTGCTCGACGTCTGCATGCCGCATCCCTGCCCCGATCCGCCTGGCGCGGATCGCCTGGTGACAGGCGGCCTCCAAGGCGCTGCGGCAGTACCCGGCGACGACGACCGCGCGGACCTTCTCGGGCAGCGCGTCCGTCAGCGCCATCGCGCGGGCGTCATCGAGGTAGCGCAGGACTGGGTCGTCGTTTTTCTTGAGCTCGACGACTGAGCGCTCCCGCCGCGTGACCTCCCAGATGGTTGCGGGTAGCTGGAGCCGGCGTACCGCCTCGGGCAGCCGGTCATCGTGGGTGAACACGATCACCTGCCGGTCATCCGCGACTCGGGCGAGCAGCCGGGCCAGCCCGTCAACCTTTGCCGGGTCCATCGACTGCACCGGATCGTCGATCACGACGAACCGGAACGGGCTATCCGCCGCGGTGGCACGCGGCAGGAACAACGCCAGCGCGAGCGCGTGCAGCTCGCCTTGGCTCATCACGCTCAGCGCAACCCCGCTGATGCCGTCAACAGTCACGTCCATGGCCACCCGCCGCTGCGTGGCTGTGCGTTCCAGCCGGATCGGCCCGAGCTCGACGTTGCTTTCCTGCTTCAGCAGGTCCCAGACCATAGCCGACTTCTCGGCAAACGGCGCAAGCCGCGCGTTGCGGATGTCGTGACCAATCTGCCGCAGCCAGGCGATGGCCTTCCTCAGATCGGTAAGCGTGACCTCAGCACGCTGGCTGGAGCGCGCCAGCTCAACCCAGCCCGCCAGCGCCGCGGCCACGGGCTGCCATGCCTCGGTGCGCCGCTGCAGGACCTTGGCGGCGCTCTCGTGCAGCCGTTCGACGGCGGCGGCTAGCTCGCTGAACCGCTGCCCGGCCTCGGTGATCAGCTGCGCAGTGGTGCCGCTCGCGGCCAGATGCTGCCACGCCTGCCAGGCCCCGCGCGCTTGACCGCTGTCGACGTCGTCGCCGAGATCAACACCTTCGTTCAGAACAGGCGGCTGGGTGCTGACGATCGTCCGCACCGCGCGCTCAGCCGTGCGTCGGTCGGCATGGGCGCGGTCGGCGTCCCTTGCCGCTCCGGCGAGGCGCGTGATCTCAGTGCGGGCATTTTCGGCCCACGGTTCGTCGAGGACCCGGCCGCCGCAGACCGGGCAGGGCTGGCCGGGATGAGCCGCGTGATGGTCCAGCGCGCTGCTGAGCAACCCAGCCAAGCGGCGGGCGTCGGCCGCGGCGGTTCCGGCCAACCCGGCGACCCGGCCGTTCGCGGCTACCAGAACCGCGATCGCGTCATCGGCCGCTTGCTCGGCGGGGAGCGCGATCGCGGTGACCTGCGTCGGCAAGCTGGTCAAGGAGGCCAGGCAGGGCCAGCCTCGCCTGCTTGCCCGCCGTCTCGGCCTGCTTGCGTGCCAGGTTCAGCCTCTGCTCAGCGTCGATCAGCACGTCCAGGCCCAGGATCGCCTGCAGCGCGTCGTGCATCTCGCTCGGCTTGCCGCCCACCAGCGCCCCGAGCTCGGAGTACGACAAGAACGGCCGGTACAGCTCGAGCGGCCTCGACCAGCCCAGCTCTTTCAGAGGCTGCTGCGCAGAGCCTTGCCGCTGCGCGAAGGTAACCGCGTCATCAAGATCGGTTCCTGCCGGCCATTCGCGAGTCACCTTCGTCACGCCAGGCTGGCCGTCGACCGCAAGCTCCACGCAGATCCGCGACAAGCCCGCCGTGTGCAGGTTGCGCCAGCCAGCGCGCCAGACAGCGGTCCGGCCGGACCAGCGCTTGTTGTCGCCCGTCAACACGAGCTCGGCCGCCTCGGCGAAGCTCGACTTGCCCGACCCGTTGCGCCCGGCGACCAGCGTCAGCCCTGGGCCGGGCTGCGCGCGCAGCGCCGCCTGCGGTCCGATCCCCCGGAACCCCTCCACGAGGACCGACTGCAGGTACACGCGCGCCGGCACGGTCGAGGTTATCGATGCAGTCGGTTTCGGGCGCGGGCCCGGTTCCCCATCCGCGCTGATCACGGCGGACAGCTCTTCATCGCCCAGCAGGGCAGCCGTCACCAGATCGTCGGCTCGGCTTGGCAGGTCAGAAACGCCGAGCCGCTCTAGGACCATTTCCTCGACAGTTGCCTTACCGTCGCCGAACGTGTCCATTCTCTAGACGCTACAGCCATATGCCGACGGCAATAAGACACTATGTATCTGAAGGGCACAAGGGCTCACTTCGGGTGCTGATCTGCGCCGGCTTTGACCGGGTCAGATATGGCTTCGAGCCGAGCAACGGCCGCGGCTTCTGGCCGCTCCAGCTCGCCTGGTTCGACCGTCTGTCTGAGCGTGGGATCGAGGTCCGAGGCGAGTACCGGCATCAGGTCGAGTGGGAAGCGCGGCTGTGGACGCCTACTGGTGAGTACCGGATTTACCTGAACCCGGACGTATATGGCTACGCAGACATAAGCGGGATGGTCTGGGGCCCGCGACCTCGCTGAGCTGAGGGGGCTCAGGGGAGCACTGCTCGGCGAAGGATAGAGGGTTCTGCCCGCCTGCCCGCTGCGCAGGCGCGGACTGCTCAACTTCGTCCTGAGCTGCTGCAGGGCAGGAGGCAAGCGCGGCCTCGTCGAGGCACTTGCAGCCGGGCTCAACAAAACGACATCCTGGCTAGGCGGACCGGGCCGGGCGATGAGTGGGCATGACCGGGGCGGTCTTGAACTGCTGCTGCCTCTCATCTCGAATCCAATCCCGGCCGCGCTCAGCGACGTGGACAACGAGCGACCCCCGTCATCGGTCAGAGACCGCGACGAGCGCTGCTTCAGCTGCACCGTAATCAAGGCCGCGCGACGTAAGCAGTCGAACTGCTCCGCTCACCGAGCGCAGGTGCCCGAACTCGAGGAGGAACTAGATGGTGGTATTTGGCCATGGCCGGACGTCAACTGCCGGGCTACGCGCAGCCATACTCGCGAGCCTCGCTGCTGAGCCCGAGTGGCTGACCGGCGAACACGATGGCGACGTGATGAGCTGGACCTCCGGCCCGGTGACAACGTCCTTCTACGTCGAGCCAGCAGCCGATGCCACCCCCGACCTGGGTGTGCTCAGGGTCGTCACTCCCGTCGCGACGGTAGGAGACCTCGCCTTCGCGCTTGAGCAATGCAACATGCTCAACCTGTATACGACAACCAACCGGTGGACGCTGACGCCTGCCCACTTCGATGGCGAGGACACCGACATCCTCCAGGTGAGCTGCGCTTTCGTGGTTGGCCCGCACAACCAGCACTCCCTGGAAGGCTTCGCGCTGTGGTGCGTCCGCGAGCAGATCGCCATCGCAACAGCCAAGATGACCACTGACATCGCCGAGATCGTTGGGGGCAAGCCGTGCCTGTTCTTCGATCACGAGGGCGGCCCCTACCGGAGCGGCTCAGACTGGCACGAGGTGGTGTACCACTATGACCACGTCGTCACGCCCAACCGGGACCTCCCCGGAGAGCGGCTCGCGGGTGAGCTGAAGCTGGCACTTCGGACGATCCTTGAGGAGATACGCGAAGAGGGGACCGGCGCATGGTCCAGCGCAGACGCAAACGACTCCAGCCCGTTCTTCCGGTGCGACATGCCATTCAGCTGGCAGCCCGACGAGACGCCGGATGCCACCGTGGAGACGCTCTTCGGCGCGCATCCGCATATCGGGAACGGGGTGCTGATCACCATGAACCTCCCCGTCCCGTTGCCCCGCCGCGCTGGCGGCCGCATGCCCGACGACCCGTCGCTGGACCCGTTCGGCCTCGTGAACCTGCTGAACCTTGCCGACTCCGAATTTCCGGGCGTGACCCACAGCATCGGCGCGTGGATCGTGCGAGGCCAGCCGACGTACGTCATCTACCTCCCCGCCGTCCTGGCAACGCAGGCCATCGACCTCCCCGCAGCGATGCGCGGAATCCTGTTGACGCTTTCACGTCAGGCGCTCCTTGCGCGTCGCCTGCTGCTGCCACAGGAGGAGCTTCAGAATAAGGACCTGGAGCGGACGATCGGCCTGCGGTCCGCAACCGAGCCCACGGCCTCGCCTGGGGCGAGACTGCGGAGGGCAGCAACCCGGCAGCACGAGTGCTCGACCACCTCTACCAGACCTGTGTCGGCGGCGACACCGACTGGGCTGTCGCGCGGCCCGACGGCTTTACCTGGTGGCCGCACCTCCAAGCGCAGACAGTCACCGCATCGCCGCTACCCACCAGAGACGCCGGCGACGGCGCAGTGGTGCGGATCGCGACCGAGGTCCGGACCCACGTCCTGCCGTCGGCACAGGCCATGGCCGAGATGGCCCGGCGCAACGGCCAGCTGACCAGGTCCGCGCTGGTTCTAGGCAACGACGGTCGCCTGGAGCTTGCCTGCCGACTATTCGTGCACGAGCGCCTCGGTTCCTGGGCGGCGAGGTGGGCACAAATCCTACTGGCAGACCAGTTCATAGCAGCGCGTGAGCTCAGCGACCAGATGGATCACCTCGGCACCGCCCCGAACTGCAGCCACCCGGTGTCCGGCGTGCGGCCCCGGCCAGATGAGCTGTTCGGCGTCAGACCCACGATCGCCGAAGCCTCAGCAAATGTCCGTGCAAGCTTGGTGGCGGTGGTCCCGCTTGTGGCCGTCCCCGCACAGTACGTTGTGCCATTTGAGCTAGAGATGGCACCTAGCGGCGCTCTGAGCTTCTGCTGGCGGCCGTCGGGCGGAACCCGCACCGACGTGCAGGCCGACCCGGTGGTTCGAGTCGAGATCCATGTCCGGGATGCCGGGCTCGGCCCCGGCTGGGTCGTGACAAGCCGACTGCCCGTCCAGGGCGACACAGCTGCGAAGGCCTGTTGGTGCAATGACCGGAACGCCGTACTGCTGGCGGACAGCGCCGTCGACGACCAAACCGTAATGAGCGGCTGGGGACTCACCGAGAGCGGCGACTGCTGCCTCAGCAGCTGGATATCCCCACACATCGCCGCTGACCACGAACTGGTAGCTGCCCCAATGCTGGCTAACATCCTCCGCCACCACCAGGCCATCGTCCTGGCGGCGATCACCGCAGAGCCAGCCGCGATCATCAGCAATCCGCCCAGTGCCAGCGGGCTGGCTGCCGGCCTCGCCTCGATGCTGGAAACCGCGGTAGCGATGCTGAACGTCCCTGGCGACTACGACTGCACCGTGGAGGAGCGGCTGGCCGGAGCTGCAGTCACGCTGACGCGGCCGAGCAGCCTCCGCGGCAGTCCGGACGGCGCCGTGCCGCCTCTCGCGGCCGCTGTGCCGGGTGCGGATGGTATGGAGTTCCGCACCAGAGTTCACGTGCCGCTCACCCGCAACAGCGTCGAGTTCAGCCTTGTCTTCGCTGCACTCTTCGCTGCCAGCACCGTGCGGTTCACCTCGTGGTCAGACACCAGCCAGGACCTGCTCCCAGGGGAACACCCTGACATCGCCATCACCGAACGACAGCTCGACCACATGCGCGCCCGTCTAGCGGATGAGGGACTGCTGATGCATCGCGACGACGTCGGCTGGAGCTTCAAGGCCTTCCGCGACGTGGGCCAGTTCAGGGCTGAACCAGCCGACGCCAGTCCGCTGAATTGCTCCGCGGCACTGAAGCTGTCAGGCTCTGTCACGACGCCCAACCTGTACATGGATAAGTACCAGCAGGCTAGTGCTGACGAGGAAGCTCTCGGGTCATGGGTAAAACGCCGGAGCGGCGTCGCTTACGAAGTCGTCGTGCCGTCCACGTACCTCATCTGGCCCAGCGAGGGCTTGCTCATCGACATGCTGACTGCGCTCGCACGGCGGGTCATCCGAACAGCTTCAGGCGACTCATTGGGAGGTGGAATCACCGGTTAATGCCGCTCCATCTAGGCACAGGGAACGACGCTGGTCTGCGAGGCTTCGTCACCGGCCCAGCGACAGCGAGTGCGCGGCCGGGCGTGCCCGAACGCAACGGTGATCTTGACGAAGGTTCGTAGGCTCCCGAGCCGATCCGGGTGATCCACGCCGATCCTCGGGGGCAACTCAGCGAACCTGTAGAGATCGAGGCCCTCGAGACGAGTCTGCACGTCCGGTCCGTGAGGACCAGTGCCCGCTGGCAACCGCCTGGGCGTTCAACATTCGGGACGAGGAATTGATGAAGCAGGTAACCGCAGTTGGCCCAGTTACTGAGCGGCGCCGTAAACCTTCTGGGTCGTTTGTGCGTCCTATGGGCGTTATGCCTACAGATACCAGCGAGGGGCATGCCGCGTCCGGCGATCCGTGGGATGCATATTTCGGGGCCAGCCTGCTGGTCGAGACTCCCGACGGCGCGGTGTGGGTGTATCCCGCGCCGGTCGGTGTTGGCGAGGGGAACTACCTGGATCCGAACGGGAGCGTGATATGCGTCATCACGGCACACAATCAGGGTGGCCGGGCAGCCTCTGATCAAGAAAACGCTGCGGCGCAGCAGCGGCTTGAGGATGAGCTTGCTCAGCGAGGCTGGACCTGGTGGCCGACAGCAGGCGGTGATGTCTCGTGGACGCATGCCGGGGCGAGTGCCGCCGTCGTTGGTGCCGAGGAGTCTGAGGTTGCCGCGCTGGGCGCTGACTTCGGTCAGGACGCGATCTTCGTGCTCGATCCGAGGTGGCGCCGGGTCGTCAGCTGCGTGAGCGGGCGTGTGGCGACGACCGGGTGGACCATCAAGCCGGAGACCGGCGACGCCGATGGGCACACCGGCACGATTACGAGGCCTACGGAATTGTCGAAGTCGATGTCTTTGACCAGAACTTCCTGACCAGCGAGATGGCGGCGGGATTCAAGGACTTCGACGACTACCTGAACTGGATAGGCAGGCAAGAAGAACTGGCCTGCACCGTGCGATCCACCGACGAATCCATCACGCTTCGCAGCAACGGCCACGGCGGCGTGTTTATCGCCGGCGCCTGGGAGGGCTCGCATGGGCCGTTTACTGTCTCCGACGCGTTCGGGCAGCTCGCGGACGCCGAAGTATTCCAGTCCGAGGTGGACTTCGAATCCGCGGGCTGGGGGGCCGGAGACGTCGCTACGCTCGCCGGACTCTACCTGGCGGACAGCGACTACCTGATCGACCAGGTCGAATGGTGCGGCACCGATCCCAAGCGTCCGGCGGACGTCGAGGACCTAGTGCTCGCCAGGTCATCGTGGGAACTCGGGGGAGGAGTTGGGTATCTCCGTTCGGCGACTACTCGGGTGTGGTGGTCCTGCTGCGCATCGGGCCGGGGTATGTCGTCTACGAGTGCCACGGCGGCGAGACGATCCGTAATGACTGGGAAGCACCCGATGACGAGGCAGCCGTGCAAGCATTCAAGGTCGGCTACGGCCCATCCCCACCAGCGAGCGGGCCGGAGCAATGAGGCCGGCGGTGGACGGCGTGCAGCGAGGACGACCTGCGGGTTACCGGCGGGCACCGGCTGGGCAGGGCCTAGGGAGCCGCGTCGGCCGGAAGGCCGAGCAGGACGACGACTTGGTCACGCTGACCGCCGTCATTCCAGGCCGTATGAAGCGGATCAGGTGGCGCATTGCGGCTTCAAGATCTTCGACAGCGACGTCAGCAGGGACGCGCAGTCGCGCGTGCCCGGCCACTTCCACATCACGTCCCAGGAATGATGCAGAAACTAGTCAGGCGCCTTGCGGAGTCCTTGGGCGGCAGGCAGGGCTCAGCCAGCTTAGGACGAGGAGCTTTATGGCTAACCAGGAGATTTACTGCCCGGTCTGTCAGAAACAAACCCTTCACATAAAGGTACCGGCTCCACTGCATCTACAGGCAGGTTGTTCAATCGAGACGGAAGGAGAGCAGCGTGAGTAGCTGGCTCCCGATACCGGAAGATGTTTTGCTCTCGCTGCGCAAGCAGACGGTTACCGATGAGCGGTCGCAGTGGGTGCTTACAGTCTCCGGCGGTCGAGTAACAGTGCATTATGCCCTCTTCGGGGAAGATAGTTGGTCTGCGCTGGACGGCAGTTACACGGATCTAGAAGACTCCATAAGGCGAATCCCGGAGCTAGGGCACGGTCCACAAGGGCTCGATCAATGAGTACACGCTTGACTCCGGCCAGATGAAGCCTTATGAGTTCGTGCGGTTGCTCGACCTAGGACCAGCACATGGCGACGAGAACCGCGATAACTGGCCAACGGATGTGGCCAACGAGTGGTCATGGGTGCGCCGCTCTATGCAACGATACGGCGACGGCATGCTGCTGCGCTGGGCCACCATTAATGGCGATGACATGTGGATCACGGGATTCCACGGCGAGACATTCACCGCTCCGGCCATCGATGAAGATGAAGGGGGTTATCCTGAACCACTGGAGGAGATCGCCCGGTGTTGGTGGAGCGTGGAAAACACTGGTGCCCCAATCAGCTGGGCAGGTGGCTACATACTGGAGCGGGTGGCACCAGAGCTAGCCTGCAGTCGTCCCTACAACGATGAGGTAGAAATTGCCGAGGATGGTGCCTACCAGTTCATAGATCTCCCGGCTGAGCCATCGAAGTCGTTCGCTGAGGCAGTCGCACAGTGGATCGTTGACCATGACGCCGAGGTCGGTGCCGCGCTTTCCTTCGAAGAATTCGATCCAGACAACACGCTTGATGACGATGAGCGCCAAGCTTGGCAAAATGCCATGTACGATATCGAGCTGGGCGCAAATGTCTGCGATCAGGAAGACCTGGTGAAAGAAAGCCTCACGAGGCTCAGTAGCCTATACCGCGACGCTCGCGATGCAATAGCAAACCCCACCGGCGAGCTCGGAGAGCGGTTGTTGGCTGCTTACGGCGACCTGCCGGAAATCACTAGCGGCTCCTGGGCGTCAGGTGACTGACGACATCGAGCCGTCTGTTATATGCCGCTGGGACGCCTACTCGGGCTCGAACCACGACAGCGACGTAATCGAGTTCGATCTGGAACCGCACGAGTATGAGGCCCAGCCCGATCCTGAACCAACGGATAACTCCCTGTCTGCCTGACATCGCCCTCGACCTCGACGACGTGATCGTGACACCGGATGAGAAGCACGAGAGTTGGGCTAACGAGCCGCGCTGGACACTTGCCAGATACTGGTCACAGCCTACGAACCCAGAGGGCGGCCGGTGGGAGTCGGTCAGGGATGGCCTTACAGTGCAAGAAGCTCGCGATCTTGCCGGCCAACTGGATCGAGACAGCGCCCAGACCCGAAGGGGTCAAACCTCAATCCAACATCATCTGCCACTCTTGGACCTCCGGCGCCGCAGCCAGCAGCGTAAGGCGGCCGGGCAGGCTGGCCGGGAAGTCGCACGGCCAGCGCGGAGTTGACCTGGGAAATCTCCCGCTCGCTAGAAGGGAACGGCACATGAAGGCCACCATCGACGGCACGGTCGTTGCGGATGCTCCGGAGTCCGACCTGATCTCCATCGAGGGCAACTATTACTTCCCGCCCTCCTCGCTCAGCGCCGGCGTGTTCGGTGACAGCCCGACGCCGTACACCTGCCCGTGGAAGGGCGTCGCCCAGTACCACAACGTCTCGGTGGCCGGTTCCACCCACCACGACGCGGCGTGGAGCTACCCCGACCCGTACCCGGCCTCCTTTGACCGGGTCGGCAAGGACTACACGGGCTATGTCGCCTTCGACAAGCAGCAGGTCACAGTCGCCGGATAAGCCCGCACACCAGCCAGCAGATGAATATGCCGGGTGCCAGAACAAGTCCGGCATGCCCGGCTCCTGCTCTCCATTCCTGCCGGCGCGGATCGGCTCGCCCGCAGGGCCGTTCACCAAGGGGTGACAGCCCCGTGCGCATGCCCGGCCCATCAAGCTTGCTG
>WNFI01150875.1_pt1 | contig 13301 bp, 5 predicted proteins | sample 5400471 | NCBI WGS metagenome assembly WNFI01 (sample SAMN13153348, study PRJNA577476) | soil metagenome | isolation source: 100 cm saprolite on Douglas fir-dominated hillslope | place: USA:California | collected 2013-09-17
CCTCGGTTCCGGTGTCGGTCAACCTCGTCACCCCGGTGTCGCCGTCGACGCTCTCGGTACCGTCGCCGAACGCTCAGATCATTCCATCGGTCGGGCACCTGACCGGCGCGAATTCCAGTTGGCGTAGCGACGTCCGCATCGCCAACACCTCGACGCAGACTCAGAAGTATCAGATCACCTTCAACGGCGGGACAGGCACGACCAGCGCGGTCAAGCAGACCACGGTGAGCATCGATCCAGGAGTCACGGTCGCGCTCGACGATCTGGTTCGCAACTGGTTCGGGATCGGTTTCCTCGCGGACTCGTCCAACGGCGTGTTGAGCATTCAGGCGCTCGACAGCAACGGCAAGCCCGCTTCGAACGACCTCAGTAAAGCCACGGCTGTTTCCAGCCGTACCTATAACGCGGCGGCGACCGCCGGCACCCTTGGGCAGTATGTGCCCGCCACCGCCTTCGGCAATTTCATCGGCAGTGTTAGCGGCAGCTCGAAGGCCGCGATCCTCAGTCTCCAGCAGTTCGCCCAAACCGAGTCTTTCCGTACGAACCTTGGGCTCGTCGAGGGATCGGGCCAGCCGGCATCCACTCTGGTCAGCGTATTCGATGGGCTGGGCAGCAAGCTGCTCGACCTGCCCGTTTCCCTTCTTGGCGGCGAACAGCGTCAGCTCAACTCATTCCTTGCTCAGAACGGACTGACCTTGACGAACGGCCACATCGAGGTGCAGGTGGTCGGAGGCGTCGGGAAAGTGACCACCTACGCATCGGTCGTTGACAGCGGGACCACCGATCCGCTGCTCGTCTCCGGGGTTCCTCTGGGCGGTCTCAGCAGCCGGTTCGTGATCCCCGCCGTTGCCGATCTGAATAACGGCGTGGCAAGCTGGCGCAGCGACCTCCGGGTCCTCAACGGCGGAGCATCTCCTCAAACGGCCACGCTGACGTTCTTCCCCTCGGGGAACGCCTCCGCCAGCGTCTCCAAGCAACTCACCATCAACTCAGGTGAAGTCAAAGCTCTCGACAACATTCTCCAGTCGCTGTTCGGCGCGACCAATGTCGGTGGAACCGTCCACGTCACCACAGCGACGGACGCACCGCTGATCGTGACCGCTCGCACCTACGATCAGACCGCGACTGGAACTCTCGGCCAGTTCATTGAGGCCATCACGCCCAGCGATGCAGTCGGCCTCGACGACAGAAGCCTCCAGATCCTGCAAGTCGAGGAATCAGTGCGCTACCGTACGAACCTTGGCGTCGCCGAGGTTACCGGCAAGCCTGTGACGTTGGAGGTTTCGGTCTTCCTCCCCAATTCGAAAGTCACACCGAAGATTCAGATCCCGCTCGGCGCGTTCGAGTCGCGCCAGTTCCCGATCCTGCAGAACCTCAACCTCGGCGCGACCTACAATGGCCGCATCAGTGTCCGCGTGATCGACGGAGACGGCAAAGTCACGGCTTACAGCTCTGTCGTCGACATGACGACACAGGCCCCGACCTACATTCCGGCACAGTAACGATTCGAGGCAGGCGCAACCATAAGGCGCCTGCCTCGGTTGGGTACGGACCCGTTCATCGGACCGATGAACGATGAATGGTGCGCGTGCCGTCGGCATCGCCACACGTCCAGGCGAAATCCCACTGACCCGTGCTTCCGTAGAGACCACGCCGAACCGCCTGGTATTCGCCGACGATCCCGCTCGAGCATGGCGAACCGATCGGCGTCGGATTCGTTTGGGGAGACACTGCGGGCAGTACGTTGCCGTCCGAATCGAGAAGCACAGCGGTCTCCTGATAGCTTCCATCCGAACGCCCGGCCCGATCGTAGTACGTCAACAGAATGCGTCCGCTCTGGTCGGTGTCGATGGCGGGCGTGAACTGATCAGTGCCGGCGCGATTGACAGGAGACGGCAGCGGCCGGACCAACGTGAATGTCATTGCGTCACCGGCCACGGGCGGCGAGGCGTACGCGAAGCTGATCATCGTGTTCGCAGAACCGACGGTCTGGCCCTCGTGCCATGTCAGCAGGATCCGATTGGTTGCAGCATCGAAGTGGGCTGCCACGAGCGGAAGGGCACGGATCGGCGCTGTCTGGGGCGTCAACGTGTTCTCATTCTGACCGGCGCCCATCCTGTTGAAGCTGCTGATCGTCTGAACGGCTCCGAATTGCCGCCCCTGGGAATCGAAGTCTGCGCCCGGGTTCAAGGACCTCGCACCGAAGATCGTGTGATTGGTCAGATCGGTCCAGAACACGTAGACGTATCCAAGACCGTCTTCCACGACTTGCGGTCCCTGCCAGTTACCGGGACCGCCGATATGGGTCTTGTCATCCCACGTCCTCGGCCCGCCGCAACAGGCGTGCGATCGCAGCACGCCATTACGGCTCCGACGAAACATGAGCTGGGACTGGTGTGTCGACGCGGACGGTTGATCGAGTCGAATCCAGGCCACGTAAACATAACCGGGAGAGCCAGGCGCCTGCGAGACGGCGATCCATGGCTTGTCAACGATCGTCGTGCCCGATTGAAACGCATCAACCTCGGAGCCGGAATCGTTCCATGAATACCCGCCATCTCCGGACTGCCAGACGCGAACCGAGGTCGGGTTCACCACCGATGAATCGCTTGACCGGTTACGGGTGAGTCCGACCAGGTACGTGGCCAGCGGATTGACGCCGGCAGTCCCTGCGTTGTGCGCCAGCACCGGATCGCTACTATCCGTGTAGGCCGGTGGCAGCGTCAGCGTTCCGATGTTCGTCGTATTGAAGGTATCGACGAAAGAGTACTCAAGCCTCGTGTTGAAGCCAGGAACGGCCGGATTGATCACGCGGATATACGCGGTGCACGTCGCCGTGCCTCCGAAGAGCGGCAACGAGATTGTGGTCGGTTCCAGGACCCCATTCGTTCCCGTGGCCACGGTGATTGGATCCGTCAGGACCGTGAGTTTGGCCGAGAGCTTGGCCGTGAGTGGCGCGCTCGTCGCTGAGGGATTCGCGGAAACGTTGGCTGCAGGGTGGACGTCCGGTCCGGAAACGACATGAGCAGACAGCATCGCGCAACCAAGAAAACGGATGCTTGATCCGATCACGCGAACGCGATGGGCAGATGCGAGCAATCGGGCTCTCCTTCGTGTGGCCCCGGCGGGCAGCGTTCCGATGGTACGGCGCAGCGCCTGGGAGCGTCCAGCATGTGGCCCAAAATGTCAGTCTGATAGAGTTCAGACCTCTCATGCGAACCTTCAGACATCCTCGGCTGACGACTGCACTGCTGGGCCGCCATGACGCCGGGTCGCGTCTGGCAGTTTGGAGCCTGATTACTTTCATTTCTGCCGTTGCATGGATCCGCGGTTCTGCGGCTACCCCCGACGCCGGACTCGGTCTTCCCAGGTTAGCCGAACCTACAATCGCCGAGAAACTGCGCGCCGCCATCGGAAGGTCGCTTTTCTTTGATCGCCGGCTGAGTGCAGACGGAAAGATCAGTTGTGCGAGCTGTCATCACCCGGAGCTTGCCTTGAGCGACGGTCACCGCGTGGCGATAGGCATCGGCGGTAGGACCGGGACGCGAAACACGCCGTCGATCCTGAACGTTGCATACCAAACGTCATTCTTTTGGGATGGCCGGCGCGGCAGCCTCGAGGCCCAAGCCCTGGATCCGATCACCAATCCGATCGAGCATGGGCTGGCTCACATCGACAAGGCCGTCGCAGCGGTGCGTAGCGATCCCCGCTACCTTCGCGATATTCAGCAGGCATTTGGACTGACGCCAGACCGGATCGGTCCCGCGGTGCTTGCCTCGGCCCTGGCAAGTTTCGAGCGTACGTTGGTCTCCGGCAATACTCCTTTCGACCGCTACCGCTATGGACACGACAGTCAGGCGCTGGATGCCGTCGCCGCACGAGGGCTGAAACTCTTCGAGGGACGGGCAGCGTGTGCCACTTGCCACACCATCGGAGCCGATTACGCGCTTTTCAGCGATGGCAAGTTCCACAGCGTCGGCATCCTGGCGGATTCGCTGAGAGCGCACCTGGGAAAGACGGCGAGCGCGGTGGTGAGCCTCAACGCCTCGGCGCTCGACGCCGCCGTCTTGCAGGACCCGGACTTTGCGGCTCTTGGTCGATTCGTGGTCACCCACCAACCCGACGACATCGGTGCGTTTCGTACGCCGTCGCTGCGCAACGTGGCGTTGACCGCTCCGTACATGCACGATGGCAGCGTGGCCACACTCGCCGCTGCAGTCGACGACGAGATCTACTATCGCGGTTCAGAAACGGGCAGGCCTCTCATCCTGACGCCGCGGGAAAAGGCGGATCTGCTCGCCTTTCTCGAGGCCTTAACCAGCCCGGAGCCTGCGGTGATCGGGGAAACGAATTCGACCACGGCCCGTCCCTGACTGTACCCGCGACCTATCAACAGTTCGAGAAACCGGCCGAAGACTGACATACCCCACCTTCATCGTCGGGGTTGTTGCCCACGTCGGTCCCAGGATTCCGCTGTTTCCCTCCTCCAAGCGAGGGCAGCGGGAAACTGATCTTTCCTCCGCCGAACAACCCGCCACTTGCGCCAAAGCCCTCCGTGGTTCGCGGCAACAAGGTGCCATCGGACATATCGTATTTCCCGCCGAACCCAAGCGGACCCAAGGGAAGTGTGCCCGTAATCTCTCCGCCCTTGGAAGTGGACTCCGCTTCCACCTCAGCGCTGCCAAGCTCGCCACTGGCCCTCACGAAGGGAGTAATCGTGACTCCTCTCACTCCGCTGCTTTCACCTTCCGACCCAGCAGGCGCGGAACCGGTGTAGCTCACGCTTCCGGACGCGCCCAGACCGTAACCCACTCCGAGGCCGACGGTCACCATTCCAGTATCGGAGTTGTAGGCGATGGACCCCGTGACGGCCGCTCCCGTTCCAAGGGTGCCGCTGAACTCGGTCTCTCCCAGTCCGGTAGGGTCCATGAACTGGATCGGATTGCCGCCGACATAGGCATATTCGTTGATGCCACCAGCGAAGCCGATGGGATCCTGTGAGACGAAGCGGCCGATAGCCGGCCGGTAATAGCGGGCCCTGTCGAAATACAAACCGGTCCCGTCATTCTCGCGCCCGGCGTACTGCAATGGATTGGAGCTGGAGGCACCGCTGGTCGAGGTGTTGCCGTAGGGCTCGTAGTTGTATTGCGTGACGAGAGCACCGGAGGGGTCGGCGAGTCCCAGGATGGATCCCGATCCGTCCCTCAGATAGCTCATCTGACCGCTCGAGTCCGTGCGACTGAACACTTGGTCCAGGGCCGGGCCGGTCAGGTAGGCGGCGGTGTTGGCGCCGATGGCTTCGGACACCAGGTTGGCACGATCGTGTACGAACGTCGTCGTGATGCCGTTCACCGTGCGGCTGGCTCTACGGCCCACGGCGTCGTACGTGAACGACGCTGAAACACCGCCTGAGATCGACACGAGCTGGTTTCGCGAGTTCCAAGTGTACGTATTGGTGCCGTCACCGGTAAGATTGCCGTTGGCGTCATAAGTCGGCGTCGTGATGCTTCCGAAGGTCAGCATTTCGTCGGCCCCATCGTAACTGCAGGCGCTGACCGGCGTCACTGCGTTCGTCAATTGATTGAGCGCGCTGACGAAGTGGTTATTGCGCCCGACGGAATCATAACCATAGGTCATGCTGTCGATGTTCGTCGCGCCCATCGCATAGCTGAGGGACGTGAGCTCGTTGCCGTTGTCGTATCCGTACGTGGCCACGACGCCGTCCGGCAGGGTCAAACTGGTGAGTCGGTTGACGTTGTCGTAAGCCAGGGATACGGCGGAGCTCCCCTGGCTGACACTGAGCAGCCGATTGCCGGCGTCATAGCCGTAGGTGACGGCTGTGCCGCCCATCACCGACAGGCTCGTCTCCCGATTGTCCGCGTCATACGCATAATTCACCGTGCCCTGCGGCGTCACCTCCTGGGTCAGGCGATCGAGCCCGTCATAGGCACGGGTGACGACGCCGTTGATTGAGTCGGCTAGACTGATCACGCGGTTGGCAGCATCCCAGGTCAGACCGAGCGTGGAGCCGCCACTGTAGGTGATCTGATTGAGTCGGCTCAGAGCATCGTAGGAGCTCCAGGTAATTTGCCCTTTGCGGTCCGTATGCTGCGTCAAATTGCCCAGCGAGTCGAAGACGTAGAGATCGCCGTGACCCAGGGGATCGGTCTGGCCGGTTCGCTGGCCGAGGTTGTTGTATGTATAGGTCGTCGTTCTTGAATTCGGGCTCGTGACCGAAAGCAGGTTGTTGTCCAAGTCGTAGGTCAGACTCGTCATGCCCGCCACCGGGTTGGTCATCGTCAGGACGTTGTTGTTCTTGTCATAGGTGTACAGCGTCTGGCCGCCCATTGGGTCGGTAAGCGCGAGCGTGCGCCCGGCGGCATCCGCAAAGCGCCTGTTGGTGTGGCCGAGGGCATTGGTGACTGAGACCAGGTCCGGGCCTTGATATTGATAGCTCTGAATGTGATTCAGCGAATCGATCGACGACATCACGCGTGCTTCGTTATCGTAGGCAAAGCTGGTGACATGATTCAGCGAATCACTCACCTGAGAGAGCCGGGCGGCTCCGTCATACGCGAAGCTGGTGACGTGTCCCAGCGGATCGGTGATGGTCTGCAGTCGCTGAAACAAGGGCTCGCGCGTGAAGCTCCAGGTCGTGGCGCCGGCGGTTCCGGACAGGCGCGTGACGGTCGAGACGTTTCCGATCGTGTCATAGGCATAGGCAGTGGTCCGATTCAGGGCGTCAGTGACGGACTGCAGCAAGTTGGGGTTCCCGGCCACGCCGCGGACGTATGTCGTCGTCTGTGCCAGCGAGGTGCCGTAGGCTGTCGTCTCCGAGGCCGGATATCCGTTCGCGTTGAACTGAACGCTTCGGACATTGCCGTTCGGGTCGGTCACGTTCGTCTGAGTGGCGAGTCCGCCCGTGCTCGGTGTGTAGGCAAGTTGATACTTACTCGTTCCATCGCCCAGCGTCTGCTGGATCACTTGCCCATAGCTGTTGTAGACATTCGTTACGTAAGTGATCCCTTTCGGATCCTTGACGGACAGGATGCGGTTACTGCTGTCGTAGGTGTAGGTGGTAACGCCGCCGTTGGCGTCGACGACGGTGCTGAGCCGGCCGATGGCGTCGTAGGTATACGTTACGGTTCGGCCGGCGCTGTCCGTCGCGCTCGTGATGTAGTTGGGGAAAGAGGGGTTGGTGTAGCTGAAGGTGAACCAACGCCCGTTGGGCGACGTGACCTTGGTGATGGGCGCTCCATTGCCAGTGACTGTGACCTGGTTTCCGTAACGGTCGACGATGGCCGCCAATTCGTGACTGGCAAACGCCTCGCCCAGGAAGTAGTAGGCAGTACCGTCCAATAGAGTCAGGCTGTATCCGAATTGGATGGCGGTCTGATATCGAACCGTGGAGAGGTAAAACTTTGTCGCGGTGGTCTGAGCCTGCAGCACCGCGGTCGTGTAGCTGGCGCAGCCGCTGATGCACGTGAATTTGATGTCGCTGCCGTCCGGCAGGTAGAGATCCGTGGGAGCCGTGCCGCCTCCTCCGGCCGAATAGAGAAACATGCCGTAGTCGAAGTTAACACGGGCGGTGCTCCGTTTTGTGGGTCAGCGATCATGGCGCCGCTGAATTCGTAGATCACCACACCCGGGTCCGGCACAGCCTGCAGTGCGTTCGCGCTAATGGTGCCAGGCCCATAGACATACCAGCCCTTGTCGTGAGCATCGTAGTTCCAGAAGTTCACCTTGCCGCCGGGCGGTTGATGATCGAAATTCGGATAGATCAGGCGCGCCCCGGTGGCGTCGGCGGCGGAGACTGCTTGCAGCATGGCTCCGCCCGGCTGGACCGTGAAGTACACCGGGACGTGAATGTTAGGCAACGGAAACGGTGGACGGTTCACAGGGACCGGTGTGATGCTGACATGGGTGACGATCTTCCCGTCCAGCCCGCGGATGACCGTCCCGGCCGGGATTCGTAGTTCGAGATTGGGAATCAGAGGGTTTGTGATCACCACCTCCGACATCGTGGGAGACGGAATGTCGATTGCGTCCCGGGTGTCGAGCGCGGTCATCCAGACGGTGTAATCCAGAGCGGTCGTTCGCCCGGCCGCAACGTCGACCTTTGCCTGGTAGAGTCCGTAGGTATTGGCAGCCTGACTCGCGGTCCGCGCATCGATGGTGAGCACCTGGCTGCCGCTCGGGCGGCTGGTGAATCCATGGCGAATCCTGTTCCTTGACTCTCCAGTTGCCTCTGAGTTGATCGGCAGTCGGAATCCACGGGCCGTCGCCCTGATCGCTGGGGAGAATGGCCTCGGTGGTGAAGTCGATGGCGGTGAACGGCATGGTCTTTTCGCCAGCGGTCAGCCCGTTCATGAAGAGCGTGTAGTGGCTGCCGGGCATCAGGTCAGCCGCAGGCGTGACGAACAACTGCTGGCCGTTGTTGGTGCCAACGACTCGCGCCGCAGTCTTGCCCGACGGCCCAATCAGCGTGACGGTGCCGGCGTTCATCGACGTGACGTCCAGAAACTTCGAGAAGCGAACGGCGATCCGGGAGCTGACCGGGACATTTCCAGCCTGGTCACCGGGAATCGAAGCGGCGACAGTGAGTGCCGCGTTGGACGGCGCTTCCGGGAGCGCCAGAGTCCCGAACGCGGCCAGTGCGCCGAAACCGAGGTCGGCCGGGTTGAAGACGACGGCGTCCGGCACGTCCCTGCCCTGAGCGTCCACGCCACCCCAGATCAGGACCTGGCCATTCGCCAGGAGCGCCGAAGAGGCGCCATCACGGGATGGCTCCAGGGCGTTGGCCGTCTGGATGATCTTTTCGCTCGCCGTTTCAAACAGGAGGACATCCCCGCGCGCGGTTCCCCCGGCAATGAGAAGTTGCCCGCTGGTGAGCAAGGTCACGTTGTGATGGGAGCGTGCCGACAGCCCCGCGTTGGGAAACATGGCGAAGGAGTCGGTCGCCGGGTCGAAAATCTCGGCGGAGCTACTGCTGATCCCACTTTGATCAACTCCTCCATAGATGAATACGTTGCCGTCCGGGAGTACCGTGGCTGTATGCCAAGCCCGGACCTGGAGCAGATGGGCTTTCAGCGGCTTGACGTCGCCGCTGGTGCGGTCGAGGATTTGCGCGGAATCCGTGGCCTGTCCATCCACCAGCCCGCCCAAAAGAAGCCAACGGCCGTCCGGTAAGAGGGTGGCGGTCTGTCCGGCCGAAGCAGCGCGACCATGGCCCAGGTTGGAATCGTCGTTTGCCTTTTCATATACGTGCCTTTCCGACTAATCACAATTTGACCGTTCGGCCGTCGAGGGTTCCCGGTCCGTATCAAGGGCTCACCTGCACCATGGCACTACCGATCGCCGTACCGATGGGAACGAGCTTCAGTGTGTAGGTGGCGTTTGCGTCCAACGTGTAGGTTCCGGCACTCCGATTCACGAGGCCACTGAGAGGCGCATTCGCCAGGTAGACGCGACCTCGTTGATCATAGAAATTGACACCTGAACCGGCAGACAGGCCCGAATAGCTGGGAATCCAGATCGTGACCCGTTGCGCAAGGTTGCCGGAGAACGTCCACACCAGCGGTTGCCACGGGGCGACGTCCGTCAACGTCAGTGCGGCGCCACCAACCGTTAAGCTACCCTTCACGGGCGTGGCGTTCAACAACTGCACATTGGCGTTTCCGGTCGCCAACCCGGAGGGCGCGAGCACGATCGTGTAGATTCCAGTCTGAGCGAGCGTAAATGGCCCCAGTGGTGCGGTTGCGGCGCTGCCGTTGCTGATCCACTGAAGGTTGTTGTTGCCGTACAGGTGACCCTGCTGATCATAAAGATAGAGCGACGACCCGCCGGCCAGACCCGTGTAGCCATTCAGTGCAATGTTGATCTGCTGTCCTACCGTCCCGTGGAATGTCCACACGAGCTGTTGACCAGACACCGTATTCGCCAGGGACACGGCCGCTCCGCCCAGCGTCAGCGAGCCAGTCGCCGACTGTGGGACACTGAACACCCGCACCGTGGCCGTGCCGGTGGGTAATCCGGACGGGAGGAGCAGCGCAGTATAGGTACCGCTCTGGGCAAGCATATATGGCCCAAGCGCGGCGACGGCCGTGCTGCCATTGCAGATCCATTGGAGGTTGTTGTTTCCGTACAGGTGACCCTGCTGATCATAGAGATAGAGCGATGAGCCTCCGGCCAGACCCGAGTAGCTGGTCACCTCGACGCTGATCTGCTGCCCCGTGGCCGTACCGGACGGCAAGAGCACGACGGTATAGGTGCCGGGCTGCGGCAGCGTGTAGGGTCCGAGAGCAGCCGTGGCGACGCTGCCGTTGCTGATCCATTGCAGGTTGTTGTTCCCGTAAAGGTGACCCAGTTGATCGTAGAGATAGAGCGAAGAGCCGCCAGCCAGGCCCACGTAGCCGGTCAACTCGACGCTGATCTGCTGTCCCGCGGTTCCCTGGAAGGTCCACGCGAGCTGCTCCCCCGACACGGTTGACGTCAATTGCACCGCCGCTCCGCCCACCATCAGTGTGCCGGTCACCGATTGTGGCACGCTGAACACTTGCACGGTGGCGTTGCCCGTGGCCAGACCGGAGGGCACGAGCACGACCGTGTAGGTGCTGGTCTGTGGAAGCATGTAGGGACCGAGCGGTGTCGTGCTGATACTTCCGTTGCTGATCCACTGGAGGTTGTTGTTTCCGTACAAGCGACCTTGCTGGTCATAGAGATAAAGGCTGGAACTGCCAGCCAGGCCCGAGTAGCCATTCAGCGACAGGCTGACCTGCTGTCCTGCCGTGCCCTGGAACGTCCAGTGCGGCACGCTGAACACCTGGACCGTGGCGCTGCCGGTCGGCAAACCGGAGGGCACGAGCACGACCGTGTAGGTTCCGGTCTGTGGCAGCGTATAGGGTCCCAGGGCGGCCGTCGCGACGATGCCATTGCTGATCCACTGGAGGTTGTTATTGCCGTACAGGTGACTCTGCTGATCATAGACATAGAGGGTCGAGCCGCCGGCCAGGCCGGCGTAGCTGGTCAACTCCACGCTGACCTGCTGGCCGGCCATGCCCTGGAAGGTCCAGACGAGCTGTTGTCCCGAAACCGTGTCCGTCAGCGGGACCGCGGCTCCGCCGACTGTTAATGTAGCATTCGCGGATGGCGGCAGACTGATGATCTGCACCGATGCGGTACCGGTTGCCAGGCCCGAAGGCCACAGTACGACGGTGTAGGTTTCGGTCAATGGCAGCGTGAAGGGCCCTAACGCGGCAGTGGCCGCAGTGCCAGTGCTGATCCATTGGAGATTGTTGTTCCCGTACAGGTGGCCCCTGGCATCGAACAGATAGAGGGTCGAGCCGCCGGCCAGGCCCGAATAGCCCGTCAACTCGACGCTGACCTGCTGCCCGGCCGTTCCGGGGAAAGTCCAGACGAGCTGTTGGCCCGAAACCGTATCCGTCAATGGAACCGCGGCTCCGCCGACCGACATCGTGCCCGTCGCCGACTGCGGCACGCTGAACGCCTGGACCGTGGCAGTTCCCGTCGCGGTACCTGATGGCACGAGCAGGACGGTATAGCTTCCCGTCCCTGAGGTGACCCTGTTGGTCGTAAAGATACAGAGTCGACCCGCCGGCGAGGCCCGTGTAGCTGGTCAGCTCGACGCTGACCTGCTGTCCCGCGGTACCTTGGAACGTCCACGCGAGCTGCTGCCCGGCGATCGTGTCCGTGAGCGGGACCGCAGCGCCGCTGACTGCCATTGTCCCGGTTACGATGTTCGAGCCGGTTCCACCGGTCGCGCTCGTGATCTGCACAGTGGCACTGCCGACGCCCAGCCCGGAGGGCACGAGCACGACCGTATAGGGTCCGGTCACATTCAGCGTGAACGGCCCGAGAGGCGTGGTGCTGCTGGTGCCGTTGCTCATCGAGCCGAGGGTCTTGTTCCCGTAGAGGTGACCAAACTGGTCATAGAGATAGAGGTAGGCGTTGCCTGAGAGGCCCGAGAATGCATTCACAGCGACCGTGACGCCCTGTCCCGCTGTTCCCTGGAATGTCCAAAGGAGCGTTTGGCCAGGCACGGTGTCGGCCAGTTGTACCGGCGTGCCGCCAATCACGGCAGTGTTCGTCACCGGCACCTCGTTCAGCACCTGCAACGTGGCGCTGCCCGTCGCCAGGCCGGAGGGCACGAGCACGAGCGTGTAAGTTCCGGTCACGTTCAGCGTGAACGGCCCATATGCATTTCCGAGAAGACTGCCATTGCTGATCCAGGTGTTGCCGTAAAGGTGATCCTGCTGGTCGTAGAGGTATAGATAGGAATTGCCCGAAAGGCCCGAGTAGCCGGTCAGCTCGACACTGACCTGCTGCCCGGCTGTACCAGCAAAGGTCCACACGAGTTGCTGGCCTGGCGCGGTGTCGCTCAGTTGCACAGCCGCCCCTCCGGCCGTTACGGCAGCGGTAACCGCTGGCAGCATGCTCAACACCTGCAGCGTGGCGCTGCCTGTCGTCAGACCGGCCGGCGCGAGTACGAGCGTGTACGTTCTTGAAACGTCCACACGAGTTGCTGGCTGGGGGCGGTGTTCGTCAGTTGGATGGCTGATCCGCCGACCGTCGTAGTGGTGGTCACCGGCGGCAGCATGCTCAACACCTGCACGGTAGCGCTGCCGACGGCGGTACCGGAAGGCACGAGCACGAGCGTGTAGGTTCCGGTCATGTTCAGCGTGAAAGGCCCATAGGCATTGGCGAGAAGACTGCCGTTGCTGATCCAGGTGCTGCCGTAGAGATGGTCCTGCTGGTCATAGAGGTACAGATAGGAGTTGCCGGAGAGGCCCGCATAGCTGGCGACTTCGATGCTGACCTGTTGACCCACCGTGCCTTGGAACGTCCAGACGAGCTGTTGCCCCGGTGAGGAATCCGTCAGTTGCACCGCCCCTCCGCCGACCGTCAACGCTCCCGTCACCGGCGGTGGCAGCATGTTCAGCACTTGCAGCGTGGCGCTGCCGGTGGCCAGACCGGCGGGGATGAGCACCAGGGTGTAGGTGCCTGTCATCTTGAGGGTAAAGGGTCCGTACGCGTTGTTGAGGAGGCTACCGTTGCTGATCCAGGTATTGCCATACAGGTGACCCTGCTGGTCGTAGAGGTAGAGATAGGAATTGCCGGAGAGGCCCGTGTAGCCATTCAACTCGACGCTGATCTGCTGGCCGGCCGTACCAGGAAAGGTCCAAACGAGCTGCTGTCCCGTCGCGGTATCGGTCAGTTGCACTGACGGCCCGCCAACGGTAACCATGGCGGTGACTGGCGCCGCCATACCCAACACCTGCAAC
>WNFI01425085.1_pt2 | contig 13297 bp, 9 predicted proteins | sample 5400471 | NCBI WGS metagenome assembly WNFI01 (sample SAMN13153348, study PRJNA577476) | soil metagenome | isolation source: 100 cm saprolite on Douglas fir-dominated hillslope | place: USA:California | collected 2013-09-17
CCCCCGCCTTGAACGGCTGCCGGCTGTCCGGGCTCAGGACACGCACCAGGCGCTGCGCGAGGACCCCGATCAGGCTGGAAGACAGCAGGAACGGCTCGATTCCCATGTCGCGCAGCCGGGTGATCGCCCCGGCGGCGGTATTGGTGTGCAGCGTCGAGAGCACCAGGTGGCCGGTCAGACTCGCCTGCACCGCGATCTGCGCGGTCTCGAGGTCGCGGATCTCTCCGATCATGACTACGTTCGGATCCTGGCGCAGGATCGCGCGCAGCCCGCGCGCGAAGGTCATCTCGACCTTGGTGTTCACCTGCGTCTGGCCGATGCCGTCGATGTAGTACTCGATCGGATCCTCGACCGTCATGATGTTGCGCGTGTTGTCGTTGAGACGCTCGAGCGCGGCATAGAGCGTCGTCGTCTTGCCGGAGCCCGTGGGACCCGTGACGAGCAGGATCCCGTGCGGCTTATGGATCAGCTCGTCGATGAGCTGCTGGGTGCGCGCATCCATGCCGAGGGAGTTCAGGTCGAGCCGGCCGGCCTGCTTGTCGAGGATACGCAGCACCACCCGCTCGCCGTGCCCGGAGGGGATCGTCGAGACGCGCACGTCGACCGCCCGGCCGGCGATCTTCAGGCTGATGCGCCCGTCCTGCGGCAGGCGCTTCTCGGCGATGTCGAGCCGCGACATGACCTTGATGCGCGAGACGACGAGCGGTACCACGGCGCGGCGCGTCTGCAGCACCTCGCGCAGCACACCATCGATGCGGAAGCGGATCACGAGCCGGTTCTCGAAGGGCTCGATGTGAATGTCCGAGGCGTTCTCCTTGACCGCCTGGGTGAGCAGCGCGTTGATGAGACGGATGATCGGCGCATCGTCCTCGCTGTCGAGGAGGTCCGCCTGCTCGGGCAGCTCCTGCGCGAGGTGCGCGAGGTCGGTGGTCTCATCGAGTCCTTCGACCGCCTGCATGGCATTCGAGCCGGCCTCGTAGGCCTGGCGCAGCAGCTCATCGAACCGAGCGTCCGGGACGCGCTCGAGCTTGAGCGAGCGGCGCAGGTAACGCCGCACCTCTGCGAGCGCCTGGGGCGTCGCGCTGTCGCGATAGGTGCACTCGGCGACACCGTCCGCGATGCGATTCACGAGCACCCCGTGACGCTTGGCAAAGGCGAAGGACAGGCGCCGTTCCGAGACGCCGCCGGCGCCGGCCGGAACATCCACCGAAGTCGTGCTCATGGCTTGCCCTGGGGCTCCGGCGGCGGCGGCGGACTCGCCGGCGCGGCCTTGGACTCGGGGGCGCCCACCCCGGGTGGAACGCTGGCGCCGGGGGATGGGCTTGGCGCCGGCGGTGCCGGGGGCGGCGCTTCGAGCTTGCCGCGCGAGACACCGGGCAGCAGCGGCAGCGCCTCGCGCTCGTTCAGCCCCTGCTCCTGATCGCGCATGTAGTTGTACTTGAGGTCGGTCTCGTAAGCCGCCTGCGCCGGGTCGCGCAGGATCTTCGGGCGGATGAACAGGATCAGGTTGTTCTTGGTCGCGCTCGCATTACGCGTCTTGAACAGCAGGCGGAGGAGCGGAATGTTGCCCAGATAAGGCACGCGGTTCTCGCCCTTGACGCTGTTGTCCTCGATGAGCCCGCCGAGGACCACGATGCCGCCATCCTCGATGAGCACCGTGGTGCTGATCGTGCGCTTGTTGGTGACCAGGTCCACCGCACCCGCGGGCTTCTGGCCGATGCTCGAGCTCTCGATCGAGAGCTTCAGCATCACCGAGTTGCCCTCGGCGGAGATGGTCGGGGTCACCTTGAGGATCGTGCCGACCTCCTGGCGCTGGATGGTCTGGAACGGATTGACTACCCCGGTGGTGCCGGTCGCCGTGGCGGCGGTGTTCGTGAACTGGCCGGTCACGAACGGGACCTCCTGCGCGACCTTCACCTCCGCTTCCTGGTTGTCCATGGTCACGGCCGAGGGCGTGGCGACGACGTTGGTGTTCGTGTCGCCGCGGATCGCGCGCAGCATGGCGGCGAAGTTCACGCCGGTGCCGGCGATGCGGCCGATGCCGACGGTCGTCCCCTGCAGCAGGGTGGTCGAGGCGGCCTGGGGATTCTGGATGGCTCCGGCGAGATCGACGATGCTGGTGCCGCCGACGGGGCTCACGAAGCTGCCGGCGGGGACATTCTCTCCCTTGGAGAAGGCTGCCCAGTTGATGCCGAGCTCGGCGCTCTTATCGATGTTGACCTCGGCGATGAACGCTTCCACCAGCACCTGCGGACGGCGGATGTCGAGCTTGTCGATGATGTCCATCACCGCGTGCATGATCTTCGGCGGCGCGGTGATCACGAGCGCGTTGTTGGCCGGATCCGCCCACACCATGGCATTCTTCTCCGCCTGTGCCTGCGGCGAGGCCGCGGCGCCGGGTGCGCCGCCCGCGCCCGCGGCGGCCTGGGCGATGCCGGTGATCTGCTCCTTGAGCTTCGGGGCGATCTTCTCCGCGTTTGCGTAGTGCAGGTAGCGCACCCGCGTGTCGCCGCCCGCCTCCAGGGGGGTGTCGAGGTGCGCAATCAGCGCCCGCAGCCGCAACCGCTGCGACTGCTCGCCGGCGATCAGCACGCTGTTTGAGCGCTCATCGGCCACCACCTTGACGGTGGCGCCTTCGGCCGCAGCGGCTCCCTGGTAGAGCTGGTTCACGACGCGCACGATCTCCGCCGCCGAGGCATTCTGCAGCGGCACGATCTCGGGCTCGGGGTTACCGATCTGATCGATGCGCCGAATGATGCGCGCGATGCGGTTCACGTTGCTCGCGCGGTCGGAGATTATGAGGATGTTGGAGGAGGGGTAGGCGGCGAGGTGGCCGTATTGCGGAATCATCGGCCGCAGGATCGGCACCAGTTGCGCAGCGCTCACGTTCCGCACGTCGATCACCTGGGTCACCATCTCGTCCGAGGTGCCGCTCACCTGGTCCGGCAGGTCGAGCGCAGGAAACTGGCGCGCATTCGCATCGGGGAGGATCTTGATCACCTTCCCGGCCGGCACGGCGACGAAGCCGTACACCTGCAGGATCGAGAGGAATGTCTGGTAGAAGGCGTCCGGCGACATCGGCGTCGAGGACAGCACCGTCACCTGCGCATGCACCCGCGGGTCGATGATGAAGTTCTTTCCCGTGGCCGCGCTCACCGCTTCGGTGACCTGCGTGATGTCGGCGTCCTTGAAGTTCGGCGTGATGCGCTGCGCCTGCTGCGCCGAGGCGAGCGATGCCGCCATCAGCACCGCGAGCGCGCACACCGTGAATGAGCGAAAGCCTGTCACTGCAACCCCCGGGAAGGCGCACGTTGAGTCACTGGTTTTCCGCGCCCTGAGCTCCTGCGACTGACCCTGGCGAATGAGTGTGACGCGCGCCTCGCTCGAGCTGCCGAGCGTGCGCAGGATCTGCTCGCCGCGCTCGCGGTCATCGAGGGGCGTGCCGTTGATCGCGGTCACCTGGTCCCCGGGGCGCAGGCCGAGGCGCATGAAAGCCGCACGGTTGCGCCCCGGATACACCCTGAAGCCGTTCATGCGGTGACGCTCCAGGTCCATCACCGGCTGCGGCCGCAGGACGTCCGCCAGCAGGCCCGGCTGCTCGCTGATCATGCGCCGCACGCGCTCGATCGCCCCGTTATCGCCCTGCAGGGCGGCCGCCGAGGGAGGCGGTGCGTTGCCGCTCGCCTGGCGCGGCAGGACCAGTGACTCGAGCTGCCCATCGCGCTCGATGACGACCCGGTCGTTGTAGACCGCGTGCACCTTCGCCCCGCCGGGGACACTGTCTCCGACGGCATGCACCTTCGCAGTCTGTGCGCTCTGTCCGAGGATCGCGAGGCCGTTTTGGGGATCATTGCTGGCGATGATCCCGGTCAATACCAGGGGCATGCTCGTCTGCGGGGCGTTGGCGGCGTCATCCCTCGCCGTGGGCGCCATGCCGAAGAGGTGGGCGTTCACCAGCGCCCCCAGATCCATGGCATGCGCGCGCAGGGGCGCGCCACGGGAAGCCGCCGCGGCCGTGCGGCGGGAGGCTCCGGCGAGATCGGTGAGGATGAGGGCCCCCTGCACGCCGAGCGCAATCGCCAGCACCCAGGTCGCGACACGCGGCCCATCGCGCAGCAGCAGCGAACGGGCACGCTCGCTCACCGGCAGCCCCTCGAGCCAGGAAGCGGCATTCATAGGCAGATCATACGGGTGCCCTGCTTGAGCTCTCAAGCGATTGTTTCTGCAGGAGTAAGCACTGCATATTCTGCCTCTCTTGTGTTGCCCTGTCGCGAACCCTATAAAGCTGTAATGCCCGACCCGGTACCGGTGCGCCCCGACGCGGGCGTCGTTGTCGAGGAGGCGCGGCCGGAAGTCAAGCAGCCGCCGCTATACCGGGTCGTGCTGCTGAACGATGACTTTACCCCCATGGAGTTTGTGGTCGATGTGCTGGAAAAGTTCTTCGCCCTCGACCGCCCGACCGCCACGCGGATCATGCTCGAGGTCCACACCCGCGGTAAGGGAGTGTGCGGGGTCTTCACATACGAGATCGCGGAACCTAAGGTGGCGCAGGTGACCACCTATTCCCGGGACAACCAGCACCCGCTCATGTGCACGCTGGAGGAGGCTTGAGCACACCGCTCCCGGAGCGCGAGAGGCTCAGCGAAGGCTCAACCTGAAAGGTCCGTCCAAAGTGCTGTCCAACGAACTCGAGTACTGTCTCAACGACGTGTTCCACCAGGCACGCGAGGCGCATCACGAGTACCTCACCGTCGAGCACCTGCTGCTCGCGATCCTGGACACTCCGAAGGTACGCGAAGTGCTGCGCGCCTGTGGGGCGGACACCATCAAGCTCAAGCAGGAGCTCAAGGAGCACATCGACCACTCGACGCCGCGGCTCGAGGAGAGCGAGGGGCGCGAAGTGCAGCCTACGCTCGGCTTCAACCGCGTGCTGCAGCGCGCCGTCTTCAATGTGCAGTCGAGCGGCAAGAAGGAGGTCGGCGTCAGCAATGTGCTGGTGGCGATCTTCAGCGAGAAGCAGAGCCATGCGGTGTTCCTGCTCAACCGCCAGCACGTCACCCGCCTCGACGTCGTCAACTACATCTCGCACGGGCTCTCGAAGATCGCCGAGGAGAAGACCGACAGGGACGACGCCTCCGGGGATTCCGAGCGCGAAGGCGAGGGCGGCAGCGCGCTCGAGAAGTACACGACGAATCTCAACCGCATGGCGCAGGACGGGCGCATCGACCCGCTCATCGGGCGCAAGCTCGAGGTCGAGCGCACCATCGAGATCCTGTGCCGCCGCCGCAAGAACAACCCGCTCTATGTCGGGGAGGCGGGCGTCGGCAAGACCGCGATCGCCGAGGGCCTGGCGCGCCTCATCGTCGAGGGCAAGGTCCCCGACGTGCTCGCCGACTGCACGCTCTTCGCGCTCGACATGGGCGCGCTGATCGCGGGCACCAAGTACCGGGGCGACTTCGAGAAGCGCCTGAAGAGCGTGATCGCGGAGCTGAAGAAATTGCCCGGGGCGATCCTCTTCATCGACGAGATTCATACCGTCATCGGCGCGGGTGCCGCCTCGGGCGGGGTGATGGACGCCTCGAACCTCATCAAGCCGGTGCTGACGAACGGCGAGATCCGCTGCATCGGCTCGACGACCTACCATGAATATCGGGGCATCTTCGAGAAGGACCACGCCCTCGCCCGGCGCTTCCAGAAGATCGACGTCACCGAGCCCTCCGTGGCGGAGACGATCGACATCCTCTTCGGGCTCAAGCTGCGCTTCGAGGAGCACCACGGCATCACCTATGCGGATGATGCGCTGCGCGCCGCGGCGGAGCTCGCCGACCGTCACATCAACGAGCGGCATCTGCCCGACAAGGCCATCGACGTGGTCGATGAGGCCGGGGCCCGCGTGCGCTTGAAGCCGCTCGCCGAGCGCGAGGCGAAGGTCGAGGTGCGTCACATCGAGGACGTGGTGGCGCGCATGGCGCGCATTCCGGCGAAGAACGTCTCGACCTCCGATCGCGATATCCTCAAGAACCTCGAGCGCAACCTCAAGCTCGTGATCTTCGGTCAGGACAAGGCGATCGAGGCGCTCGCCGCGGCGATCAAGATGGCGCGCTCCGGCCTCGCCGAGGCGCGCAAGCCCGTCGGCAGCTTCCTGTTCGCCGGGCCCACCGGCGTCGGCAAGACCGAGGTGACGCGCCAGCTCGCGCTCGCCATGGGCGTCGAGTTCCTGCGCTTCGACATGTCCGAGTACATGGAGCGGCACACGGTCTCGCGCCTCATCGGCGCCCCGCCGGGCTACGTGGGCTTCGACCAGGGGGGGCTCCTCACCGAGGCGATCACCAAGCACCCGCACTCCGTGCTGCTGCTCGATGAGATCGAGAAGGCTCATCCCGATGTGTTCAACCTGCTGCTGCAGGTGATGGATCACGGCACCCTCACCGACAACAACGGCCGCAAGGCGGACTTCCGTCACGTCATCATCGTGATGACCACCAATGCCGGCGCGCTGGAGATGGCGCGCCCGTCGATCGGCTTCACGCACGCCGACAATGCCAGCGATGGGCTGGAAGCGATCCGCCGCATCTTCACGCCCGAGTTCCGCAACCGCCTGGATGCGGTGATCCAGTTCGCGGCGCTCGACCCGGTGACGATCGAGCGCGTGGTCGACAAGCTGATCCTCGAAGTGGAGACACAGCTCGAGCAGAAGGGCGTCACGATCTCGCTCGACGATGCGGCGCGGCGCTGGATCGCACAGCGTGGCTACGATCCGAAGATGGGCGCCCGCCCCATGGCGCGCACCATCCAGGAGCACATCAAGCGCCCGCTGGCGGAGGAGCTGCTGTTCGGCCGGCTGGCCGGCGGCGGACACGTGCGCGTGTCGGTCGCCGAGGACGGCTCGAAGCTCGCGCTCACGTACGAGCCGGCGCAGCTGCCCGCAATCCCCGCCTAACGGCCGCGGTAGATGATGCGGCCCTTGGTGAGGTCGTAGGGGGTCATCTCGACGGTCACCGCATCGCCCGTGAGGATGCGGATGTAGTTTTTGCGCATCTTGCCGGAGATGTGCGCGGTCACGACGTGGCCATTCTTCAGCTTCACCCGGAAGGTCGTGTTGGGCAGGGTCTCGACGACCTCGCCTTCCATCTGAATCGCGTCTTCTTTGGCCATAGCGCCCTTAACGACTTCGGGGGCGCGAATTGGAGCACAAAGCGCGCCGCTCTGGCAATTTGGCTGCGGCGCGAGCGCGTAGGTCAGTGAGCGGTCCGGTCACGGAGCCATGAGCGGGCCCGCCGGCGCGCGAACGTGCTCCCTCAGCAGGGCCTGGAACTGGCTGCGCGGGATGGTACGGCTGCCGAGACTGGCGAGATGGCGCGAGGGCAGCTGACAGTCGATCACCGCGAGCTTGTTGTGCCGGCACGTCGCCACGAGGTAGGCGAGCGCGGCCTTGGAGGCATCCCGCTCGCGGCTGAACATCGACTCGCCGAAGAACACTCCCCCGAGGCGCACGCCGTACAGCCCGCCGGCGAGGGAGCCCGCGCGCCAGGTCTCGATGCTGTGCGCGTGGCGCAGGCGGTGCAGATCGAGATACGCGGCGCGCATGTCGGAGGTGATCCGCGTACCGGGGCTCGCCGCGCGCGGCGCCGCGCAGCCGTCGATGACCGCGGCGAAGTCGCGGTCTATGGAATGCGTGAAGACGCCCTTGCGCAGCGTCCGCGCGAGGCTTCGCGTGCAGTGAAACTCCTCCGGGAAGAGCACCGCGCGCGGGTCCGGCGACCACCAGAGCACCGGCTGTCCCGGGGAGTACCACGGGAAGATTCCGCGCCGGTAGGCGGCGAGGAGGCGCGCCGGAGACAGGTCACCGCCGGCGGCCAGCAGACCACTCGGCTCCTCGAGCGCCTGCTCGGGCGGGGGGAACCACTCCGGCGCATCCTGCGGCGACAGCCAGGTGATGGTCTTCACGCCCGCGGGCCCGGGCTGCGCCGTCCGCGATACGGGACGTGGCCCTGCACCTCGAGCGCGTAGGCCTCGACCGCGCCCGCCTCGCGCGCGAGGTAGTCCGCGATCGCACGACGGAACTGCGGATCGACGATGTAGTGGGCGGACCAGGTGAGGGCAGGCTCGAAGCCGCGGCTCACCTTGTGCTCGCCCTGCGTGCCCGGCTCGAAGCGCGCGATGGCGCGCTCGATGCAGAACTCGATTCCCTGGTGATAGCAGGCCTCGAAGTGCAGGCTGTGGTACCCGGCGTCCGCTCCCCAGTAGCGGCCGAAGAGAGCCTCGGGGGACCAGAAGAAGATCGCCGCGGCGACCACCGCGGGCCCGCGCCGCGCGAGCTTGACCATGAAGGATTCGGGCAGCGCGCGGGCGAGCGCGCTGAAGCACTCGCGCGTCAGGTACGGTTCGTGCCCGTGGCGCAGGAAAGTGTCGCGGTGCAGCTGGTAGATGCGATCGAGGAGCGCCTGATCGAGCTCCCCGCCGAAGCGGGTCTCGAAGTGCACCCCGGCCTCGGCGACGCGCCGGCGCTCGCGGCGCGCCTTCTTGCGTTTCTCGGCGGTGAAGGTGGCGAGGTAGTCATCGAAGCTCGCGTAACCGCGATTGCTCCAGTGAAACTGACAGTCACGGCGCAGCAGCCAGCCGCGCCGCGCACATGCGGCGCGCGACGGCTCATCGAGAAACAGCGCATGGACGGACGAGTAGTCATGGCTCGCGGCGTGCTTCTCGAGCTGCTCGAGGAGCCGGGCGGCATAGGCTGCGCGGTCGAGGTCGGCACGCACCAGGAGGCGCGGCCCCGTGGCCGGGGTGAAGGGTGCGGCGAGGGTGAGCTTCGGGTAGTAGCGGCGGCCCGTGCGCTCGTAGCCCCGGGCCCAGGCGAAGTCGAAGACGAACTCTCCATAGGAGTGCGACTTGACGTAGGCCGCGGCGGCGGCCGCGAGCCCGCGGCTGTCGCTGAGCGTCAGATAGCACGGCTCCCAGCCGGTTCCGGGACCGACGCACTGGGTGCGCTCGAGGGCCGCGAGGAACTCGTGGCGCATGAACGGATGGCCCGCGGCGCCGAGCGCATTCCACTCCTGCGGCTCGAGCTCCTCAATGCTGCGGCGAAATTGCACCAGTCCCGTCGGCATGCTGCGCGCTCGCTGCGCTGTGCCCCGTCAGGGGTGGGCGCGGCTGTCGAGGCTCTCGAGATAGCGGTCCGCATCGAGCGCCGCCATGCCCCCCGAGCCGGCGGAGGTGACCGCCTGGCGGTAGACGTGATCGGCCACGTCCCCGGCGGCAAACACCCCCGGGACGCTGGTGGTGGTCGCCTCGCCGTCGAGTCCGGCGCGCACGATGAGGTAACCGCCGCGCATGGCGAGCTGCCCCTCGAAGAGAGCCGTGTTGGGAGTGTGCCCGATCGCGACGAACAGTCCGCCGAGGGCGAGCTCCTGCGGCGCACCGCCCGCGAGCGAGCGCAGGCGCACGCCGCTCACCCCCTGCTCGCCGCCGAGCACCTCATCGACCGTGTGGTTCCAGATCACGGTGACCTTGCCGGCGGCTGCCTCGCGGAACAGGCGGTCCTGCAGGATCTTCTCCGCGCGCAGCTTGTCGCGGCGGTGGACCAGCGTGACGTGCTGCGCGATGTGCGCGAGGTAGAGCGCTTCTTCCCCCGCCGTGTTGCCGCCGCCAACCACGGCGACCCGCTGGCCGCGGAAGAAAAAGCCGTCGCAGGTCGCGCAGGCCGAGACTCCGCGACCGCGGAAACGCTCCTCGGACGGCAGGCCGAGATAGCGCGCGGCCGCCCCGGTGGCGATGATGAGCGCATCGCAGCTGTACTGACCCGCATCACCGCGCAGGCGGAAGGGACGCACGGCGAGGTCCACCGCCTGCACGTGATCGTTCACGATCTCGGTGGCGAAGCGTGCGGCGTGGCGCTTCATGCGCTCCATGAGCGCCGGCCCCTGCAGTCCCTCGACATCTCCCGGCCAGTTGTCGACGTCGGTGGTCGTCATGAGCTGCCCGCCCTGTTCGACGCCCGTGAGCAGCAGCGGGGCGCGATTGGCGCGCGCCGCGTAGACCGCCGCGCTGTAGCCGGCGGGTCCGGAGCCGAGGATGATGAGGCGAACGTGCCGGGTGGTCGTCATGGGGCTCCCGGGGTATTGGGGCGTCGGTGCATGGTACCAAGCTCTATAATGGCAGCCGTCTATCTTAAGACGGAGCGTCACGGGATTGGCTGACACCTCAGCGTCGATACGCGCCAACGCGCGCTTTACCGCGGCTGTGAGCCGCGCCCTGCGCGAGAGCGCGATCATCACCCTCGGCATCACGGCGCTGGTGCTGTTCGTGGCGCTCGTGAGCTACAGTCCCGAGGATCCGGGCTTCTCCTTCACGGGCAACGCCGCCCCGGTGCGCAATCGCATCGGCGTGATCGGGGCGTGGCTCGCGGACGTGCTGTTCTTTCTCTTCGGGCGCCCGGCATTCCTGTTTCCGCTGGTGCTCGCCGCCGCCGGCGTCACCCTGCAGCGGCGCATGAAGGCGGGAGGGGCCGTCTCGCGCATCAACGCCCTGGTGCGCATCGGCGGATTCGTGCTGCTGCTCGTCGCGAGCTGTGCGCTCACCACGCTTCACTGGCAGCCGGGGATTCTGCGCCAGAGCGCCGGCGGGGTCGTGGGGAGCGTCCTCGGGCAGGGCCTCGTGGCCGGGCTCGATTTCCTCGGCGCCACGCTCGTGATGATCGCCGCCTGGATGGCGGGCGTGTCGCTCGCCTTCGGCGTGTCCTGGCTCACGGCCATGGACCGCCTCGGCGCACTCGTCTGGGGCGGGATGGGGCGGCTGCGCGGGCGCTTTGCGGCCGCGCGCGACGCCGCCGAGGGACGCGAGCGGCGTGAGAAGCGCAAGGAGGCAGTGGAGAGCGAGCAGAAGAAGTCGGCGACCCGCGCTCCGCCGCGCATCGAGCCACCGCTCCCGGTGCCGGAGAAGAGCTCGCGCGTCGAGCGCGAGCGGCAGGTGCCGCTGTTTGATCCGCCGCAGGCGAATGAGCTGCCGGCGCTGACGCTCCTCGATGACCCGCCACCGCGCGAGGTGCTCTATTCGGCGGAGGCACTCGAGGCGCTGTCGCGGCTGGTGGAGCTGAAGCTCAAGGACTTCGCGATCGAGGCCGAGGTCGTCGCCGTGCAGCCCGGGCCCGTGGTGACGCGCTTCGAGCTGCGGCCGGCGCCGGGGGTGAAGGCGAGCCAGATCACCACGCTCGCGAAGGACCTGGCGCGCGCGCTGTCCGTGCTGTCGGTGCGGGTGGTCGAGGTCATCCCGGGCAAGAGTGTGATGGGGCTCGAGATCGCCAACGAGAAGCGCGAGGTGGTCACGCTCGGGGAGATCATCCGCTCGAAGGCCTACGACGAGATGCACTCGCCGCTCTCCCTCGCGCTCGGCAAGGACATCGGCGGCCAGCCGGTCGTCGCAGACCTCACGCGCATGCCGCACCTGCTGATCGCGGGCACGACGGGCTCGGGCAAGTCGGTGTGCATCAACGCGATGGTGCTGTCGCTGCTGTACAAGTCCACGATCGAGCACGTGCGGCTCATCATGATCGACCCGAAGATGCTCGAGCTCTCGGTGTACGAGGGCATCCCGCACCTGCTCGCGCCGGTCGTGACCGACATGAAGCAGGCCGCCAACGCGCTGCGCTGGTGCACGGTGGAGATGGACCGCCGGCTGCAGCTCATGGCCGCCCTCGGCGTGCGCAACATCGTCGGCTTCAACCGCCGGGTCAAGGAGGCGAGCGACGAGGGCAAGCCGATCCTCGACCCGGTGATGATGCTCAAGGCGGCGAACGATCCGACCATCGACCAGCGGGAGATTCCCAATCTCGCCCCGCTGCCTTACGTGGTCGTCGTGGTCGATGAGCTCGCCGACCTCATGATCATCGTCGGCAAGAAGGTCGAGGAGCTCGTGACCCGGCTCGCGCAGAAGGCGCGCGCCGCCGGCATTCACCTGGTGCTGGCGACGCAGCGGCCATCGGTGGACGTCATCACCGGCCTCATCAAGGCGAACATCCCCTGCCGCATCGCCTTCCAGGTGTCGGCGCGCGTCGACTCGCGCACGATTCTCGATCAGATGGGCGCAGAAGCGCTCCTCGGGCACGGCGACATGCTGTATCTGCCGCCGGGCACCTCGCACCCCGTACGAGTGCACGGCGCGTTCGTGTCCGACCAGGAAGTGCACCGCGTGGTGGAGGCCCTGCGCAGCTCCACCCCGCCGAGCTATATCGATGAGGTGCTGACGGGGCCGAGGGGGCCGATCCCGGGGATCACGGGCGAGGAGGGCGAGGGCGGTGGCGGCAACGGCACGGAAGATGCCGAGGAGGATCCGCTCTACGACGAGGCGGTGCGCATCGTCACCGTCGAGCGCAAGCCCTCGATCTCCTACGTGCAACGGCGGCTGAAGGTCGGCTACAACCGCGCGGCGCGGCTGCTCGAGGCCATGGAGCTCGCCGGGCTCGTCGGACCGCTCCAGGCGAACGGATCGCGCGACGTGCTGGCGCCCGCCCCGGCCGAGGAATGAGGTGGTACATGCCCTCGTCGTGCTGATGACGGGGGCGGCCGCCGCGGCGAGCACGCCGCCCGCGGCCGCCCCCGTGCCGCAGACCCCGACCGTCCCGCGGACCTCGCCCGCGCCCCCACAGGCGGTCGGGCTGCTCGAGCGCTACCTCACCGAGCTCAAGACTCTGCGCGTCAGCTTCCTGCAGACGCTCACCGATGCGCAGGGACGCGAGATCGACCGCGCCACCGGTACGCTCATCGTGCGGCGACCGGGCAGGTTCAGGTGGGAGACCCACCCGCAGAGCACCGGCTCGGGCGGTGCGCCCGCGGGTGCCGGCCAGCTCATGGTGTGCGACGGCACGAACCTGTGGTTCCTCGATCGCGATCTCGGGCAGGTGACGGTCAAGCCGGTCGACGCGGCCCTCTCGGCGACGCCGGCGATGCTGCTCTCGGGCGCCTCCGACTTGCGCAAGAGCTTCAGCGTCGCGCCGGCCGGGTCGCGCTTTGGACTCGAGTGGGTGCTGGTCGAGCCGCGCGGCGCCGAGGCGGACTTCGTGAGCGCGCTCTTCGGCTTCGCGAAGGGGGAGTTGAAGCGGATGATTCTCGAGGACAAGCTCGATCAGACCGCGACCATTGCATTCGAGAAAGTCGAGCGCAACGGCCCGGTGGCCGCAAGCGAGGTGAGCTTCACGCCTCCGCCCTGGGCCGATGTGATCGGTACGCCCGGCAAGTGAGCGCGCCACGCTCAAGCCCCGAGGGCGAGCGCGAGCCGCCGCGGCCGCTCGCCGATCGCATGCGGC
>WNFI01373808.1_pt1 | contig 13296 bp, 11 predicted proteins | sample 5400471 | NCBI WGS metagenome assembly WNFI01 (sample SAMN13153348, study PRJNA577476) | soil metagenome | isolation source: 100 cm saprolite on Douglas fir-dominated hillslope | place: USA:California | collected 2013-09-17
TCGCTCACGGTCGCGATTTACGTTTCACTCGGCGGATTGCGATCGGCCATCTTCAATGAGGTCTTGCAGTTCTTCCTGATCTGGGCGGGTGCGCTGCTTATCCCGATACTCGGCCTTTACGAAGCTGGCGGCTGGGGCAACCTCAAGATTCAGATTGCACAGCGGGCCTCGGAGCAGTACGTTCACCTTTGGTCCGGTCTTGGACACTTCAACACCAATCCGATGGGGATTCATTGGACGGGCATCGTCTTTGGCTTGGGTGCTGTGCTCTCCATGGGTTACTGGACCACCGATTTCCTCGTGGTGCAGCGCATTCTCGCCGCTAAAGACATTCGCAGTGCGGAAATGGCGCCCATCATCGGCGCCGGTTTCAAGATGATGGTTCCGTTCATCGTGATCCTCCCCGGCTTGTTGGGCCTCGCGGTTCTGCCCATGAAGCTGGTTCCGGAGTCGCTGGCTGTGAATGGCGCACACAGCTACAACGACGTGCTCCCGCTGATGCTGGCTCGCTACTGCGGCCCGGGATTGCTTGGCCTCGGCATCACCGCTCTCATCGCCGGTTTTATGTCCGGCATGGCTGGCAACGTGAGCGCATTCACCACCGTTTGGACGTATGACATCTACCGTCCCCTGATCAACAGCAAGGGCAACGATCACCACTACGTAAACATGGGACGCTGGACAACCGTCGTTGGCGTAGCGATCAGCATCGTTACCGCATATATAGTGATGCACTCCGCCAGCATCATGGATTACGTGCAGGCGCTGTTCAGTTTCTTCATCGCTCCACTTTTTGGAACGGTGATTTTGGGTATGTTGTGGAAGCGGGCAACCGGCCCCGGCGGATTCTGGGGATTGCTTTGCGGCACACTTTCTTCCATCAGCATGTGGGCCTGGGTGAAAGTTGATCCGAGCGCTCTGCGCTACGTGGCACTCTCGCCCGACGCCAAGGCCTTAGCGCAGGACATGTACCAGGCGCTCTGGTCTTTCATCGTCTGCGTTACCGTCACCGTTGTGGTCAGCTACATGACTCAGCCCAAACCTGCTTCCGAGTTGGCGGGCCTGGTCTATGGCGAGACGGAGATCCCAAAGGTCGGCGATGTGCCCTTCTACCAGAAGCCGCTGTTCTGGGCTGGCGTGGTGGTTGTGGTCTTCTTTATTCTCAATATCATTTTCTGGTAAGCGGAGGCGTTACACATGGTTTCGATCTGGTTCTTTATCGGGGTTTCACTCTTGGTGAACGGTGCGCTCATTCTGGGTGCGGGGCTCTACCAGCTCATGAATCCGCCCGCTGAGACTACCATCGTGCTGTATAACCTGCACGCCAACGTCTGGTGGGGCGCCCTCTTGTTTGTGGTGGGATTGATTTACACCGTCGCAGCCCGCCCCGGCCGCAGTCGTAACGCATAGGGGATTAAGTGAGCCAACACGAGGACTCATGTCAGCCAAGAAAATGACCATGGGAGTGATCGTGGGCAATCGGGGATTTTTCCCCGGACACCTGGCCCAGACCGGGCGGGAAGAAATCCTGCGCGTGCTTGCGGCGGCAGGCATTGATGCGGTTGCGTTGACTCCCGAAGAAAGCGGGTTTGGCGCGGTCGAAAGCCGCGCCGAATCCCGTCGCTGCGCAGATCTTTTCAAGAAGAACCGCGACCGGATTGACGGCGTCGTCGTAACCCTTCCCAATTTTGGCGACGAGCGGGCAATAGCCGACACTCTGCGCCTCGCCGACCTTCGTGTTCCGGTGCTGATTCAGGCGACGCCCGACGATCGCACCAAGATGACTATCGCCTTCCGCCGTGACAGTTTTTGCGGAAAGATGTCGGCCTGCAACAATCTGCGACAGTACGGCATTCCTTATTCGATTACGACTCTTCACACGGAGAGGCCAGACTCGCCGGAATTCACAAAAGACTTGCAATGGTTCGCTGGTGTGTGCCGCGTGGTGAATGGATTCCGCAATCTGCGGGTGGGAGCCATCGGTGCCCGGCCCACGGCGTTCAACACTGTTCGCTACAGCGAAAAGATTCTCGAAGCCAACGGTATTTCAATTGAGACCCTCGATCTTTCCGAAGTGCTCGGCCGCATTGATCGCATGAAAGACGCGGACGAACTGGCGCAGGCCAAGCTGGCAGCGATCCAAAAGTATGTTGACTCCAAGGACGTTCCGGCGACGGCGCTGATGAAAATGGCGAAGCTCGGCGCGGTGATTGATCAATGGATGGCCGCGACCGAAGTTGCCATCAGCGCCGTGCAGTGCTGGACATCGCTGGAAGAAAACTTCGGCGTGGTGCCGTGCACCATCATGAGCATGATGAGCGACCAACTGTTTTCGAGTGCCTGCGAAACCGACATTGCAGGCGTGCTCGGCATGCACGCTCTGCAATTGGCCTCCGGCACGCCCTCCGCTTTGCTGGACTGGAACAACAATTACGGAACTGATCCCAATAAAGCCGTTTGCTTCCACTGTGCGAATCTCCCCAAACATTTCTTCCGTTCGTTCAAAATGGACTTCCAGCAGATCATCGCCGGAACCGTGGGCAAGGAAAATACCTATGGTACCGTCGTGGGTCTGATCAAGCCGGAGAAGATGAGCTTTGCGCGCTTCTCTACCGATGACACCGCCGGCAAAATGCGCGGCTATGTCGGCGAAGGCCGCTTTACCGACGACCCGTTGAATACTTTTGGCGGCGCGGGTGTGGTCGAGATTCCGAAAATGCAGAAGCTTCTGCACTACATCTGCGAGAACGGTTTCGAGCACCACGTGGCGGCGAATCTCTCCAGCGTCGGCTCGGCGGTGCATGAGGCTGCAACCCGTTATCTGGGATGGGACATGTACTGGCACGAGCCGCCCGATGGAGTTAACTGATGGCGGTGGTCGCCGGAGTGGACTTCGGCACGCTGAGCGTCCGCGTATCGATAGTCGATAGCAGTCAAGCAGGCGGGGATTTCCGGCGATCGAATAGAAGCCCTCGCCCTCGACACGACCGGCTCTTCGGTTATTCCAGTAAACAAGGACCTTCAGCCGCTCGGCGAATACTATCTCTGGTGCGATCACCGCGCAAAGCGCGAGGCTGAAGAGATCACCGCGGCGGCGCACCGCGAAGGCCTAGAGGCGATTGAGTGGTGCGGCGGCGTTTATTCCTCGGAGTGGGGATTTTCCAAGCTCCTGCATTGGCTGCGACACAACCCTGACCAGAGTGGCAACTTTGCTTCTGCCTTCGAGCACTGCGATATGGTTGCCGCCACTCTTTGCGGCATTACCGATCCGAAAGGAGCAAAACGCAGCATCTGCGCCATGGGCCATAAGTGGCTGTGGAACGCGAAGCTCGGAGGCCTGCCGCCAGAGGAGTTCCTGGTCAAGGTTGATCCGCTGCTCGCTGGTGTGCGCGAAAAGCTCGACGGCGAATACGCTACCTCGGAGCAGGTTGCCGGAACACTGTCGCCTTTCTGGGCGGAGAAACTCGGCCTGAAAGCCGGAATCCCAATTCCTGTCGGAGCCTTCGATGCTCATTGGGACGCCATCGGCGCTGGTTGCCGCACCGACGACATGGTGAACGTTGTTGGCACTTCGACCTGCATCATCGGAATCACGCCTTCGCCGAATCTGGTGCCTGGCGTCTGTGGCGTGGTGCAGGGAAGCGTGCATCCGCAACGCACCGGCATTGAAGCCGGCCTCTCGGCGGTCGGCGACATCTTCAATGCCATCGCTGCTCGCGCGGGCACCGATGTCGCGTCCCTCAGCAAGGGATTGGAGAACTATCACGCTGGACAAACTGGCTTACTACGCATGACCTGGGACAACGGCGACCGCACGGTTCTGGTGAATCCCAATCTTCGTGGCATTACCCTGGGATGGAACCTCCAAAGCACCGCGCAAGACGAACTGTTCGCAGCCATCGAGGGCACCGCTCTCCATACCCGTGTAATCTTCGACCAGATGGAAAGCAACGGAGTCCATGTTCAGCGCGTGATCAATGCCGGAGGAATTCCACAGAAGAACGAAGTCCTGAATCGCGTGTACGCCAATGTGCTGGGCCGGCCGGTGCTGGTTCCAACCAAGAGCGTGACCAGCCTGGGTTCTGCAATCTTCGCATTTCTGGCCGCCGGAGCATTCAAGACCATCGAAGAAGCACAAGACAAGATTTGCCCGCCCCATCGCGTGTTCGAACCCGACCACTCAGAGCACCGTGTTTATGATGAACTCTATCGCTTGTTCAGCCGGCTGTATTTTTCGTTTGGGAAGAATGCGGGGGACATGGGAGACGTGCTTCCGGCGCTAATTCGCATTTCCGAAACTCGCCACGAAGCATAGGTTCGCGCGGGTCGCGCAACGATGCTACTTCAACTTGGCTTCGTAGACCGCCCGGGCTTGTTGCAGAATGTCGAGGACTTCAGTCTTCTCCGCCGCCGTATTCCAGCTTGTGTTCGACTCCGTGGAAGCCACCATGCGATCAATCCAGGCCAGAAAGTATTGCGCGTCTTCGCCTGATTTCAGCTCAGATCCCGCCATGCTCACGTAAACCGGGCTTGTGGTCGCATAAGGAAAAGCATCCAGCACCGGCATTTCCGGCTGATCGGATAAGGCACGCAGCAGGCACCAGCTGCTGGTTGAGAGTGGAATGGTCCCTTCAGTCGTTGCGCTTTGCCGAGTCGCATCAAGTTTCAATTCCCGCACTATTTTGCCGTTGCACACTACTTGCAGGTGATCCACGGGTACGAACGAGCGCAACCACGCGGTGAACTTGAGTTCATGCTCACCCGTCGGAAACCGCAATTCATCACCTGAGATTCTCCCGTCGAGGGTGAATCCAAGCAGCGGGCCGTTCGTGGCGAATGTATGTCCGTGTTTCAGCGAATCCAACCAAGGGGCGTGGGCGACCTTGCCGTCGGGCACTCGAACATAAACTCGATTCAGTCCAACTGGTCCGCGCAGCGATGCCAGGTTCGACATCGCATCGGTGCCCGCGGCGGCTGGCAGACGGAAGCCGAGGTTGAGCAGGCGATACCAGACCGACGTTGTCGCCAAGTGGTCGCTGAAGCCGAGGACCTCGAGGTAGTCCACCTTGCCGAGGGCGACGTCAACCGGCAGTGCATGCCGCAAGTCGAGATTGTTTCGGGGGTCAGGAGTTTCATCATACGGATGCACGTAACCCGCCAGCCCATGTTGCTCATGCGCCAGGTCGATAATGTCCGAATTTGGAGGAAACGGGCTCGCGGCTGCGGTGTTCGTATATCCGGCATATGCCGGAAGCAGAAAATGATCTTCAAGGTTCAGAAGCCCGACGTGTCCCCAATAGCTGGTGTGGAATTCCTGTCCGTGAAAAAGCAAGGTAGTTTCAGTCGAGGCAGGATCGGCACCCGGTCGGAAGTAGGCAATGTCTGGAATTCGCTGCTCCTTGTTGACGAGGAGGTTTTCGACAATAGATAGGTTCTCCGATTCCGCCTGCTGAATCATGTGCTGCGGAGTGTTGCGGTACTCGCCGCCGTAGTTCATGTGGACATGAACATCCCCACTGACCCAGCGGAAACCGGGGTCACGGGGAATATCGAGCGCGCGCATCTGCAGGGCGAGTTTTAGTTCCTCGCCCGCTTTGGCTTCGACGTTTTGTTGCTCGACGCGATATTCAAAACCTTTCATCGCTTGCACGGTGACTCGTCCGGCTGGGACCGTGACCACGTCGCTGCCCTGGCTTTCGAAGTAGTGGGCCTCGAATCGCTGAGCGCCGTGCACGAAACTGTCATCCGCCTGCATCCATGCGTCGTCCGGCGCGTAAGCGCGGCCATCTTCTCCAGTCACAAAAATGCGGGCGGGCGTGATGTTGCCATGAGGATCAAGCACCGTGATTGCGATTCGAGCGGTCGGTTTCAAATATTGCTTGTTCTTGATCACGGCCGCAGTCTGTTTACCGCCCGGTAAATCAAGAGTCCACAGAGAAGTGTTTCCCGTGCGATTTGAAATGAACGCGATACGCTTGCCGTCCGGAGACCAGCGCGGATTGATATTGTCGTAATCTCCATAGGTAAGTTGGAAAGCGTCGCCGCCATCGGCGGGCATAGTCCAGAGCTGGTGCCATTGCTGGCCCAGATATGACGCATACGCGATTCGCTTGCCCTCGGGCGAAAACTCCGGCCTCGCTTTCCAGTTGGTCTCCTCGTAGTGGATTTCACGCGCGGGCGCCCCGGCAGCAGCCTTCATGCGCCAAAAGCCGCCCGTGCCGTAGAGGTGCCCGCGATTCGAAACGTAGAGGATCTCCGTCCCCTCCCGCGACCAGGTTGGGCTGATTTCGGTATCAAACTCACTGTAGTAGTAACGGGGAAGCGGGCTCTTTTCCTCGCCGGTCACGCGCTGAACATTGGAGAGTTCGCCATCCGCAAACTTGCCGCTGAAAATATGGAAACGTTTATTGTAGGAAGTCGAGACAAAGGCAATCCGCTTTCCGTCCGGCGAAAATCGAGGATCGACGTTGACCGCGCCTCCTGATGTGAGTTGGCGCGTGTGCATGGTCTGAAGATCAAGCGCCCATAGCTCCACAGCGTTTGCAGCGTACGACACATACACGATCCAGCGGCCATCGGGTGAACAGTCAGGCTGGTAGTCGTACCCAGCGCCGGCGGTGAGTTGTTGCGCAGTCTCGGTGCCGATTTGTTGTCGCCAAAGAGATCCCGCCATCGAAAATACGAGGGTGTGCGAATCTGGCATCCAGGCCGCGGAACTGGGTCCAGTCGTGGGCTGGGGCAAATACATTTCGCGGAAGTAGTAAGGCTCCGGCAGGTCAATTTGCGCCAAGACGGGCTCGCGTTTCGCAGCACTCTGTGCTTGCGCCCATGCAGGCTGCAGTAGCTGGAAGCCTGCAATCAGTGCCAAGACAGATAGTCCTGACCACGCTGTGCCCCGGTTTGACAGGATTGGCTTCAAGTTTCTACGCGATGTGACCTGCGAGTATCAATTCTGGCCAGCAGTAAGTGTTTTCAAGAAGCGGTAGTAGAAATCCAGCCCGCGGTAGAACGACTCCACTCCGACTCGCTCATCGCGCCCATGCTCGCGGTCATCATTTCGATCTATCTCTACTCCTGCGACCTCGTAGGTCGGCATTCCGGCCGCGCTGGTGTAGATTCCGTCAGACGCCCCTCGTGCCATCGTTGGGATCACCGGAGTGCCAGGCCACATCACGCTTGCAATCTTCTCCACGGCTCCGAGTACATCGGGGCGCAAGGGTTGGGGGGCAAAAACTGGATTGCTGGGTACGGTGTCGGAGGCCGTAAACGTATCACTCACGTAATGCACCGCAATTGCCGGATCACCTAATATGCGCATCAGGGTGTCTCGCATATCCTGTTTGGTCTGTCCGGGAAGCAGCCGGCAATTCACGATGGCTTCGGCACGCTGCGGCAAAGCGTTGTTCGCATGTCCGGCATTCACTCGTGTAGCTACGCAGGTCGTGCGCAGCATGGCGTTGTCATTTACGTCTTGGGAAAGCCGCGCGGCTGCGGCCTGGTCCGGCGGATCCCGCAGGATCGCCTTCATATCCGCGGAACGTTGCCCGCTCTCCGTATTCGCCATGCGCTCGTAGTAGGCTCGAGTTACGTCGTTCAGCTCAACTGGAAATTTGTATTGCTGCAGATGCACCAACCCGCTCGCCAACTTGTAAATGGCATTGCGCGACGTGGGCAGGGAGCTATGCCCGCCGACGTCGGTCACCACCAGTTGGTAGTCGGAATAAGTTTTTTCGGCAGCCTCGACTTCCACCACGACTGCTTTGCCATGCTCGGTCCAGACAGTAAGCTCGTCTGGGTTCAGGACGAATTCCGCATCAATCAGCTCGCGATGGTTCTTCAACAGCCAATTCACACCGTTGAACTTCCCGCCTTCTTCGTCGGCAGTCAGGGCCAGAATGATGTCGCGATCCGGAACGAAACCTTCCTGATTCATTTTGATCAAGGTTGCAACGGCGATCGCGGCGCCGTCTTTCATGTCCTGAGTGCCGCGGCCGTAGAAGAAGCCGTCTTTCTCGACGAATTGGAACGGGTCCGTAGTCCAGTCCTCGCGGCGGGCCTCAACCACGTCGAGGTGTCCGATCAGCAGGACCGGTTTTTGCTTGCCCGAACCGTGCAGCCTCACGACCATGTTCTTCTTGCGATCATTGGGACCAAGAACCTGGATATCGGTTCCCGGGAAACCAGCATCGCGGAAACGCTGCGCCATCGCCTCCGCTGCGGTGGTCACGTTCCCCACAGAGTCCGTAGTGTTGATTTCGACTAATTGCTTGAACATGTCGTGAGCGAGCTGCCGGGGGGGATTGTCAATCTGTGCGTCGGCAACAGGTGCGAACAAGGCTGCGCAAAACAGTAAGAGTAAGGGTTTCAAGCGTTCTCCCGTATGATGCGAAACTTAAAGCTATATCAGAAGCAACCACCGGGATGCTAGTCGGCTGTCTTAGTCGTTATCCCCGCTTGCGTGCATTCCCCCGAATCGGTAACATCGGTTTTCAGTTATGGCAACCCCGGAATTTCACGAACTCCACGAGCACGCCGAGCATGGAGCGCACGACGCGTCCATGGCGCCAGTATCTCTGACCATGGCAATTCTGGCTGTGGTCCTGGCCATTGTTTCCCTGATGGCGCACCGTTCTTACGTCGAGCAAACTATTCTGCAGACTCAGGTCGCTGATCAATGGGCTTATTACCAGGCGAAGGATATTCGCCTTCACGAGGATTCCATGGTCACAGATTTTGCTCCGATCATTGCATTCTCTGATGCTCAGAAAGCTGCCCAATTAGAGAATAAGTACAAGGCCGAAGCCGATCGTTACAGCAGCCAGAAGGCCGGCATTGATGCCGAAGCGAGAAAGCTTCAGGACGAGGCGAATTCGCAAGGCCGCCGCGCCGACCGGTTTGATCTGGGCGAAGTGTTTCTCGAGATAGCCATGGTCGTGACTTCAATCACATTGCTTTCCGGGCGGCGAAGCTTCTGGTATGGAGGCATCGTATTGAGCGCAATTGGCATTGTGGCGGCAATGACTTCCTTGTTGGTTCGCTGAATTCTCTCGGGCCCGCCGAAAGGGAGAAACCGACCGAGCGGTCTGTTTCCTCTACTAGTGGCTGGTTCGGCCTGAAAAAACCTTCTTCCTCGGTGCTGTCCAGAGCTATAATCTGGGGAGTCTCTTCGCTCCGAGCCCGCTCCGTGGCTGGAGCGAAGTCAAGAACAGTTGCCCGCAACGAGGGGGTTTATGTCAACACTGTTCGAGCTTGTGACCGCATGGGCAGTACTCACCGTAGCCTTAATTATCCTCCTGATTTATCGCGGCACCCTCACCATGCAGGAAGACGACCAGCTTTTTCTGGGCGACTCGGAAGCACACATGGCGAAGGAGCAGAACGAGATCATCCAGAGGGTAAATAAGCTTGGTCCATTCGTAAAGGTACTGGGAACGCTTTCGGCCGTTCTTGTCCTGGCGATTGCCGGGCTTGCGGTCTATCAGCAGATGACAGCGGCTCAGTAGATCGTTTCTCGATTCGCGACCCATGAGCCGCGAGCAGGCGGTTGCCGGTTTTAGGCCCCTCTATTAGCATCAGACGCACACGCCATTTCTTCGTGCTCTGAGGCATGACTCTTAAACGAATTGCGGTTATCGGTGGCGGCCCCGCCGGTGCTTTGGTCGCTGCAGAACTGGCCCGCTCTGGACGCGAAGTCCTTCTCTTCGACGAAAAACTGGCTTGGGAGAAGCCTTGCGGCGGCGGGCTGACAGACAAAGCCCTCGCGCGCTGGCCGTTTCTACGCGCTGCGCAGGTTGATCCTAAATGGATCAGGGATTGCGAGCTGATCGCTCCTTCCGGTCGCAAAGCCGCGTTTCAACTCGACCAGCCCATCGCGATTTTCTCCCGCTTGGCGCTAAACGGTCTGGTGCTAGATCGTGCTCGGGAAGCCGGCGCCCGAGTGTTCCGTGAACGCATCACCAAGATTGACGGAAACGCAGGCGGTTGGCATCTGCGGTCGTCTTCGGGAACACACCATCCTGAGTATCTGGTGCTTGCCGCCGGAGGGCGCGATCCATTTCGCGGCCAGTTTTCCCAGCCACCCGGTCCAGAGAATTTTATGACCGCGGTTGGGTTTTACATCCCGGGAACCAGTCAAGTGGCCCAAGTTAAATTCCTGAAAGGCCTGCACGGCTACATCTGGATATTTCCGCGCTCCGACCACTTCTCGGCGGGAATCTGCGGCCGCATGAAGGGCAAAACCACAGCCGAGCTGCGGCGGTTACTGGAAGAATCGCTTCCGGAGTTCGGTCTCAGCCTCGAAGGCGCACGCTTCTATGCGCACATCCTGCCGTCGTTCACGGTGAAGACTCTGCAAAGCGCTGCGTTCAGCGGAGACGGTTGGGCGATGATCGGCGATGCCGCAGGGTTTGTTGACGGGATCACAGGCGAGGGTTTGTACTACGCCCTGCGCTCTGCGGAATTGCTGTCGCAAGCTCTGCTGGCCGATGCGCCGCAGCACTATCCCCTGTATGTAAAACAAGATTTTCTGCCGGAGCTGGAGCGTGCGGCCCGCATCGCGGACCGGTTTTACAGCGGCGATTGGTTGGGTGGGACCGTATTGGAGCGCATGGTGCAACTGACCGCCCGGAGCTCCCGATTCCGCGAGCTGATGCGCGATTTGTTTGCCGGGACCCAGGAGTACTCCGATCTGCGAAGGCGAGTCCGGCGCAGCCTGCCGAGGGTCGCCGCCGAGGCGCTGCTAAGCACGGTTTGGAGGCCGCCGGTAAAACACGGGAGAGAGTTGGTTCGTTGATGAATGTGGTTTCGTGACGCAAACGTCTCGGTGGTAAACTGCGCCTATGGCCGCTAAAAAGAAAACCAAGAAGAAGCAGATGAAGTCGAAGAAACGTGCCAAGACGAAGCCGGCAATCAAGCGCAAAGCCCCCAAGAAGAAGGTGGCGAAGAAGAGATCATCCCGGAAAAAGGCGGGCGTGAAGAAGAAGGTTGCCAGCAAGAGGGCACTCCGCGTGAAAAAGCTGAAAGCGCCGGAGAAGCGCGCTCGCAAGAAAAGCCGGAGCGTGAAGACGGAACCGTTCCTGTCGGAGGCTCCGGCAAGGCGTTTAACTGTCCAATCGGGAGATTTGCAGGGACTTTCCAGGATTGAAGGCGCGGCATCGGAGAGTGTTGATGAATTGCTAGAGGAAGGGAACGCGTTTGAGGCGGACGTAGTGGCCGGCGTGGAAGATGCCGACGACTCTGATGAGAAGGAAGTCCACACCCATGAAGTGCCGGAGGACGATGTTCCCGAGGAGTATCTGGATGAAGATTAGAAGACCAATGGATGAAAGGTTTTCGTTCGTGCCCGAAACAGTCAGGGTGTGATTGTTGGGTGTGGTGCCGGGAACAGGACTTGAACTTGAGGCGCTAAGCGGGCGTGAGCGAGTCTCGTCAGAGACGAACGGGAGTCCGCTGCCGAAATCCCGAGCGGAGTCGAGGGACCTCAAACCTAATAGAGTTGGAAGTTTGGTCTCTGGTGCCGGGAACAGGACTTGAACCTGCACGCCTTTAGGGCACTGGATCCTAAGTCCAGCGCGTCTGCCAATTCCGCCATCCCGGCCCTTGCAATCCATTCTAAATTAACCGGACAATCCGGAAGAACAGGCTTCGCGTCCTAAGCCAGGGACCGAATCCAGAAGTGTAAAGCCGATTTTCCTTCTTCCCTCATTCCCGCTAAACTGAGTGCCTTATGATTATTCCCACACAGCCTAATTTCAATGTGGTCAATACCGCCGACTATCGCGAGACTTATGCCAACAGCGTGCAGGTACGGGTCAATGTCTGGGACTTTTTTCTGGTGTTCGGGACCATGCAGCAGCAAACAGACAATCAGGTTGAGGTGCGAAATTTTCAGGGTATTTACCTGAGTCCGCAACAAGCGAAGGCCCTCGCGGCCATCCTGAACCAGAATGTGGCCAACTACGAAAGCACCTTCGGCGAGATCAAGCTTGATCCGCGAGTGGGCGCGCCCGGCCCGGTGCACTAAGGCTCTGGCAAAGGATTCCCAACTCGGCCTGGTCAAGACGGCGGCTTTGTTTGCGTTATTTGCCGCGGCTCTGATCGCCTCACACATCTCTCTACTTCAGCTTCCTTATTTCTGGGACGAAGCTGGTTACTACGTCCCCGCGGCACGCGATCTGCTCGGCGGGTCGCTTATACCGCACTCCACTCCTTCAAACGCGCATCCGCCGCTGGTTTTGGCCTGGATTGCTCTAAGTTGGAAAGTCTTTGGCTTCAGTCCGCGGGTCACACGGGTCGCCATGCTGCTGCTGGCGGCGTTTTCGTTGGTGGGACTCTTTCGGCTAGCGAGGACCGTCTCCAACGCAACCGTCGCGGCTGCGGCGACACTGTTGACGGCGGCCTATCCCGTATTTTTTGCGCAGAGTTCGCTCGCACAGGTGGATTTGCCCGCCGCCGGGTTGATCTTCTGGGGTCTGGAATCGCATTTTCGACAGCGACGCTGGGGAATCGTGGTCTGGTTCTCGCTGGCCGCACTGGCTAAGGAGACCGCGATTCTGATTCCGCTGGCGCTGTTTTTGTGGGAGCTAGTTTGTCTCGGGTTAGGGCGTTTTCGCAGCTCCTTCGAAGGTGGAAGCTCCACACGGGAGGGCACGGCTTCCAGCCGTGCCGTAAACGGATTGAAGGCAGACTTAACGGCACGGCTGGAAGCCGTGTCCTCCCGAAATAGCAGCGAAACTCGGGGACTTTTCCAAAGTCGCTTTGGAGCCAACGGTGCCCTCCTACTAATTCCCATGCTCCCCCTTACCCTCTGGTACGCCTATCATTACTCACGCACGGGATTCGTCTTCGGCAACCCAGAATTTTTCCGCTACAACGTGCAGGGGACGTTGCATCCTCTCCGCATCCTCCTCGCCGCGCTGCTGAGGCTCTGGCAGGCCGTCGGATACATGAACCTTTTCGTCCTGACCATTGCCTGCGTACTCGCCATGCGGAGCACGCCGGTCGTAGACTCAACCGGACAGAGGCGGCGAATTGAAATTCCCACTCAGGCGACTTTTCTGGTTGTCGCAATTTTGTACGGAGGCGCGCTCTCGATTATTGGCGGCGCGGTTCTGGCCCGTTACATGCTGCCGGTTGTCCCACTGGTGATTCTGGTGTGCGTTTCGACCATCTGGCGGCGGCTCAAACTGTGGGCACCGATGATCGCGTTTGTGGCGCTGGCGTTCGTGTCAGCGCTCTTCGTGAATCCTCCCTATGGGTTTGCTCCCGAAGACAACCTCGCCTATCGGGACTACATTC
>WNFI01146750.1_pt1 | contig 13295 bp, 11 predicted proteins | sample 5400471 | NCBI WGS metagenome assembly WNFI01 (sample SAMN13153348, study PRJNA577476) | soil metagenome | isolation source: 100 cm saprolite on Douglas fir-dominated hillslope | place: USA:California | collected 2013-09-17
CGGCAGCCGGGCGGGACGCCGGTGGCGGAGGCGGCGCGCAAGGTGGCGCTCAAGTTTCCGCACGCGATGTCGCCGGTCGCGGAGTTGTTCCTGTTTCTCGCGGCCCGGGCCGACCTGGTGCAGCGGGTGATCCGGCCGGCGCTCGAGGCAGGGCAGCTGGTGGTGGCGGACCGATTCGACCTCTCCACCATCGCGTACCAGGTGGCGGGGGGCGGATTGCCGGCGGACGACGTCGGCCATGCCATTCGGCTCGCCACCGGCGGTCTCGTTCCGGACGTCATGCTGGTGCTGGACGTGCCGGTCGAAGTGGGGCGGGCCCGGCAACGGGCCGCGCGCAAAGTTCAGGACCGGTTCGAGCGCCAGGATGACGCGTTTCACCGGCGCGTGCTCGACGCGTACCGCCGCGCAGCCGGGCCGGGCGTGGTGCACATCGATGCGACACAGTCCAAGAAGTCCGTGCGGGACACCGCGTGGCGCGAGGTCATGGCGGTGACCGCACTCTCAACACGAGGCGTCTCATGAAGCTCCGCAACGTCGTGATCGTCACTGCAGTAGGAGGATTGGCGCTGGCCACAGGGGGCTGGTTGTTGCAGCGGCAGGCCGAGCCCACGGGGTCCGTCTACCAGCAGGCGCGGCTGTTCGAGGACGTACTCGCGCACGTCGCCGACTTCTACGTCGATTCGATCGAAGAGCGTCGGCTGTATCAGATGGCCATCGACGGCATGCTCGACCAGCTGCACGATCCGTATTCGGTGTTCCTGAAGCGGGACGATTTCCGGGCGCTCAACGAGGCCACGACCGGCAACTACGGCGGTTTGGGCATCCAGATCGACGTACGCGACGGGTGGATCACGGTGGTGGCGCCGCTCCCCGACACGCCCGCGGAGCGCGCGGGGATCCAGTCGGGCGATCAGATCATCGCCTTGGACGGCCGCTCGACCGAGGGCTGGAAGAACGATCAGGCCGTGAAGCAGCTGCGCGGCGAGCCGGGCAGCGCAGTGGAGCTCAAGGTGCGTCGAGTCGGCGTGGACGGCTCGCTCGCCTTCAAGCTCACCCGCGCCACGATCCACATCCGCTCGGTCCAGGTCTCGATGATGCTCGACGACAAGGTCGGCTACGTCCTGCTCTCGCCCGTGAGCGAGACGTCCGCGCAGGAGATGACGGACGCGGTGACCGGCCTGGTCCAAAAGGGAATGAAGTCGCTGGTGCTCGACCTGCGGAACAACCCCGGAGGGCTGCTCGACCAGGGCGTGGCGGTGAGCGAGCTGTTCCTCGACCCCGCGCGGGAGGTCGTGGCGACGCGCGGCCGGGCGACCAACACCTCCAAGACTTACCGCGACGCGAAGCCGCAGCCGTGGCCGCAGCTTCCAGTGGTCGTGCTCACCAACGGGGGCACCGCGAGCGCAGCCGAGATCATCACCGGGGCGCTGCAGGATCACGACCGCGCGGTGGTCGTGGGCACGCCGACCTTCGGCAAAGGGCTGGTGCAGTCGTTGTGGCAGCTCACGCCCGAGACCGCTCTCAAGCTCACGACGGCTCGCTGGTTCACGCCGAGCGGTCGGACAATCCAGCGCAAGAGCAAGAACGAAGAAGACCAGCTGGCGCAGGCCGAGGCCGCGGAGCTGGGGCACGATAGTACCAAGGTCGATTCCTCATTGGTATTTCACACAGATCACGGCCGGGTCGTCATAGGGGGCGGCGGCATCAAGCCGGACCTGTTCGTCGCACCCGACACGTTCACGACCGCGGAGCGTGGCTTCTTCAAAGCGCTGGGCAACAAGATTCCGACCTACCGCGACGTGGCTACCGGGTACGCTCTGGAGGTCAAGACCGCGGGCCGCGTGAAAACTCCGGACTTCACGGTCACACCGGATGTGGCGGACGAGGTCATCCGGCGGCTGCGGGCGCGGGGCGTCGCCGTGCCGGACAGTGTCGTCGCGGGCGCCCGCAACGTCATCACCCAGGATCTGGGATACGAGATCGCGCGCTATGTCTTCGGGCGTCCCGCGGAAGTGCGCCGCCAGCGCGAGGAGGACCGCCAGGTGCGCGCCGCCCTGGCGTTGGCGCACCGCGCCAAGTCGCCCCAGGATCTCCTCTCCCTGGCCGCCGCTCAAACGCCCGCGTCCTCGCGGAACTAGATTGCCGCCCCACGTCGTGGGGATCATCGGGGCCGGCCGCGCCGGGGTCGGATTGGCGCTGGCGCTGGCCCGCGTAGGAGAGGGGAAGGGGGGGCGGGGGCGCGTGCGGGGGGGCTACGACGTGCGCCTGCACGGCCGCAGCAAGAAGCCGGTCCCCAAGCCGCTCAAACTCACCGTTGGTCCCGAGAACGAGCCGCCCGCCTGGATTGCCCAGGCGGGCGTCGTCATTCTCGCCGTGCGGGACGACGCGATCCGGCCCCTGGCGGAGGCGCTGGCCCGTGCCGGGGCGATCCGGGCCGAGCAGGTAGTGCTGCATCTCTCCGGCGCTCAAGGCCAGGAGGCGCTCGGCGCCCTGGTTGCATCCCGCGCTGCCCTTGGGTCGCTCCACCCGCTGCAGACCATCTCCGATCCGGAGCGCGCCCCGGAGCGGCTAAAGGGCGCCTGGGCCGCTGTTGAGGGGATGCCCCGCGCGGTGCAGGCCGCAGAGGGGTTAGCGCAGGACCTTGGTCTGCGACCGTTCCACATCCCGTCCAAGGCCAAGCCGATTTACCACGCGAGCGCGGTGTTCGCGTCCAACTACTTCGTGGTGGTCGAGGCGGTGGCTCAGCGCCTGCTGCGGCATGCGGGATTGTCGGACGCGGAGGCGTGGCAAGCGTTGCGTCCGTTGGTCGAGGGCACGCTCGAGAACATGAGTCGGCAGGAGCCGATGGCTGCGCTCACCGGGCCGGTGGCACGAGGCGACCAGGCGACCATTCGTCGCCATCTCGAGGCGTTGACGCACGACGATGCCGTGCTGTATCGCGCGCTGGGGCGCGCGGCGCTCGAGCTTGCGCAGAAGCGAGGCATGGACCAAGCGACTGCGGCTCGGGTGGCGGTGGCCCTCGAAACGGATCTGCCACCCGTGATTCGTAAAGCGTAGTAGTTAGTAAACAGTAAAAAACATAATTATAATTGACAAAACAGTAGTACGGTTGGTAGCTTAGGGCTCAAACCCGCAGGGGCTAGGGGCATGGCCACCAATCAGTCGATCACGAGCTACGCCGCCTTCCTGAAGGCACTTCTCAGCGACCGGGAACGGTTCTTCGAGGAGGTCGTCGAGGGTGTGGGCCTCGGCAGCAAACTGCGTTACGCCGTCTTCACGATCATCGGGCTGGCCGGATTCTTCGGCCTGGTTGCGGGAGCTTACTCCGGGCCCGCGCAGGCCGCTTCCGCCGGCATCAAGTTGCCCTTTCTGTTCTTCGCGACGTTCGCGGTCTGTTTCCCGGCGTTTTTCGTGGTGCAGGTACTGGTGGGCTCACGCCTGCGGCTGCTGCAGGTGGCCGTGTTGGTGTTCGGCGCTTTGGCGCTCACCTCAGTGCTGCTCGCCGCCTTCGTGCCGATCACGGCGTTCTTTCTCATCACCGGCGCGAACTACTACTTCCAACATCTTCTGAACATCGCGATCGCGAGCGTGGCCGGATTGTTCGGCATGTACGCTCTGCATGAGGGACTGAGTGTCGTCTGCGAGAAGCGCGGGGTATACCCTCGCAAAGCGCTCACGATCATGCGCGCGTGGGCAGTGTTGTTCGCTTTCGTCGGCATTCAGCTGGCGTGGAGTCTTCGCCCGTTTCTCGGGGACCGCAATCAGCCCTTCCAGGTGTTCGGACGCTACCAGGGCAACTTCTACGCGGCGATCATTTACGCGGTGAACAAGCTGCTGCACGGCGACGAGACGCCGATCGCACCGCCCGGCAAGCGGGACACAATCCCGCGATTCCGCGGCTTTATCATCCCGCCGATTGACACGGCGGCCGACTCCGCCCAGCGGCGCAAGCGTCCATGACCGGGGACGGCGACAAGACTCGCGGGCCGTCGCGCGACAACGAGATCCTAACGATCGAGGAGATCGCGGCCTATTTGCGGCTCACTCCGCAGACGATCTACAAGTGGGCGCAGGAGAAACGGATTCCGGCGGCGAAGCTCGGGAAGGAGTGGCGCTTTCGGAAGAGCATCATCGATCGCTGGTTGGACGAGCAGATCCTAAGCAGCGAATCGGGCTTCGAGCACTTGAAGAAGTAGCCTACTGATCCACGACCCGTACGCCGGCGGGGGGCGAAAACGTGAGCTCGCGCCCGGGCACGCCGGTGTTTACGCGGATGTTTCGCAGGATCACCGTGCGCTCCTGGCCGGAGCTCTCTTCGATGTCGACGCGGTGTACGAGCCCGTCCTCCCGACCCACCCAGATCGTCGCTTCGCTGTAGGGCTGCTCGTGGCTCTTCGGCACGAGTCTGATCACGTCGACCGGCCCTGCCTCCGGGAGCGAGTCGGCACGGACGTACTGTGCCGTGTAACGCTCACGCGGCTGCTCCACGAACTGTCCGATCAAATTGGGGCCGGTGGTGCCGTATTCGGGAATGTGCGAGCGGATCACCTGGCCGGGTGTGGTGCTGGGCGTGTACAACCAGAGGAAGCGGCCGTCGGCCACGATGCGATCGCCCTTGGGCGCGGTGAACCGCATCGCGAAACGGCTGGGACGCATCTGGTATAGCCGGCCACGCGTCGTGTCGGGGGATCCGATCATCGGATTCGTGATGATCTGGACGAAGTCGGCCGACAAGCTGGTGATCGTCTGGTAGGTCGCGCTGGCGCGGTCGAGGATCGGCCAGGGGTCGGGTGTCCGGAGGCCGAGGAAGATTCCGAGTGCAACGAATGCGGAGTGCGGATTGCGGAATGCGGAATTGCAGAACCGTCTTCCGGCAACTGGGCCCGCCTGAGTACCCCGAAACCGGCCCATCAATTCCGCATTCCGCATTCCGAATTCCGCACTTGTCTTAGGCCCCCACCGACACCGGCTCCGCCACCCGCCGGCCGATCACCTCGGCGATCACGCGCACCTCGCGCATCAACTGGGCGAACTGGTCGGGGAACAGCGTTTGTGCCCCGTCCGAAAGCGCCTGCTCGGGATTGGGGTGCACTTCGATCATGATGCCGTCCGCGCCCGCGGCGACCGCCGCACGTGCCATCGGGATGACCTTGTCGCGCAGCCCCGTGCCATGGGACGGGTCCGCGATGATCGGCAAGTGCGACAGTTTGTGCACCACGGGAATGGCGGTGAGGTCGAACACGTTGCGCGTCGCCGTGTCGAAGCCACGGATGCCGCGCTCGCACAGAATCACGTCGTGGTTTCCTTCCGCGAGCACGTATTCCGCCGACAGCAGCAGCTCTTCGATGGTCGCGGCCATGCCGCGCTTCAGGAGCACGGCCTTCTTGGCCCGGCCCGCCGCCTTGAGCAACGAAGAGTTCTGCATGTTACGGGCGCCGATCTGGATGATGTCCGCGACCTCGGCCACGTAACTGACGCCTTCGGGATCCATCGCCTCGGTGCAGATAAGGAGGCCTGTTTCCTCGCGCGCCTTGGCGAGCAGCTTGAGCCCCGGCCGCCCCAGCCCCTGGAACGCGTAGGGAGACGTGCGCGGCTTCCACGCGCCGCCGCGCAGGATCACGGCACCCGCGTCCTTCACCACCCGGGCCGCCTCGATGATCTGCCGCTCGCTCTCGACCGAGCACGGCCCCGCAATCGCGACGACTTCAGTGCCGCCCACGGCGACGCCGCCGGGCAGCCGCACCACGCTGTTCTCGGCTTTCCACTCCCGGCTCACCTGCTTGTACGGCTTGGTGACGTGGATGACGTCCTGGACGCCGGGGAGGCCTTCCAGCCGCGAGGCGTCGACCCGCCCGTCGTTGCCGACCAGGCCAACGGCCGTGCGCTGCGCCCCCGGCATGGGCCGGGCCTTGTAGCCCATCTCCTCGATCACCGCGATGACGCGCCGGACCTCGTCTTCCGTCGCGCCGTGGCGCATCACGATCAGCACCTACTTGCCTCCGATGGTGAACCGGTCGCCGTCGCGGGCCGCGGTCACCCGCCCGGGGAACCGCGTCCCGGCCGCTCGCGCCGGGTCCGAAGTCTCTACCGGAGGATAGAAGTGCGTCAAGACGAGCTGTCGGGCCTTGGCGTCCCGGGCCAGCTCGCCCGCCTGCTCCGGGGTGAGATGGATGTCCATGGCCATCTCCTTGGGGAGCGAGCACTCCGCCAGCAGCAGGTCGGCCCCGCTGGCCCAGCGGGCCAGCTCGCTCGAGGGCCCCGTGTCACCGGTGTAGACCAGCCGGCCCTCGGGCGCGGTGAGAGACAGCGCCACGCTTTCGGACGTATGGGGCACCGGGAAGGTCTCGAGGCTCACGTCGGCGTCGAGCGGGAACGGCTCGCCGGTCTGCACGTCCAGGATGCCGATCGGGAAGCCCGGGTCGAGCAGCCAGGGCCCGAAGTGCGACAGGACCACGTGGGTGACCTGATGCCACGGCAGGCCGAATTGCGCGAGCCGGTGCAGCGCCCCGGCGCCGCAGTCGAACAGGATCTTGAGGTTACCGCGACTCACCCAGTGGCATGCCGACGTGCGGGTGGCCGACGGCGCGACCGTCCCGGTGCCGACCGTGACCAATTCCACTCAGGCCGGCTCCATCTGACCGAGTCGCACGCCGACGATGGTCGAGACGCCGGGTTCCTGCATGGTGACGCCGTACACGGCGTCGGCGGCCTGCATGGTGCGCGGGTTGTGCGTGATGACGATGAACTGCGTCAGGTCCTTGAACTCGGCGAGCAGGCGCACGTAGCGGCCCACGTTGGCGTCGTCCAGGGGCGCGTCCACTTCGTCGAGCAGACAGAAGGGACTCGGCTTGGTGAGAAAAATCGCGAACAGCAACGACACGGCGACCAAGGTGCGCTCGCCGGACGAGAGCAGGTGGATCCGCTGCGTGCGCTTGCCGCGCGGCGCTGCGTGGATCTCGATCTCGCTCTCGAGCGGCTCGTCTTCGTTGGCGAGCCGCACGTCGCACTCGCCGCCGCCGAACAGCGTCTGGAACACGGTGCGGAAATTCTCCCGCACCTTGGCGAACGACTCGAGGAACATCGCCTTGGCGGTCTGGTCGATCTCGCGCGCCGCCTGCTGGAGCGACTGGCGCGCGGCCACAAGGTCGTCCCGCTGGGTCATCAGGAACTCGAGGCGCTTGACCTCTTCGCCGTGCTCGTCCACGGCGAGGGCGTTGACGGGGCCCACCGCGTCGATGGCCGCCCGCAACCGCTCGTCCTCCTGTCGCAGCCACTCGAGGTCGCCGGCGACCTCGGGCGCCTCGGCCAGCAGACGATCGAGGGGCTTGCGCCACTCGGCCTCGACCCGCGCGACGAGCCCGCGCCGGCGGCCGACGATCTCCGTGCGCTCGAGCTCGAGCTTGTGCTCCTCCGCGCCCCGCGTGTCCAGCGCCTTGCGCGTGTCCTCGAGGGCCGCCTCCGTCTGCGCGACGCGGGCGTCCGCCGCCTCGACCTGCGTTCCGGCCTCACGCGCGGCGCCTTCCAGCGCCACGAGCGCGAGGCGACGCTCCTTGAGCTGGTCCTCCCACTGGGTGCGCTGGGCCGTGAGGGTCGCGGTGTCCTGCTCGAGCGCGCCGATCTCTTCGGCCAGCGTGGCAGACTGGCGGCGCGCCTCCTCGGCCTCCGCCGCGGCGCGGCTGGTGCGCTCACGCGCGGAGCCGAGGCGCGCCTCAACCTGGGCCGCATCCACCTGCCAGCGCACCCGCTGCTCCCGCGCCGCCTCCTGCTGCCCCTCGAGATCGACCAGCCGGGCGCGCTCGCGACCCAACCGCTCGTCGAGGCGGACACGATCCACCTCGTGCCGCTCGAGGTCCGCGTGCAGCGACTCGAGCCGGGCTTCCACCTCCGCCAGGCGCGCCGACAGCCGCTCCACCTGCGCGGTCGCGTCGGCGGCTTCGCGCTGGGCGTGCGCGGCGGCGCGCTCCGCGTCGTCCTTCAGCGCCCCCCCCTCGAGCTCCTGCTGGCGGGCCCGCTCCGCCGCCTCGCCCGCGGCCGCGAATGCGGCCTCGGTCGCGGCGAGCTCGGCGAGGGTGCGCTCCAGCGTGGTGGCCACGCCGCCCCGGCGCGCCTCCGCCTCTCGCACCTCCTGCGCCAGCGCTTCGAGCTCGGCGCGGCGCTCGAGCGGCCCCCCGGCCGCCGTGGTGGATCCCGCCAGAAACACGGCGCCGTTGGCCCGTCGCAGCGCGCGTCCTCCGGCCTCGCCATCCTGCAGGACTTCGTGGCCGGCAAGCAGCGCGCGCACCCACGCGGCTGCCGGGCCGTCTACGCGCAGGTCGTCCTTGAGGGGATTGCCGTCCGCCGTCAGCCGCGGTCCCGGCACGCTTGGCAGCAGTACCAGCGGCCCGGGCTGCGCCTGCTCGTGCCAGCGGCGGATCGTGTCAACGGCGGCCGCGTCGCGCACCAACACGGCGTGCAGCCACTCGCCTAACAGCTGCTCGGCGAGCACGGCGTCGCGCCGGCTGGTGCGCACGAAGTCCGACAGCGGCCCGATCACCGCGTCGCCGAACCGCGCCCGCTCCTTGAGCAGGGCCTGGGCTGCTGGGGCAAGCCCCACGCGCTCGCGCTCCAGCTCCGCGAGGGCGTCGCGCCGCGCCGTGACCTGTGCGAGGGCTCCCTCGGCCTGGCGCCGGGCGGCACGACCGTGCGTCTCTTGCTCCTTGAGCTCGGCCACGCGCCGTCGCGCCTGCTCGAGGGCATTCGCTGCCTGTGCCGCCGCCTTGGCGAGCCCCGTCGCCTCCTGCGACCGCGTGCCCACCTGGGCCGTCGCCGCCCACTCGGTCTCGGCGCGCCGGGCCCGCTCCTGGGACGCGTCCGCGAGCTGCTGCCCCAGTTCCGCGCGCTCCCGCTCGAGCGCCGCCCGCTCGCCTTCGAGCGCTCGGAACCCCTCGGCCCGCCGCTGCAGGTCCTCCTCGAGCTCGCGCACCGCCGCGCGTTGAGCCATCAACCGGTCGCGCCCCTCCTGCTCGAGGGCGGTGCGACCAGTCAGCTCCTGGCCGACCGACGCGAGGTCCCGCTCCGCCGCGTCGCACTCCGCCGCGGCCGCGGCTCGCTCGCGCTCCGCTTGGGAGGCGCGCGCCTCCTCCTGCTCCCGCCGCTGCGACGCGGTGGCGCGCCGCTGGCCGGCGTTGCGCAGCCGCTCGGCGGCGAGCGCCAGATCGCCTTCCAGTCGCCCTGTCTCGAGCTTCGCATCGGCCAGGCGGCGCTCCACCTCCGTGCGACGCGCCTCGGCCGTATGCCGCGCCTGAACCCCCGCCTCCCGCTCCCGCTCTGCCGCCTCCAGCCGGGCGCGCTCGCCGGGCAGGGCCGCCGCCAGCTGCTCGGCCCGCTGGCCCAGTCCGCCCAGCGTCAGATCGAAGTCCTCGAGCTCGCGCCGCACCAGCGTCAGGGCGACGCCGAAGCGCTCCTCGATCATTTTGCCGTGGCGCTCCGCCTTACCGCGCTGGCGCGCCAGGCTCCGCACCTGCGTCTGCACCTCGCTGACCAGGTCCTCGAGCCGGGCGAGGTCCGCCGCCGTCTCCTCGAGCCGGCGCTCGGTGCTGGTCTTGCGGTCGCGGTACAGCCCGATGCCGGCCGCCTCCTCGAACAGGGCGCGCCGCTCTTCCGCCTTCTCGGAGAGCAGCGCCTCGATCATTCTCGCCTCCATCACCACGGCCGCGTCGGCGCCCAGGCCGGTGCCGCGCAGCAGGTCCTGAATGTCCCGCAGCCGCACCGCCGAGCGATTGAGGAGGTACTCGCTCTGCCCCGAGCGGGAGAGCCGGCGCGTGACCACGACCTCCTGGTACGCGATCGGGAGCGTGCCATCGGAGTTGTCGAACACCAGCGACACTTCCGCCACGTTGACCGGACGTCGCCCGGTCGAGCCTTGGAAGATGACGTCTTCCATTTTCCCGCCGCGCAGCAGGCGTGGCGACTGCTCGCCCAGGACCCAGCGGACCGCGTCGGAGATGTTGGACTTGCCGCAGCCGTTCGGCCCCACGATGGCGGTGACGCCCGCCTCGAACGGCAGCTCGACCGCGCCCGCGAACGACTTGAAGCCCGACAGCTCGAGCCGGGTGAGTCTCATGGAGTCGTCTTTATCCTGGTGACGAGAGTGGCCTGAACGCCGGCCCGCTTGAGCCGCGCCTCGAACAGGCTGGCTTGCTCGGGCGTCTCGAACGCACCCGCCAACAAGCGCGAACCCGTGCCCCACGGCACGGCCGGAATGCCGCGCGCCCGCAGGGTCCGGACGGTAGGCGCGCGGTCGCTCAGCGAGAGCGAATAGGGAGCGCGCAGCACATCTCCCTGGCCGCGCGTGGCCAGGCCGTGCTTCCACAACCCGGTGCGGGCGGCGACGGCGGAGTCGCGCGTCGGGAACGCGCCGGCCAGCACGCGATACCACACGGTGCTCCCCCGGCGATCGTCCAGCGCGATCGGGGTGACGAACGGCGTGACCCCGTCCGCCGCCAGGCGGTCGGCGAGGGCGATCGCCTTGTCCAGTCGCGCGTACGCGGCGAGCTGAACGGTCCAGGCGAGTGAATCGACGCGGGGGGGAGCCGGCGCGGCCGCGACCGGGCGGGCACGCACCGGCGCCACCGCGGTGGGGGCGGGAACGGGCGCCCGGCGTTGCTCGGCTCCGCGGGCCAGCAGCGCCCAGCTGCCGGCCGCGCCGGCCGCGAGCGTCGCCGCCACGACCACCGGGCGAGACAGCTTATACGGCGGGCGCGCCACAGAGGCCGAGATGCGTCCGGGCGGGGGCGCGACCGCTCGGGACGGCGGAGAGTCGGGCGAGGGCGCCGGCGGAGAGATACAACAGCAGCAGCGCGTCCTCGACTCGGAAGCCGCCCTGCAGCTTCTTCCAGCGCGGATTCGCGAACAGGTCACCCGCGTGCGCGGTCACCGTCCCCGCGGCGATGAAGAACACGCGGTCGATCTCGTGCGCCGCTTTGGTGAGCGACACATCGTACTCGAACGCGTCCACGATCCCCTCGGTCGGCGTGAGGCCGACCGTCTCGTGGAGCATCGGCTGCTCCAGCCACAGGTCCACGAGGGCGATGCGCCGATTGCTCAGCGCCGCGGCGCGGGCGACGTCCCACGCGGCGCCCGCGGCCCACTTCAGGTCACCTGTCGCCGGGACCAGCGCGACGAGCGCTTGCCCGGTGACCAGCGATGGCACCAGCGCGTCGAGGCGCGAGCGCGGCAGCGGGCGGACGGTCACGGCGTCGGTTGGTAGATCCAGAAGGGGCGGCCGAGCTTGCGGCCGATGCCCTCGGCCTGCGCCCGGGTGGGGTAGGGCCCGAGCACCACCCGGTACCCGTCGTCGGGATTGCGCGGCTGGAGCACGCGCGCGGCGAGCCCCGCGCGGGTGAGCTGTTGCGCCATCTCCGTCGACCAGGCCTCGTTCTGTGAGGTCGACACCTGCACGTACATCGGTCCTTCGGGCCCCGCCGTATCGGATGCCGCACCCTGATCGGGCTGCGCACCTGCGTCTCCGAAGGCGCCGCGATAGGCGCCACGCGGCCGCCAGCCGGTGAGCATCCACAGGTCCCCACCACCGCCCTTGACGCGTCCCGTCGGAGCGAGCGAGTCGGGGCGGTACGCGACTATGTCGTCGCCCTGGCGCACCAGCAGGGCGCCGTCCGGAGCAATCGCCGGCAGATCCGTACGCCATGCACTCGCCAGCGTCCCGACCAGCCGTTTCACCGGGAGGTCCACGATAAACACGGAGTCTCCGGCGGCGGGCTTGGCCAAGAGCCAGCGTCCCAGCGGGTCGAGCCGGATCGTGGCCGCAGGCAGCGGAAGCGCGATGCCGTCGATCTCTTCGCGGTCGTAGCGGTCGATCGCCGCCAGCCCGGGCTCGGTGCGCCGGGCGACGTAAATGCGATGGCCCGAGGGCGAGAACACCAACGCGCGCGGATGATCGGCGAGCCGGACGAAGCCAGCCTCGCGGCGACCCAGCGGGTCCATGAGGACCACCCCCGAGTCGGCGGCTATGGCGACCAGATCACCCCAGCGCGTCGCCGCCACGTCGCTCCCGGCCGGCAGGGGGCGAGCGGTGGGCGGTTGATCCGCGGCGGCGGTGATGAGCGATGGTGGGTCGGCCACGACCAGGCGCTGGTCGGCAGCCCCGAACAACTGCAGCGGCACGCCCGGAAGGGGCTGCGGCCAGGCCACCCGCACCCGGCGTGCGACCGACACGACGCGGCGCTTCGCGTCCACCGTATAGAGCGTTCCGTCTGGACCGAGCGTCGCTTGCTCTATCCCTGAGGCCACCGTGTCGACTCGAGCACTGCCGAGATCGAGCGCGAGCACGTCGCTCTTCGGGGTCGTGGTGCTGGTGTCCTTCTTGACCTTGACGCGCGCACCCTTTTTCGTCGCGGCTGTGTCCTTCGTGGGAGTGGTGACGTAGAGGAATTCCGCTTCAGTGTCGAGCCCGATGACCCGGGTGACCGGGGGGAGTTTGCCGCGAATGGCGGTGGGGACCTCCACCATGGCGGGCAGGCGATACACGCGCGGGGCCCCCCCTTTGGTCGGGATGCGGATCGCGACACCGGCGGTGCGGGCGGCGCCGGCGGCTGCGCGGCTAACCGCTTGCTTGGCAGGCGGTTGCGACGATGATGCGGCGGGCGTCCGGGACCGACAGCCCCCGAGCGCCAGGCTGATGAGGACGAGGTATCGGGTACGCAAATGGCCTCGCCGGACAAGATAGGCAACCGGCGAGGCCAGGACAAGTGGTTTAGCGATGCGGAGTTAGAACGTTGGACCCAGACTCACCGTCCAGTACGGGTTGTTGTGCGGCCGGCTCAGGGGCTTGGTGTAGTCGAACCGCAGCACCACGAAGCCGAGGAAGTTCATCCGGATCGACCCGCCCCAGCTGCGCAATGGCGCGCGCACGGTCTCGGGATCGTCGCTGCTCGCCCGGCTCCATACGAGCTTCGAGTTGGAGTCCCAGGCCAGTCCGGCGTCGTAGAAAATGGCGCCCTCGATCGGGGGGAGCCCAACCGGCAGGAACCCGAGCACGAGGCTGCGGGTCAATGGGAAGCGCAGCTCTGCGCCCGCCACGGCCAGACGGGAGCCGATCAACTGGTCGAGCTCAGGGCAGCTGCCCTGTGTGGTGGCGCTGAGACACTCGTTGTTGATGATGGACCCGGCGGTGTAGCCGCGGAGCAGGTCGGTATTCCCGAGGAACGAGCGGAACAAGTCCGCGTCCCGTCCGAAGCGGCCGAAGAACAGGCCCCGGAGAGCGAGTGTGAACGGCCGGGCGAAGAAGTAGCGCCGCC
>WNFI01630053.1_pt1 | contig 13294 bp, 12 predicted proteins | sample 5400471 | NCBI WGS metagenome assembly WNFI01 (sample SAMN13153348, study PRJNA577476) | soil metagenome | isolation source: 100 cm saprolite on Douglas fir-dominated hillslope | place: USA:California | collected 2013-09-17
TTCTGTGCGTTCAGTGTATTCCGTGGTTTAACTTTACCCCCCATGAAACTCCCCCGCCTGCTTGTGCTCCTCGCGACCGCCGTGCCGTCGCTTTTCGCCGCTGACCCCGCGTTCGACCAATGGGCTGACGGCCTCGCCACTGAGGCGATGCGCAACAACCCGTCTGTCGCCACCATCACGCAATATTTCACGGGCGCGGAGCAGGACGCCCTCGACCGCCAGCTCACACCCTTCACCAAGGATTACCGCGCCACGCGCGTCGCAGTCGCCCGGCGCACGCTGGCCGAGCTCGCGAAGTTCGACCGCAGCAAGCTCGACGCCCAGCAGCGCATCTCCGCCAGCATCATCGAATGGCAGTTCAACGAAACGGTGAAGGCCGACGCGTTCACGGACTATAATTTCATCTTCAACCAGTTCGGCGGCCTGCATGTACGGCTCGTCAATTTCCTCAGCCAGACCCACCCCATCCGCAACAAGCGCGACATCGAGAACTACCTCGCGCGCCTCGACCTCGTGGCCGGGCAGATGGACGAGGGCATCGCTCAGGCCAGGGATGCCGCCACGCGCGGCTTCCTGATGCCCGACTTCATCACCAAGTCCGTCCTCGGGCAGTTTGAGCGCTTCCTGGCTGATGCGCCCGCGAAGAACGTGCTCGTCGCCTCGCTCGCCGAGCGCACGGCCCAATTGAAGGACATCACCGCCGCGGAACGCGCCGCCTTTGTCGCCGCCGCGGAAAAAACCGTCGCCAGTTCCGTCCTCCCCGCCTTCCAGCGCGCGCAGGCGCTCCTGCAGGTGCAGCTCCCGCTCACCAACGACCACGCCGGCCTCTGCTGGCTGCCCGGCGGCGACGCAGCCTACGCCAACGCCCTGGCCCGCAACACCACCACCAGCCTCACCCCGCAGCAGATCCACGAGATCGGCTTGAAGGAAGTCGCGCGCATCGAGGGCGTGATGGGCGGGCTGTTGCAGCAGCTCGGCTATCGGGACGGCTCCATCAAGGAGCGCATGGAGAAACTTGAGACCGACCGGCAACCGCCCGCTGCGCCCGATCCACGCCCGATGCTGCTGGCCCGCTTCGACGAAATCCTGCGCGACGCCGAGAAGCGCGCCGCGCTGCTCTTCGATATTCGCCCCAAGTCGCCCATCGTCGTCAAGCGCGAGCCGCTCTTCACGGAAAAGACGGCCGCCGCGCACTACACCAGCCCCGCCAAGGACGGATCCCGGCCCGGCACTTTCTGGGCGCCGCTGCCCGGCCCCAAGTTCGAGATCGCGACCATGCGCACGCTGGTCTACCATGAGGGCGTCCCCGGCCATCACTTCCAGATCGCGCTGCAGCAGGAGATGACGAGCCTGCCGCGTTTCCGCCAGGACCGCATCTTCGGCGGCGCCACCGCGCACTCCGAGGGCTGGGCGCTCTACGCCGAATACCTCGCCGCCGAACAGGGCTGGTATGAGGACGACACCGTCGGTCACCTTGGCCAGTTGGAAGCCGAACTCTTCCGCGCCCGCCGGCTGGTCGTCGACACCGGCCTGCACGCCATGAAGTGGACCCGCCAGCAGGCCATCGACTACGGCATCAAGGTCTCCGAGGTGGAGCGCTACGTCATGTACCCCGGCCAGGCCTGCGCCTACAAGATCGGCATGCTCAAGATCCTCGAGCTCCGCGCGAAGGCCCAAAAGGAGCTCGGCCCGAAATTCACGCTCAAGGAATTCCACAACACCGTGCTCCGCGCCGGCAACATGCCGCTGGCCGTGCTGGAGCAGGTGGTCAACGATTGGATTGCCGCCACGCACTGACCAAGGCCGCGTGCGCCATGCCCGAAGCCAGCATCGACCTCGACGCCTACTTCGCCCGCCTCGGTTATGCCGGCTCGCGCGCCCCGACGCTGGAGACGCTGCATGCCATCACCGCCCGTCATGTCGCGGCGATTCCGTTTGAGAATCTCGACGTGCTGCTCGGCCGTCCCATCCGGCTCGAGCCCGCGGCGCTCCAGCAAAAACTGCTCCGGCAAAAACGCGGCGGCTACTGCTTCGAGCAAAACAACCTCCTGCGGCTTGTCCTCGACGCGCTCGGCTACCACGTCACGCCCGTCGGCGCCCGGGTGCGCTGGAAAATCCCGCGCGACGTCACGCCGGCCCGCACGCACCTGTTCCTGCGCGTCGCGGTCGACGTGGCCGACTGGCTGGCCGACGTCGGCCTCGGCGGCGCCTCGCTTACGTCCGCCATCCGGCTCGAGTTCGACCGCGAGCAAACCACGCCGCATGAGCCGCGCCGCCTCATCCGCGAGGACGGCCGGTTGTTCCACCAGCTCTGGACGGGCACCGAGTGGGTCGATGTGTGCGAGTTCACCCTGGACCCCATGCACCCCATCGATTGCGAGCTGGCCAACTGGTGGACCAGCGCCCATCCGGCCTCCCATTTCAAAAACCGCCTGATCGTCGCCCGGGGCGGGACCGACGGCACGCGCAGTTCCATCCGCGACCGGGAGTTCATCCGCCGCCGCGGCCCGGAAATCCTCGAGCGCCAGGAGCTGGCCACGGCGGAGGAACTGCTCGAAGTCCTCGGCCGGCATTTCGGGCTCCACTTTCCGCCGGGCACGCGTTTTGGCCGGCCCGGCGCCCCCTGGCCGGTTTGACCGGCGCGACGGGCAAAACAAAGGCGCGGGCTTTGTCGCCCGCGCCCGAGAGGTGAACAAAAACCGTGCCTTAGAATTTCAGGCTCAGCTTGGTGTAATAGAAAACCCCGTTGAAGCCGAAGGGCGACACGCTGCTGTAAGGGAAGATGCCGACATTGTCGCTGCCGTTGAAGGCCACGCCGTTGACCACCTTCGAACGGATGTTCTCGCCCGGATAGACATCGAACAGGTTGTTCGCGCCCACGGAGACGGAGATGTTCTTGTTGTAGTGGTAGGTGACGTCGAGGTCCGCGAGCCACTTCGCACTGAACGTCTGGATGATCTGCCGGTTGGCAGTCGTGCCGCCGACGGTGCCGGGCACGGCGGGGGCAAAGGACACATTATAGCCCGGCGTGAGCGCATCGATCTGGGCCTGCGTGGCACTGGTAAAGGGCACGATCGAAACCTCGCCGTAGCGCACCTCGCGCGCGAGGATGGAGAACTTGCCGATCTCCCAACCGGCCGAGAGGTTGATGTTGTCGCGCGGCTGGCCCTTGACCAGCCGGGTGGTTTCCGTGAGGTCGAAAAGCGGCGTGGTGGTGATGGCCGCGAGATTGGCGGGCGCCTGCTTGATGTGGTCGGCCTTCGTCGTGTTGTGGTTGTAGCCGGCCGTGAAGGTGAACCTGCCGACGTCGGAGGTCTTCAGGACATACCGGCCGCTGACATCCACTCCCTCGGTCGTGGTGTCGACGGCGTTGGTGAAGTAACGGCCGCCGCCGATGCCGGTGATGCCCTGCGTCGCGAGCAGCGCGATGACCGGGGCGCCGGTGAAGTTGGACGAGAGGACGATGCGGTCCTTGATCTTGATATGGTAGAAGTCGACAGTGGCCGAGAACCCGGAATGCGCCGGATTCCAAGTGAAGCCGCCGCTGTAGCTGGTCGACTTCTCGGGCTTCAGGCTGGAGGCGCCGAGGGCGACCGCCGCGGGATTGCTCACCGGGAAGGTCAGGATGTCGAACGGCACGCCGCCGATGAAGTTGGTGGCGGTGGAGCTAAACCATTCCTGGGCGAGGTGCGGGGCGCGGAATCCGGTGCTGACCGAGGCGCGGACGGCGAAGTCGGACCCCAGTTCCATGCGGGTGGCGAGTTTCACGGTGCTGTCGTTGCCAAAGTCGCTGTAATCTTCGAAGCGGCCGGCGAGATCAACCAGCCACTTCTCCGTGAGATTTTGCTCGAAGTCGACGTAGACGGACTTGGCGTTGCGCGAGTGGCTGCCAGCGTCCGAGGGCTTGAAGCCGGGGAACACCTGCGCGCCCACGGCGGCGAGGCCGCCGGCGTTGGGCCCGTCGAGGATGGTGATGCCGCCGTTGCGGTAGGAGTCCGGCTCGCCGGCCCCGATGGTGTATTTCTCCGAGCGGAACTCGGCGCCGGTGGCGAACTTGAGCGGCGTGGCCGCGCCGGCGTTGAGCGAGGTGACCAGATCCAGGTTGGTGGTCCACTGGTCGGATTTCAGCTGGCCGTCGTAGAAGGCCTTCGGGCTGGCGGCGCCCAGCGTTACGTTGGCGGAGTTCGAGGTGCGGTAGTTGAGCTTGTTGGTGCCGTAGTTGGTGCTGAGGTCCCAGTTCCAGTTGCTGGCCTTGCCCTTGACGCCGCCGCCAAGGGAGAGGTCCTCCACCTTGGTGTCGATGAAAGGCAGGAAGCCGTCCGGCCAGATGGCGCGCACCGTGCGGTCATCACCAGCGCGGCGGAAAAAGCCGGCGCCATTCGCGTGGCGGATGCTGTTTCCACCGAAGAAGTAGAGATTGATATCGTTCGCGAGCGGATACTCGCCGTTGAGCCAGATGCCCTTGTCCTTCGTCGCCGGGTCCCCAAAGCGGTGGTTGAGGCGCCGGACAATTGCCTCGCGCGGATTGAGGTTGCCGTTGGACGGGCTGAGGCCGGTGCCCGAACCGTAGTTGCCGGAGAAGGCGACGGGCAGGCCGGTGGTGGCGCTGATGCCGAAATACTGCTGACGGGTGTCCGGCTGGATGCGGTTGGTCGCCCCGTGATCGCGGAGATAGAGATCGACGAAGAGCGAGCCCTTGTCGCCGAGCGGCACGCCGGCAAACGAATCGAGCTTGTAGTCCTTGCCGTCGCTCTTGCCCGTTGCCCCGTAGGCGAGGTTAAAGCCCCAACCGGCGTCCTTGCGGAGGATGATGTTGATGACACCCGCGATGGCGTCGGAGCCGTATTGGGCGGAGGCGCCGTCGCGGAGGACCTCGATGCGCTCGATCATCGCCGCGGGAATCGCGTTGAAGTCGGTCGACACGGAGCCGCGACCGATGGAGCCGTTGAGGTTGACGAGTGCGCTGGTGTGGCGGCGCTTGCCGTTGATCAGCACGAGCACCTGGTCGGGCGCGAGGCCGCGCAGCGTGGCGGGGCGGATGTGGTCCGTGCCGTCGGTCAGCGACGGACGCGGGAAGTTGAACGAGGGGATGTTCGCCTGGAGCATCTGGCTGGTCTCGTTATAGCCGCCCTGCTTCAGCTCGGTGCCGCTGATCACGTCGATCGGCACCGGCGACTGGGTCACTGTGCGGTCGTTGAAGCGGGAGCCGGTGGCGACGAACTTGGCGAGTTCGACAACCTCTTCTTTTTTCGGCGGCTCGGTGGCCGGCGTTTGGGCCAGAAACGGCGTGGTCGCCACGGTCACAATAAAGGCGGAAAGCGCAGCAAGGCGCATCCGCCGCAGGCTCGCCGACGGCGAGGCCTGAGAAACAGAGTTCTCGGTGTTCATACAGTATATGTGGGGCCAGCCTGACTACAGGCCGGTTAGGTTGACCGTAGGGTAGTCAACTCGCCGTTTTGAACAAGTCTTTATCTTTCTTGCGGAATTGCGACTTGTGGCGCGTCCGCGGCGGGAAAATATCCCACCATGCGAACCACCCCGTGTCTTGTTTCCTCCCTGTTGATCACCGCCCTCGGGTTGTCCGCGCCATCGCCTCTCCCCGCCCAGCGCTCCGCCGTCGAAGCCGGGCACGGCATGGTGGTCAGCGTGCAGGAACTCGCCTCGCACGCCGGCGTCGAGATTTTGCAAAAGGGCGGCAACGCGGTGGACGCGGCCGTCGCCACCGGTTTTGCGCTCGCCGTCGTTTACCCCTGGGCCGGCAACCTCGGCGGCGGCGGTTTTATGCTGATCCACCTCGCCGACGGCCGCGATGTGGCGATCGATTACCGCGAGACCGCCCCCGCCGCGGCGTCCCGCAACATGTATCTCGACCCGGAGGGCAACGTCCGGAAAGGCCCGGGCTCGTCCACCGTCGGCTGGCGTGCGAGCGGCGTGCCCGGCACCGTCGCCGGCTTTGCTCTGGCGTTTGAAAAATACGGCTCGGGCAAGGTGACGTGGGCCGACGTGCTGGAGCCAGCCCGCCGGCTCGCCGCCGAGGGCCACATCATTACGCAATACAACGCCAGCCGCGCGCACTACGTCGCCCGCCTGCTCTCGCAGTTTCCCGAGTCGAAGCGCATTTACCTCAAGGACGGCGCCTTCTGGCAGCCCGGCGACCGGTGGGTGCGGCCCGAGCTGGCCGCCACGCTGACCCGGCTGCAGCAGAAGGGACCCCGCGAATTCTACGAAGGCGAGACCGCGCAAAAAATCGCCGCCGCGATGACGGAGAACGGCGGCACGATCACCCTCGCCGACCTGCAGGCCTACCGCGCCATCGAACGTGTGCCGGCGCGCGCCGCCTACCGCGGCCACGAAATCGTCACCATGCCGCCGCCCAGCTCCGGCGGCATCACGCTGCTGCAGATGTTCGCGATGCTCGAGCCCTTCGACCTGCACGCGCTCGGCGCCGCGTCCTCCGCGAAATACCACCTCATGACCGAGGTCATGCGCCGCGCCTACCGCGACCGGGCCGAGTATCTCGGCGACCCCGCCTTCGTGAAAGTCCCCGCCGCCGGCATGCTCGACCGCGCCTATCTGGCCGGCCTGATGAAAAACTTCGACCCGCAGAAGGCCACTCCGAGCGAAGGCCTCGCGCCCGGCAAGCCTGCCGCTGGTGAATCCACGGAGACCACGCATTTCTCCGTCGCCGACGCCGCGGGCAACGCGGTCGGCAACACTTACACGTTGAACGGCGGCTACGGCAGCGGCGTCACCATCCCGGGCACCGGTTTTCTGATGAACAATGAAATGGATGACTTCGCTGCGAAGCCCGGCACGCCGAACATGTTCAAGCTCATTCAAGGTGAGGCCGACGCCATTGCCCCGGGCAAGCGACCGCTCTCCTCGATGTCCCCCACCTTCGTGCTGAAGGACGGCAAGGTCGTGCTCATCACCGGCAGTCCCGGCGGCTCGACGATCAGCAACACGGTGCTGTGTGTCGTGACCAATTTCATCGACCACGGCATGCCCGTCGCCCAGGCCGTCAACGCCCCGCGCATCCACCACCAGTGGCTGCCGGATGTGATCAACTACGAACCCTACGGGCTAGCCGAGGATGTCATCACCGCGCTGCAGGCCAAGGGCCACACGCTCGCCACGCGCGATGCCGATGGCCCGGGCCAGAATGTGCCGCTCATCGAACTCTACCAGGGCGACGCGGAATCCCTCGCGATCGACCCGCGCACGCACCTGCTCATGGGCGCCGCCGACTCGCGCAAGCCCGACGCGAAGGCTGTCGGCTACTGAGCCCGCGCGGAGTTGACCCTAAAACACTCCCGCCGGCCTCTCGCCGCGCCGCGTGACTTCAGGGAAGAATCTTATCCGCCACCGCCCAGGCGGCGAAAGTTTCCTGGGAATAAACCCGGATCGCCTCCAGTGTCGTGCGTATCAGGGGCGACGGCTCGCCGCGCCACAGCGCGCCCATCGTCATCGGCTCGAACCCTTCCAACGGCAGCACGCGCACATCCTGATGTTGCTTGAGAACGGTCGGGATGCCGAGGTTGCCCACCCCGCAACCCTCCTTGTTCGCCACATACCGCACCACCAGCTCGGCGGACGTCACCTCGACCGTCTGCGGCCAGCTGATCCGGCGGCGCTTCAGATCCCGCTGAAACTCCTGCATGAAACTGGTCTTTGCCGGTTGGCCAATGAGCGGCACCGCGATTTTCTTCTGGGCCAGCAACTCGCCGGCGCTTTTCACGGGTGAGCTCCGGTGCACCAGCAGCACGAGGGGGATGCGGACAAAGCGCATCTGCCGGAGCCGCGGCGGGGGCCGGGGCCCGACCGAGGTGACGGCGAGATCAATCTGGCCGTTGCGCAGCCACTCCTCGACCTGGATCTGGTCACCCGCGTGCAGGCTCAACCGCATCCGCGGATGCAGGGCGCGCACCCGTTGCATCACCACCGACAGGTGTTCCCGCAACACCAGCTCCGCCCCGCCGAGGCGCAGGCTGGGCTCCACGTCGCCGCGCAAGTCGGCCTTGAGGCCGGTCAGGTTCTCAAAAAACGGCTGCACGTGCGCCACGAGCCGCTCGCCGGCCGGCGTGAGCCGGAACGGGCTGCGCTCAAAAAGTTTCACGCCTACGTCCTCCTCCAGCTGCCGCATCTGCCCGCTCACCGCCGGTTGCTGGATGCCGTAAGGGATGTGCCGCACCGCCGCACTGATGCCGCCATGCCTCGCGACGTAGTAAAACAGCTCCAAATGATGGACGTTCATCCGGGAATCCATGCCAGCCGTCGATGGCCACCTTGGCAACCCTCATTCCGCGAGGCGCAGCTCCTCTCCTGCTCTGCGTCCGCCCATCGGCTCGCATGATACGCCTTGGCCGACGCCGACAAGGCGCTGGAACTGCAAGCTCCGGTCCCGCCCAAGCGTTAGGCGGAAGTGTGTTGGGTTCAGAGCGGCGAGAGCCCCACGACCAGCCCGATCACGGCGCCGTAGGCCACGTGCCCGGCCAGATGCGTCAGGCCCACGAGCAAATCGGCCTCCTTGAACTCTTCCAACGGGTGCCGGTCCGCCACGACCCAGACCAGCATCAGGCTGACGAGCAGTCCGTGCAGCACGCCCACGCCCAGTCCGAGCATCAGCGACATCGGCATATGCGTGTAGCCGAGCGTCACCATCAGCAGCGTGTAGACCAGGGCGAAGCCCACCGCGGCCGTCGCATGGATGACGAGCCCGACGCGGTAGGCGTTCTCGCGCGACTTGGTGAGCAGGCTGCCGAGCGCGAGGATCATGTCGCCCTTGGCCAGGCCGGCGCGGGAGATGAGCCACATGGCACCTTCCATCGCCAGACCGGCGAGCACGCCCGCGACCAGCGCCGTGAGCAGATATTGTACGAGAAACATCGCCGTCATGGTGGACTCCGGGGTTGGGTTTGGAGCAGCCGTCACAGCCGGCCGCACCCCGGACTATACAGCCTGCCCGGCGAAATTCCACCCGATTGTGGCCGCCCGCCCCCGCCAATAAAATCTGGCCTCGACGCGGCCGGGCCGTGAAATTGGCCCGCGCATGAATCCCTTCGCCCTGCTCGCGCCCCTCTTTCTTGTCTTCGAGCTCTGGCAGCTCGTGGTCAGCGAGCGCTACATGGGCATCAAGCAGATCAAGGTGAACGCCGACCCGCGCGAGCTGCCGATGGCCGGCTGGATGGCCGCGACCTGGGCCGGCGGTCTCCTCACCTACTACATCTGGATGGCCACCCTGCTGCTGCACCCGGTCGGCCGCGCCCAAGGCATCGTCCTGATCCTGGTGACCGGCGCCGGCTACCTCCTCCGCAGCACTTGCGGCCTCAAGTGGGTGCTGGTCGTGCTTACCTTCGAGGGCTCCATTCGCATTGGCATGCTCGGCTCGCTCATCGCCGTGTCCTGGCGCGAGCTGGTGAAGTGACCGGCCTAGAGCCGCGACGGCGCGACGCCCGGTCGGTGCGACTGGGCGAAAAATTCCTGCGCCGCCGCCAGCATCCGGCCATATTGGCCGTAGTCGCCCGCCCAGGAATTCGGCACACACACGCGCTTGATGACGCCCTGCCCGATCCGGTCGGGCGCCTCGTGGTCGGGCGTCAGCTCCAGCGCGAACTTCGGGTCGCCCGTGTGCACCACGTAATGCCGCTCGAGTCCGCGGCGCTCCCGATCAATCCGCACAAAGTGGGAAAAGTTCATCGGCTGTGGCTGCAGCCTGTCACGCGCCGCCTGGCGCACAAGGCGCATTTTTCCCCGGCCGCCCCACTGGTTTAGCCTTGAGAAACCGCCCGTGCCCGACGAAAACCAGCCTGCGCGCGAATCGCCTATGAATCTCGACCCCGCCCCCCGCCTCTCGAAGACGATTTTTCTGTTGATTGACGCCGGCCTGCTGCTCACGGCCTTCCTCATCGCCTACTTCGCGAAGAACCCCTACGCCCCGCTGCCCTTCATCACCGCGGTGCTCTTCGTGGGCGCGGCCGGGGTCGTCGGCCTGGTCCCGTTTCTCATCGACTACGCCGCCGACTCCGCCGAATACGTCCAGCAGGAGCGCGAGCGGATCAACGAGCAGGTCCAGCGCCTGCACGCCGCCGGCGAGAGCCTCGCCCGCGCCGCCGCGCAGATCAAGGCCGTTGAGGAGGCCGTGCACAAGACCGCCCACGCCGCCGAGAACCTGCCCTACCGCATGCAGGAGAAGCTCGCGGAGTTCAACGCGGCCCTGGCCGAGAAGGAGGAGACGGATCGTGAGGCACTCGAACAGGAGCTCACCGAACTGCGCGCCGCCAACAGCGAGCAGCTCAAGGCGGTCGCCGAGAAAATTTCCAAGGCCACGGGCGAATGGACCGCGCTCGAAGCCACCACCCGCAAGCAGCTGGCCGCCGCGCAGGATATTGCCGCCAAGCTGGAGGAAAAACTCAAGGGCGCGCTCGCGAGGCTCGAGGCTGCACCCGTCAGCGCGCCGCGCGCCGCGCCCGGGCCGGTGGAGGAAGCGAAAACCGAACCGGCCGCCGTGATTGAATCCGTCAGCCTCAGCGACACACCGGCCGCCGCCGAAGCGGAGCCCAAGCCCAGGAAGCCCCGCCTGCCGCGCAAGCCCAAGCCCGAGGACACACTCGCCGCGATGTCTGAATCTTCCGAGCCAACCCCCGAGGGCAGCGAAGGCTCCGGCGAGGCCGCGGCGCCGGCCGAGTCGTCCGTCTCAATCGACGGCGCCACGCGGTTGCTCGTCACCGCCTACATCGGCATCGGCAACAAGCTCTTCATCCGCGGCGACGGCCCCGGCCTCAGCATGGACAAAGGCGTGCCCATGCAATTTGTTTCCATCGGGAAATGGGGCTGGTCCACGGACGACGCCACCGGCCCGGTGGCCTGCAAGCTCTACAAGAACGACGAGACTGCCGCGCTCTCCGGCGAAATTTTCCTCGAACCCGGCCAGCATGTCGAGGTCTCCGCGCTGTTTTAATAGTGGGGCGGACGTTCCTCCGCCGCGTTCTCGCCTTCGGCGGGGGCGCTGGTGACCCGGGCCCGGAGCGCGGCGATTTCCTTCCGCAACCGGGCGATCTCCTCGCCCAGTTCGAGCACGGCCTTGTCCTGCTCGGTCACATGGCGTTGCAAATGCGCGTAGCGTTCCTCGAGTTGGGTCAGTCGCACGGCATCGCTCATGTCCGGGAGAATGCAGATTGCGCGGACCAGCGCAACCCGCCAACACTTCCGCCATGAAGCGCCACACAACCGCTTGCATCCTGTTGCTCGCCGGGTTGCTCGTCACCTCGTGCTCGACGCCCGCCCCGCGTCCCGCTCCCGCGGATCTGCTCATCCTGATCTCGATCGACGGCTTTCGCTGGGACTATCTGCAGAAATACGACGCCCCCGTCCTGAAAAAACTCGCGGCCGAGGGGGTGCACGCCACGCGCATGACGCCGAGTTTCCCGTCCAAGACCTTTCCCAACCACTACACACTCGTCACCGGCCTGCGACCCGAGCACCACGGCATCGTGGGCAACTGGTTCTACGATCCCGTCATTGGCGAGACCTTCGGCATGAGCAAACCGGAGAGCAACCACGACCCACGCTGGTGGGCGGAAGGCGAACCGGTGTGGGTCACCGCGGAAAAACAGGGCGTGCGCAGCGCGTGTTATTTCTGGCCGGGCTCCGAAACGGAGAATCACGGCCGGCGGCCGGCGTTCTACAAGGCCTTTGACTCCAAAGTCTCTCCCGCGGCGCGGGTGGACGGGTTGTTCGCGTGGCTGGATCTGCCCATCGACCAACGGCCGCGACTGTGCACCCTTTATTTCGAAATGGTCGATTATGCCGGCCACAAGTTCGGCCCCGACGCGCCCGAGACGGCCGCGGCCGTCTTGGAGGCGGACAAAGCCGTCGGCCGGCTGCTCGACGGCCTCGCCGCCCGCGGGCTGCGCGACAAGGCCAACCTGGTGATTGTTTCCGATCACGGCATGTCGCCCTGCGGGCCGGACAAGGTCATCTTCCTTGAAGACTTGATGGACGTATCCCAGGCGCAGGTTGATTCCACCGGACCCTGTGGCGGTGTGCGGCCGCTCAAGGGTTCAGCGACGGACCTGGTGGCCAGCATCCGGGCGAAGAATCCGGCGCATCTGCAGGTTTACCTGCGCGAGGAGGTGCCCGCCCGTCTGCATTACCGCGCGAATGACCGCATTCCCCCGGTTGTGCTCATTGCCGACGATCACTGGAATTTCGAAAGCAAGATCGGCTGGCCCAAGCGCGCGCCCACCTACAATATCGGCTCGCACGGCTGGGATCCGGCGACGCCCAACATGGGTGCGCTCTTCATCGCCTGCGGCCCGGTGTTCCAGCGCGGCGTCGAACTGCCCGACGTGGACAACGTCAATGTCTACAACCTGCTCTGCGCCGTGCTCGGCATCAAACCCGCAGCAAATGACGGCGACCGGCGGCTGGTGCGCGCGGCCTTGCGCCGCTAGCGCGGGAGTCACTCCCCAACCGCCGGTGCCGCTTCGCCGCTCGCCTGGAGGCACTGTTCCAGCGCGGCCAGGAATTGCTGGTCGCTGCATGGTTTCGGCACGAGCCTGGCCCACGGCGCACTGCCGAGGCCCAGTTGCAGCGTCTCGTTGAGACGTCCGGTGAAGAAGAGAACGGGCAGGCGTTCGCTGCTGCTATTTTTGAGGATGCGCGAATAAAGTTCTACGCCGCTCATGTCAGGCAAATCCACATCCAGCACCAAGCCGTCCCATCGGACCATTTGCATAAGTTGCAGGGCCTCCTCGGCACTGGCCGCCGTTTCCACCTCATAGCCTCGATGGCGCAGCAACTCGGCGATCATGGAGCGTACCGGTTCGATGTCGTCCACCACCAGCAGTCGCAGTTGACGGCCTGCTTTCGTTGTCACCGGCCAACTCATGACTTTCGCGGCCGGGCCGAGCGCAGGAGATGCTGTTCCACCTCGCGGTAGGCCGCCCGCACCGCGGGATTGGTCTGCTTCGGGCGCAGGTGCCGGCAGATATCGGCCAGGGTCACAAGCAGTCGGCGGGCATGGGCACGCTGCAAAGCACGCTCTCCTGCCCCCGGCCGGCCCTGGCGGTGGTTCTTCTCCATCGAACAACACAAGAATTTTATGCGCACACATTATGTCAACCTCCATCTTGAAACCCGCCCGCTGCGTTGACAAAGCACCCAGGCGGCATCATGCACCTGCGCAATGCAATACACCCAGCTTTTCCGCCGGCTGCGGGAGCAAAAGGGCCTGAGCCACGAAGCTTTGGCGAAATTGGCGCGCTGTCATCGCAACACGGTTATCAACGTCGAG
>WNFI01169886.1_pt1 | contig 13293 bp, 11 predicted proteins | sample 5400471 | NCBI WGS metagenome assembly WNFI01 (sample SAMN13153348, study PRJNA577476) | soil metagenome | isolation source: 100 cm saprolite on Douglas fir-dominated hillslope | place: USA:California | collected 2013-09-17
AAGCTTGGATACGAGATACCTTTGACCCGCCACTTCTACAAGGAACTTCCGGTACGTCCTTTGGAAGAGATCGACGCCGAGATATTCGCGCTGGAGGTCGAGATTCAAGATCTGCTCGGCAAAGTCACCTCATGAGAAGCGGCTGGTCCAGAAATCGAATGAGCTGTCTTTATAAGCGTCGGTCCGAAATCGGACGGCCGGACCTCCCACTGCTGTCGGTCTACCGGGACTTAGGGATTCTTCTGCGTGCAGATCGCGATGACAACTACAACAGACCAGGCGATGACTTGTCGAAGTATCAGGTTGTCCGACGAGGCGATCTTGTGCTAAACAAAATGAAGACCTGGCAAGGATCGATCGGCATATCCGATTACGAGGGGATCGTGAGCCCCGCTTACTTCGTTTGCGAGCAGATTGGTGAGATATATCCTCGTTTTGCCCACCACCTTCTGAGATCCCGCCCGCTGATCGGTGAATATGCCGCAAGGTCTAAGGGAGTGAGGCCGGCGCAGTGGGACCTACCTTGGGATGAGTTCCGAACAATCGAAGTGAGCCTTCCACTTCCGGATGTCCAGCATGCAATAGCAGACTTCCTCGATTCCGAGACCGCCCGCCTCGACCGAGTAATAGACCTTCGCATTACCCAATTGCGACTACTGCGCGCTCGACAGCAGGCCGAAATCGACAATGTCACGGCATGGTCGAGCCATGCATGTTCTCTAAAGAGATTGGCTCCGTTCGTAACAAGTGGGCCGAGAGGATGGGCGGACCGTGTGGTGCCTTCAGGTATCCCCTTCATTCGAATTGGCAATCTTCAGCGAGACTCGATCGACCTCGATCTCTCTGATGTGGTTCATGTCGAGGCAACAGACGATAGTGAGGCGGCGCGATCGCGCGTACACCAGGGCGACGTGTTGGTCTCAATTACTGCAGACATCGGTACTGTTGGCATCGCGAGCGATGAGGTCGAGGGGGCCTGCGTGAGCCAGCATGTTGCGATTGTCCGTCCCGAGAACTGCCAACCGGAATGGTTGGCGTTTGTGTTGAAGAGCGGCCCGGTCCACAGTCAGTTGCAAGCCGCCCAGTACGGGGGGACTAAGCAACAGTTGGCACTCGACGACCTTCGCGAATTGCGAATCCCACTCGCAGACAAGTCCGCCCAAGCAGCGGCCGCCGATCGTCTGCTGCGCGCCGCTGACGGGTACGAGAGTCTTGACGCCAGGATCCTCGATGTTATTCGACTGCTCCAAGAGCGCCGACAGGGATTGATCGCCGCTGCTGTCACAGGCCAAATTCCAATTCCCGGTGTCGCCGCGTGACCAAACTGCCGGCGGAGCGGACCCTCGAGGACGAGGTCGTCGCTTCGCTCGTCGATCGTGGTGGTTATGTTGCCGCCAAATGGGGCAACCGCGATCCGCTTGACTTCGACTCGACGATCGGACTGGACCAGGTCGAGCTCTTCTCATTCCTCGAGGCGACGCAGCCTGACGAATGGAGTCACCTGAGGAAGCTTCATAGCGGCCCCGACGAATCAGCTAGCAAGGCATTTGTCAGCCGACTGACTCAGGAGCTCGACCGGCGCGGCACGGTGGACGTGCTACGTCACGGTGTCGTCGATCTTGGCGTGACAATCCGCCTGGCTTACTTCAAGCCTGCGCACGGCCTGACCCCTCAGTTGGTCAAGCGCTACGAAGCGAACCGCCTCACGGTCACAAGACAGCTCCCGTACGATCCGGCCTCGGGCAAGACCATCGACCTGGCCCTCTTCGTCAATGGCATACCCGTGGCGACTGCTGAGCTGAAGAACCGTTTTACCGGTCAGGCGGTGGAGCATGCCATCGAGCAGTACCGCCGCGACCGCGACCCTCGCAATGGAACGCTTTCCAAGCGCGCCGTCGTCCATTTCGCGGCCGACCCGGACCTCGTTTCGATGGCCACGAAGTTGGAGGGCGAATCCACCCGATTCCTCCCATTCAACCGCGGTCACGATCACGACAAAGGCAACCCGCCCAATCCAGGCGGCCATCGCACGGCGTATCTGTGGGAGCGGGTCTGGCAGCGCGATGCCTGGCTCGATCTGCTCTCGCGGTTCGTGCACGTCGAGAAAGACGTGCAGGGCCGGGCGCTGGGAATCATCTTTCCCCGCTTCCACCAATGGGACGCCGTGCTCAAGCTCGAGGCGGATGCTCGCGAGCACGGCGCTGGGCAGAGCTACCTCGTCCAGCACTCGGCGGGGTCCGGAAAATCGAACACGATCGCCTGGCTCGCCCACCGATTGATGACGCTCCACCGGAACGACGTCAAGGTGTTTGACAAGGTGGTCGTGATCACCGATCGGCTGGTACTCGACCGCCAGTTGCAGGACACGATCTACCAGTTCGAACACGCGCATGGCGTCGTGCAACGCATCGACGAGGACTCGAACCAGTTGGCAGAGGCTCTGATTGGCGATCAGGCGAGGATCATCATCACGACCCTTCAGAAATTTCCTTGGGTCGTCGACAAGGTCAGGGGCTTGCCCGAGCGCCGCTACGCCGTGATCGTGGACGAGGCGCACTCCAGCCAGACTGGCGAAGCCGCCCGCGACCTTAAGGTGGCCCTGGGAGCGAAGCCTGAGACGGAGCTGGAGCAGGCGGAACGAGAAGAGGAGGGCGGAGTTGCTACTGACGTCGAGGACTTGCTCGCGTCACAGGTACAGGCTCGCGGCCGCCAGCCCAACCTCAGCTTCTTCGCTTTCACGGCGACACCAAAGGCGAGGACGCTCGAGTTGTTTGGCACGGTGGACGAAGAAGCAGGCAGACGGGTCGCTTTTCACACCTATTCGATTCGCCAGGCGATCGCCGAAGGCTTCATCCTGGACGTGCTTACGAACTACACCACGTACAGAACGTTCTGGAAGGTACAGAAGGCGATCCGCGACGATCCTCGATATGAGGAAAGAAAAGCGAAACGGGCGATCGCCACGCACGTAGCCCTGCACCCAACGATGCTCGCCCAGAAGGCCGAGATCGTCATCGAGCACTTCCGGCAGCACGTCGCATCGCGCATTGGCGGCCAGGCCAAGGCGATGGTGGTGACGTCATCACGCCTTCACGCGGTGCGTTACAAGCAGGCTCTGGACGCCTACATCAATCGCCACGGTTATGCCGATATACGCACGTTGGTGGCTTTCTCGGGCCGGGTGCTCGTCGATGGCGAGGAGCCCTTTACGGAGGCCAATATGAACCATCGGCCCGAGAGCCAGACCGCCAAATCGTTCGCCTCAGACGAGTACCAGGTCCTGGTAGTGGCCGAGAAGTTCCAGACTGGATTCGACCAGCCCCTGCTGCACACCATGTACGTCGACAAGCTGCTGCTCGGGCTGGCGGCGGTTCAGACGCTCTCACGTCTCAACCGGATTCATCCCGAGAAAACGGATACGTTCATCCTTGATTTTCGCAACGAAACGGACGACATTCGCAAGGCGTTTGAGCCGTATCAGACCCTGACTGCCGCCATCCCGACCGACCCCAACACTTTCTATACGGCGCGACACGACCTCGACGAGTTCGGCGTCCTGCGCGAAGACGAGATCGCAGAGGTGGTTGGTCTCCTCGCCGCGAGATCTGCTCAGCTGAGCGCCCGCGTCCATGGGGCTCTGGCGCCGGCAGTCGAGCGCTTCAACGCACTCCAGGAGCTGCGCCGGGAGGACTTCCGGGACAGGCTTGACGCGTTCATCAGGGTCTACTCGTTCCTGTCGCAGGTCGTCAGCTTCCAGGACTCGAAGATGGAGCGTGACTACATCTACGCGCGGGCTCTGGCGGCGTTAATACGGCGGCACGGGGGCGATTCGCTTGACCTGGGCGGGCAGGTCGAGCTGACGCATCTCCACCAAGCCATTACATTCGAAGGGCGGGTCGAGCTTCAGTCTGTGCCGGGCGAGCTGCGCGCCATCTACAACCCCGGTGGCGAGCGCATGGCGCCTGAGGAGGCGGCCTTGTCCGCGATCGTCCAGGATGTCAACCTGCGGTATGGGCTCAATTTGGGGAAGGCCCACGAGCTGCACCTCGAGGCGATGGCCCACGACCTGGTGGCTGACCCCGACATCCAATTGCAGGCGTCGGCCAACTCGTTCGAGAACTTCAGCCTCGAGTTCGACCGTCGCTTCAAGCGCGCCATCACGCAGGAGATGAGGAGAAACGAGGACTTCAGCCTCGAGCTTCTTAACAACACCGAGCTCCGCGACGACGTTGGGCGTGCGCTCGCGGCGGACGTTTACGCGCGCGCGAAGGTGGCGTGGCAGCGGGAGTGCCCGATCGGCGACCTGCTGGAGCGAGGAGAAGGTCCTTACCTCGAGTTCAAATCGACGCTCGAGTGGGACGTCCGTAATGCCCGTCACGACCGGGCTCTGAGGCTGCCGGTCCTCAAAACCGTCTCCGCCTTCCTAAACAGCCGCTACGGGGGAACTCTTGTCCTGGGTATTGCGGACGACAAGTCGATCGTCGGGCTCGAGAAGGACTTCGCTGCCGTTCACCGCGAGGGGAAGGACGACGCGGACTGGTTTCAACTGCACCTCGGCAACCTGGTTCAAGAGGCGGTCGGAGTCGCTGCCGCTACTGGCGTGACGAGTGAGGTGTTGCGTGTCGACGGCCATGAGATCTGCAGGGTTCACACAGATCCGTCAGCTTACCCCGTGCGCATGCTAGGGAATGGGGATGCCTTCTACGTCCGGCGGAACAATGCGACGGTCGCGATAAAAGACGAGACCGAGGTCGAGAAATATGTGGCGGGACGGTGGCCGGGCAGGGCTACCGCGGCCGCACCGCCGGCGTTGCGATTGGTGAGCCGAGAGCAGGCGGAACCGTTCAAGCGACACCTACCGGTGTACTCACTGGGTGTGGCGGCTGGCGCGTTCCTTGCCAATCGGCCGATCGAGGAGCCTGAAGGCTGGGTCGAGGTACCTGCCTCAATTAAGTTGACCAAGGCGATGTTCGCTGCTCGGGTTCGGGGGGAGTCGATGGAGCCACAGATCCGAGACGGAAGCCTGGCTGTGTTTCGGAGAGACGTCGCGGGCGCGCGTGAGGGCCGGATTCTGCTTGTTGAGCTCGACGGCGCGATCGACCCAGAGCTGGGCACCTCATATACGGTGAAGCGGTGGCACAGCGATAAGGCAGAGACGGAGCCCGACGTGGGCGGCTGGACGCATTCGCGGATAGAACTGAGATCGATCAACCGCGCGTTCGCACCGATCGTGCTGGTAGAAGGCGCGGGCACAAGGGTGATTGCCGAGTTCATCCGCACTCTGTAACCCAAGTGGCCTCTGGATCGGCCCTCTAAGAGGTCGCAGAAATCGCGACCGCACCGAAACGTCGGCCGTCCGGGGGTCACGGACGGAGCGGGTTGCCGCGGCCCCAGCTCGTACAAAGGCCCGTCTGGTGCTTAACTTGGCGTGCCTGAGTCCCCAGCCAAATTGAAGGTAGGCGAAATTGGCTCATCGAACGAAGCTAGCGCCGCTGTATGACTAATCCTCCGGGCCTGTTGGAATCCCGCAAGAAGCCCACGATCGAAGAGCTAAAGCGCCTCATGGACACTATTCTCCTGGTCCCGAGGCCATGGGGACTGGGCGTGATTGTCGGGATATTGGTCAGCCTCTTTCAGGTCACACGGATGGCGACCGGTGGATACGTAGTCAACTTTCAGGCAACGTCAACAACGGTTGCGTTGGCCGTTGCCTTCTGGCTGCCTTCGGCAATCCGCCTAGTCGCAGCTGCAGGTGGTGTCTTACCGACGCCGGCCGGCGAGGCGTCCACCCCCGGACTAACCAGCCTGTTCGACAAGCTCGATCTAAGCCCCGACGCGCAACGAGCAGCAATCGCACCGCTAGCGGCGGCCATAGAGACTAGCCCGACGGCAAATGACCCCGTCATACAGGAGGCCCGGCGAAGCATTGAGTCCGAATTAGAGAAACTGCCAGTTACGCAGCAGCAAGCGCGGCTTGAGCTTCAGCGGCTAGCCGACCTCTACCGCGACATCCGCATGAACTTCGCGCCGGGTGCAAGACGAACGACTCAGATGGCACAGGTTGCAATTGAGGCTCGTTCGTTGGCAGCTGACGCCAACTATTCCGCAGACGAAATCCACAAGCTAATGGGCTCGGACCACGAGGGAGATCGCATCATCGGCATCTCTGCAGCGGAACGATTGCGAGATCCGCGGTACTTCGAGGACCTGCTTGGCGTAATAGATCATCCGAAGTCGGCATTCGAGCAGTACAGGGCTATGGTCGCAGTTATGGCCATGCTTCCAAAGCTCGTTCCTGAGAGACAGCGGCAGTTAATCAACGTTTTAAACCACCAGCGAAGCGGTCAAGAGGGCACGTGGATTTCGAGGGACGATGCAAGCCGGTGGGACTTGGCCGAGGAACTGGTGAACAGAATGCGAGCTCGACTGTTGGGTAGCGCAGGCACTCTAGATGCCTGAATCAAGCTTTCTTGAGTACCGTGGAAATACGGTGGGGAACCTCTAGAGCGCGACCTCGGTGCGGCGCGCGACCGTTTTTGCCAGTTGCGCTTTGGCTTCAGCTCGCGGTCAACTCTTGAGGCGCGATTCGCCGTCCTAAACCGCACGCAGGAGTTTCCGCCCGGAGTGCTTCTCCCAACGCTCGATTCTCCCAAGAATTTCGCACCGCGCAAGGAGCGTACGGTCGGCCGCCATGTGCAGGAGCGTTAGCGCGCCTCCCAGGCGCGCGACATCGACACCATAGTCCTCGTGCAGAACGGACTGGATTGCCGCTACGAGATCGTGTCCATTGCATACAAGTTCACCACCGTCCACTGATGTTGCCAACTCGTGCAATTCGTCTGCTGACAAATCGCATCGTGGCGACCGCTGCACGACCATCTGCGCAAGCCGCCGCACGTCAACCGCAAGAGTATGTGGAGCCCGGGCACGCTGGTATCGGAGGTCGACAACGTCAATCTCAATCTCACGGAGGCGAGCAACTTTGCGCATTCGCCCTATTGGCTCAGCCATCGCGATGGCCCGTGACAAGACTTCATCAGAGATGATGCGCAGTTCCTCATTACCCTCAATGTTTGGCAAAACTTCGCCGACTATGCGTCCCATCGCACCCGCAAACAGGAGGTCTGCCTCTAGGTCCGCATGCTGTGTGATAACCAGGTCGACTGCGCCATGCAAAGTACCAGCCGCAATCTCATAGTCGCAATCAGTCAGAAACAACAATCGATTCTCACTTTCACCGTGCGCGAGTTCATGAGCGTTGAGCAGAAGTCTTCTGCCGCCGGCCACAACAATTTGGCGTCGATCCAATACATGCTCGCCCAACACGCGCTTGTCATCAGGCCCTTCGACGACCAAAACGCCTTGTTCGACCGGGATACGATCGAGCCTAAGCTTGGCGTCACTAAGGACATGTCGCCCGCGCGGATATGAACTCATCTTGGCGTCGGACTAGTTAATGTCGAGTGACCGCTTTAGGTCGTCCCGTCCTCCAAGAAGCACCGGGGAATGGGTGGCGAGGAGAAACGAGAGATCGCGTGACCGACCCATCCGCGTGATGTCATCCAAGAAAGAGTCCTGCCACAAGACATTCAGGGACAGTTCGGGCTCGTCTATCAGCACTAGCGTTCCCGGTTTGGCACGGAATAACATCTCAAAGGCGAGAACTAAGATCTGCTGTTCGCCAGATGACAGATCGGCGGGACTCAATTGGCCTTCGGTGGTGTCGGCCAAGCGAATGACAAAACCCTCTTCCTGCTCTACCACGACTCTCTTCCCTTCATAGTGCTGATTTAAGAACGCCGTAAACAGTTGGATTCGATCCCGAAGATCGTCAAGCACTGCAAACTTCTGAAGTGTGTCGTTTAAGAAGGCCCGCATAACTTTGCGTACGGCCGGCTCAGGCACGCTCAAATCGCCAAAAGGATCGGTGGAGTACTCAATTGGAAGAAGGCCGACCTTCATAAGTGCGTCGCGCTCACGCGCCACCTGCTTCAGCAATGCCTGCAGCTCTCCAGGGGCAACGTCTGCCTCGGAAGCTACTTCTTGAACGATGCGCCGCGGAAAATCTCGGTCGTAGCGTTGTGACTGGAGACCGTAATCGCTTAGAGTGATCCCTATAGTCCGGCTTAGGTGCCTCGCTGCCTCATGCACCGCCCGACGCGTGCTGACTGCGCTCGACATTGAGGTGCGGGCGGGGTCGCGATGCAACGTCGGATCAACGATTAAACGTTGGTCGGTAATGTACAGAATTGGGAATCTGTGCGGTAAATCGACGAGCCATGGAGGGGCGTCGCGTGCCAGCATTTGTTCGACGGCTACGAGACGGGTGGCTTGACGCTCGTTATAAACCCTGCCGCGATACTCCCAGGTGCGTACCCCTGTACGACGAATCGGCAAGGTTGACTCCGACAACTCGACTTGAGGCAACTGAGTCGGGTCGAACCGCCAATCGTCTGAATCCATGCCGATGATCAACGCGCTCTCCTGTCGGCTGATCGAGATTGTGTGGCGGGAGTCAAAGGTCAGAACGATGCGCCCGAAAGGCAATTGCAACAGGCGCATCCAGTCTCCGGAGCCGATTGAGTCTATCGTCCGAAGTATCGTCGACTTGCCAGAACCATTCGCGCCCGTCAGGACGGTAGGCTCGGGGTGCGCTAGGTCGAATCCGAGACTTCGAGATCCAAACAGCCGTTCGATCTCGTATCTCTTGAGCTGACCCAGCAAAGGCGGCTCACTATCGACAGCTCGCTGCATGACGCGAGTCTAGCGGTGCGGGACGAAACCTGATGTCAAAGCATCCGCGATGTGGCCGGGCTCCTCCGAGCAGGCCACGCCAGAGCTCAACGGCTTTGTGACACGGAAGATGCCCGGCGTCATCCTCGACAGATCCGATAGTCGCCGGGTCACAGCCGGGCCACAGCTTCCCCAAGGAGTCTCAAAGTCGAACAACCTCGAGGCATAACTGCTCGTGAGACATGGCGGGATTCGTATTCAGAAATTGGGCGGGGCCCGGGATGATGTAGGCGGCCGATTTGCGGAGAACTCACCGAACGTATGAACCGATTCACGAGCTCCGCCGCCAGCTGCGACGCAGCTTCTCGAGCGCGACGTCGATCCGAAAGGCCCAAAGAGGTGCTTGGTTACAGCACAATCGCCCTGACGCTAATTACATATCGCCACGTAATCCCCGGTCTCCATGCTGAGGGCGCAGAGGTGAAGTGTCTAATTCGATTGGGGAGACCGCCACACTGAGCGTTGGCGTCAACTCCATTAGGGAGGCGCGGCACAGGCAAGATCCCAACCGTCACGCTAGGAAATACAATCTGCAACCAGGAGAAACTCGGCTTGAGCCACGCCAGCGCCCTTAGCGTCCGACGTTTGTACATTGCCTTTCGCATGACGGCCAACCGTCCTGCAGCGGAGGTGGGTCGGTCCCCCATCGATGGTTAACGGCTACGTCAACGACATCTTCCTTAGCTACTCGCGGGCTGGCTGTGTTCGTGACTGGATGAGCAATCACTTCTTGCCACGGCTTAGAAGCCACATGACGGACCTACTTCCTGTGCCACCTCGGATCTTCTTCGATGAAGAGCAGCAGAACGACACTATCTGGCGGGCGAACTTCAGGCACCACAGCTTGCGCTCAAAATATCTGGTAGCAGTGTGGTCTCGCCCATACTTCGAATCCTATTGGTGTATGGCAGAGTGGCGCAGCATCGAACAACGCACTGCGATGCTAGATATGGGCACTGCTGCCAATCCTCACACTCTCATGTATCCGATTGTGTTCGCCGACGGGGAGACCTTTCCCGGGTGGGCAAAAGAGCGCGGAAAAGACCTGCGCAAGTGGGCGTACGACCTTCCTCAGTTCAGTGAAACGCGGGACTACTTGCCATTCGACGATGAAATGAGACGGGTGGCGCAGGATCTGGTGGGTTTGCTTCCACACGCTCCGGCTTGGGATCCCGATTGGCCGATCTTAGAGCCAGACCCGGAGCCCCGAGTCACTCCCTCGCTCCCGAGATTAACGTAACAATGCCCGGCGGCGCAGTCGTCACGTTCTATTCGTACAAGGGTGGTGTGGGGCGCTCCTTCATGTTGGCGAATGTAGGAGCGGTCCTGGCAGAGTGGGGGTATCACGTGGTCTGTGTTGACTGGGACCTGGAGGCACCCGGACTGAGCCACTACTTTCGACCGTGGCTGGACCAGCATGAACCATACGGCTTAGTTGAGTTCATCAAGGAGATTTCGACTTCCGAGCGTGTTCCCAATAGCCGTCGTCTCCGGGCCCCTGTCAACCTACCTCGCATCAAGGGGCAGTTGCACCTCGTTCGCGCCGGAATTCAGGACGATTCTTACACCCGCCGGATGCAAGAGATCGACTGGGCTGGACTTTATGAACGACACAACCTCGGTCTTACAATTGAAAGCTTACGCGCCGAATGGATCAATCAATACGACTTCGTACTTGTCGACAGTCGGACAGGAATCACTGACATTGGTGGCATCTGTACTGTCCAACTTCCAGACATATTGGTCTTCATGTTTACCGCAAACGAGCAGAGCTTGGACGGAGCGATCGATGTCGTGCAGCGGTCAATCAAGGCTCGGCAGCTCCTTCCGTACGATCGCGGCCAACTGTTGGCCTTGCCGGTTCCGTCCCGATTCGAGTCGCGAGTCGAATATGCACGCGCTACGCAATGGAAAGAGCGATTTGCCAAGAGCCTCGACTCGTTTTACACCAACTGGGCCACGCGCGAGACAACGGCAGGGCAAATCCTCGAGCGCACGACCGTGCCCAACTTCCCATATTGGAGCTTCGGAGAAGAATTGCCCGTCATCGAGCAATCGAACCGGGATCTCGACTCAGTCGGCTATCACTGCGAAACGGTCGCTGCTCTCATTGCCCACCGACTGATCAAATCAGATCTTCTAATCGAAAGTCGAGACTCTTATGTAGATGCGGCGATGCGAGCGGGCCTGCGTCGCGGACGGTACGACTATGACGTGTTCATTAGCTATGCAAAAGGTTCTGCTTCCGAAGAGGCGGCGTCTCAGCTTGCCTCTATGCTCTCACAAAATCTTCGAGTCTTTCGGGATGTTGACACCCTGGTGCCAGGCAGCGAATTTAGCGCCGAGATTGAGAGTGCCCTGAACCGGTCGCGCTACATGATCGCGCTGATCAGCAGTTCGCCGAGCAGATGGCAGGAACGAGAGATCAATTCCTTCATGAAGCAAACGCTTGATGATGCGTCAGACCGAACGGTGTTTCCGATACTGGTTGGAGGCGCCTCGCCCGAGGATCTGCCGTCGCTCCTGCGATCACGAATAGCCTTCACAGTGGCAGACGAGCAATCGCTCGCGTCGATCGCCCACGAAGTTATCGAGCGTACGCATAGTGTCGAAAAGTAGCGAACCCCAGGCCCGGCAGAGCACCACATCTGTCATCCGTCGCCGAGCGGCCCGACAGCGTCAGTCCGGTTGCGAGTCCAAGTCGCGGATCTTGGTCCAGCCCCAGTCGGTAACCTTGGCGAAGCCAAGGTTTTGAATTCGAAGCCGTCGAGGTTCAGGCATCGTGAGATAGTGGGATGGAGACTCAAATCGGCATAGAACGGCACTCTGATCCACGCTGCGAGTTTTGCCTAATCATCCGGCATGAAGCGAACGCCCACATTGTCTGGGAGGATGACGAAGCCTTGGCCTTCTTCCCGTTGGCGCCCGCAGTCGCTGGACACACTCTTGTGATACCAAAAGAGCACATCAGGGACTATTGGTCCGCTGATCAAATCCTGGTTCAACATTTAGCCGCTGCCGTGCTGGTTGTCGGCAATGGCATCTGGGCGGCACTAAGCCCCGAAGGAATGAACCTTATTTCATCCGCCGGCGAGGCGGCATCCCAAAGTATCTATCACCTACACATTCACGTCGTACCACGTTGGAAGCACGATCGCATTGGACGCATATGGCCGCCCGAGCGGGAACTGTCGCCAGAGTTGGAAGACGATCTGGCCGAACGCATCCGAGAAGGGATTCGCAATCAGCCGTGAAGGGCCGTCGCGACTATCAGAGCTAGCCCTACCGTCAGAATCGGGAGATAGAAGAACGCTACGGTATGGGACCATAGCGAATTACGCCAGCCATTGCTTAGCGTTCCCCGTCTCTTAAACCGAATGTAGTCCATTGAGAACGGCTCGACATCTGGGTCGGACCTTCGCACCGCATCGTACAGACCGCGAAACATGCGCTCCCTGCTCAGAAAGTACCCGTCGAGACCCCAGAACACCACGAGCGGCATCAGTCCCACGAGCGCCACCCGCCAATCGATGTCCTTTGCTGAAAATCCAAAGAAGGCACCTGTGACTGTGAGAGCCCACCCCTTCATGAGAAATGAATCGCTCGCAAGTCGACCAATAACCCCTTGAATGAACTCGAGGTGTTTGATCTGGCTGTCGCTCAATTCGATGCTGGTGCTCATCCCCTGTAGGCGGGCGCGGTGATCATCTCGACCACGGGGGCGGACAGTTCGGGCAGTTGCATGGCTTTGAGATGTCCTAAGACAGCAGTTTCTTCAGATTCTCCCAGCTCCAGTCGTATGTCCGTCCGGCGTCGGCGACGGCCCAATCCGACGTGCCTTTCTGGTAGCCGATTATCTGGAAGCGGGATTTGGACAACTCCTTCGCGACCGCGATCTCTTTCTTGACTCCAGGTGCAAACCGCGTCTTTGGTCCGAGCATAGTGATGACAACGTCAGCGCGCACAATCGAGGCGCGTGCTCTCTTCAGCCAGTCGGCTTCCGGTGCGGCCTCTTGAAGGGAATGATCAATTACTTCAAATGGCGAGTCAGTGTTCTTGGCTTGACCAATGATGAAATCCTTCAGCGTTTTGTCGTTGTCGAAATCGAAGCTTACAAATACCTTCTTAGCCATTCCGAAGAACCTCCTACCATTGGCCCATATCTGGGTGGACCGCCTTGATTGTCGTCCTCGTTTGCACACCGTGCGCGCTTATCTTTGTTCCGCCAATGGCGCATGTTTGGCATATCCTCGTGGGCCTAGGCGGCCCATCCTGCTTGACCGTCTTCTGGCGTCCTCTCGACGCGCTAGCCGGCGGTGGCTCCGATTGCACTACTACATGAATTGCTATAGACGACAGCGGGTCTATCACCTTTGATTCGCCAACCCTTGATGGGTTCGAATTCAGAAATTGGTCGGGGGCCCGGGATTTGAACCCGGGGCCTCACGGTCCCGAACCGTGCGCGCTGCCAAACTGCGCCAGCCCCCGACATCAATGCGG
>WNFI01047998.1_pt1 | contig 13292 bp, 12 predicted proteins | sample 5400471 | NCBI WGS metagenome assembly WNFI01 (sample SAMN13153348, study PRJNA577476) | soil metagenome | isolation source: 100 cm saprolite on Douglas fir-dominated hillslope | place: USA:California | collected 2013-09-17
TCCGGCAGGAATTTCTTTCCGAAGGCAGCATTGTTGTGAGCGAAATGGATTCCGGCGATTTGCGTGACGTCGCGAAAGATCACGGAACCCGCCTCCGGCGCTGCGAGAAGCGCAACCGAAGGTTTCAGCTGAATGATGATAACAGCGGGGATGCACAGGAAAACGGCCAGGAAAAAGCGCCTCACTCGGGCCTCGCGATAGGGTCACGCCCGACGCCAAGGGCGTCGGCGACCTTGTTGATATAGTTGAACCAAGCGGCAATCAGCGTGATCTGAACAATTCCTTTGTCATCGAAGCCGGCAGCGCGCAACTTGAGGTGATCCTGGGGCGAGCACTGAGTTGCGTCTTTCGTCAGCTTGACGACGTAATCGAGCATCACGCGATCCTGCTCGGTGAGCGGCGCGGTGCGGTAGTCCTTGCGGAGAGCGTCCACCATTTCTTCATCCAGAGTGACTCGACGCAGAAACTCTGCGTGCGATTCGATTCAATAGTGGCATCGGTTGGTCACAGAGACGATGGTCGCGATCATTTCGTGCTGATAACGTTTCAACGGAAGATCCGGCGACAGCATGGTGCCAAACGCTGAAAACGAGTGATAGAGAGCGTCTGGAATCAACGAATGCGATGCCGTGATGCTGTTCTCTTCCCCGCGATCCACGGCATGCACAGGCGTGCGGTATTCCGGCGGGTAGAGCTTGCGCTCCTCTTCGATCGCGCGCTTCACTAGCGGGTCTTCGTCCATGCGAAGAGTCTTGATCCAAGTCATTTGGCCCCTCGGCTCAATTGGAAATTATTGGGGAAGATTATCGCCCACCGCCGGGCTTCACGCCATCTTGCGGCGCCTTTTTTGCTGCAACTTTGGGCCCCGTTGGTTTCCTCTGCGGCGCCGGAACCAGCGCGACGCTGACGTGTTCGTGAATGGCCTGCCGCTCGTTGTTGTCTTCGGGATGCGCCTGGCGATAAGGACCCGTGATAGCCTGCGCGGACTCATCGGCCTTAAACCGCAGATATCGCGCCTTGTGTTCATTGGCCTTGGCGTCGTCGCCAAGGCCGTTGTAACACAGCATCAGGTTGTAGTGCGCCTGCAGGTCTTCGGGATCAATGGAAAGTGTCTGTTCAAACTCCTTCACCGCGTCGGCATAGCGCTTTTGCAAGAAAAGCACGCGGCCAAGCTCGTTGCGCACGACGCGGTCGCGCGGGAATTGTTCAAGCACGGTCCGCAAGTGAGTCATCGCGCCGTCGTAGTCGCCATCTTCCTTGAGGGCGCGCGCATAGAAAAAGTTCGTGCGCGCAAGGCGCGGATTGATGGCCAACGATTTCTCCAGCACTTTTTTCGCGCCCGCGGTGTCCCCTTCCTGCACCAGCACACGGCCGATATTGGTCCAGCCATCCGGATGCTGCGGATCGGCTTCTGTGATTTTCTCGAAAGCTGCTGCGGCACCCTTCAAATCGCCTTGCAGAAAGAGCCCGATGCCATAGTCATTCCATCGCGTCCAATCTTCCTTAGTGCTGGATGTTTCGGGTTGCGGAAAGGGAGCACCTCGAGGAAGAACTCGCAGCGTCTTGGTGTCCTCGGCAATCGTGGTGACAGGAAGATCCGGGATTACCTTTAGATTGCCGGACACACGCGAAGTATCTCCGTTGAACGCCCATTTGCGGTCGTCGTAATCAGGTGTCGTTGTTGCGGTGGTTTTGTCCGGCCCCTCTTTATCCGCTTCGACGCCCGCGAACGAAAAATGCGTGTTGAACCAGCTGAACTTGCGGTAGTTCAGCTTGGCATGCAGCGTAATTCTGTCGCCCGTATTTTCTGGTATGTGGAGACGATAGTGCGCTGTGTCCGCCGCGCCCGGAGGGATCAGATGAACATAAACAACGGAGCGAGTCGCCCAGGCGTTTCGTTTGTTGATGGGATTGCCGTGGCCATCGATCTGCGGAAAGAAGTGGCCAACTTTGCGCGTACGCACGACGACATCCACGCGCGTTTCATCGCCTCGCCGCACTGCCGCGTTGGTGCGATCAATGGGAGCGGTGACGGGCCGGACTTCTCCCGCTGGTCCTTTTGGCAATGAAATATCAGATTCTTCGCCAACTGCGAAAGTCGTCGAGAGTTCCGCCTTGCCCATTTCGCTTCGCGCCGGCGCGTTCGCTTCTTTCCCCGCCGGAGAAATCGCGAAAATATCCACGCTCAATTGCTTGTCCTGCAAAAAGTTTTTCGCGAACTCGTACTGAGCTTGGTCTTGATTCGCCGTTGGCACAGCCGTATTCGCTCCCGGGAAGCGATGCGAATGCACGAGTCCATTTACGTTCCCATCATCGCCCGAGGGCACCTGCGGCATGTGGCAATCCGCGCAATTCATTGGCGACTTCGGATAGTAAAACGCGCGCGCGCCTTGCCCCGAAACGCCGCTGGCTTGCCAGTTGTCATATTCATTGAAGCCACGAATCCAGCGGTAATGATTCACAGGAACATCTAGATGCACCTTATGGCATGAAGAACAGAATTCGGCAGTGTCCGCGCGCATGAACGGCTTCAGGAAGGTGCGCCGATGCGGTTCGGGATTCAAGCGAACTACGAAGTCATGCAGCTTGCGAACGATCGGATTTTCGCTCGCGGCAAGTTCGTGGAGTTTCGGATATTCCAGGAAAAAGTCACCCTGGCCCATGGTGCTCTTTACACCAACAATGCTGTGGCACATCAAGCAGCCGAGGCCGGCGCGAGCTTCTGGACGGTCCACGATCTGCTTGATGGGCGTATCGAATAAGCCGCTGTAGAGCAGGGCAGGATCGTGGCAGCCCGCGCACCATTTTGACGAACGGACACCTGCGACTTCCTGCATATACTCGATGCTCTTGCGGTACCACTGATTATTGAAGGAAGAAAAATGATGCATCGAGCTGTCCCACTGCTTATAAATATCCGCATGGCACCGCTGACAGGCATCGGATTTCATGAAGTATTTGGACGGAATGTTGATGCCTTGTTTGGTCTGCGCGGAGCTGGGGAAGAATTTTCCTCGCGGTCCATCGCCTTCGGCATCCATGGATTCCGGCGGCATCAGCGGATTGGAAATGCGATTCGCGTTTTTCCAGGCGACCTCTCGCGTCCACCACGTGCCAGCCGCAATGCCAACGGCCACCAGCGCCAGGGCGCCGAATCCCGCAGCACGCCGGATGACGCTGTCACCCAGCCACTCTTTTGAGATGATCCAGGAGGTCACCAGGAAGAGCGTGCCAAGGACGCAAAGCGCGATATGCGTGTACAGCCAAGGCTTCAGCCGAAGAGTCGTGCCGATCTTGATCAATGCGATTCCGAGAAGCGCTCCCATTGCCAGCGAGAGCCATCCCAGACGGGCAAGCAGAGATTCGTCGCGGAGCAAGCGAGCGAGATGAAAAATGAGCAGTATCGTTAAGACAATTCCGACTCCCACATGCAGCAAATCCACACCGAAGTAAAAGATCGTGGCCGAAGGATATCCGTACAGGTAAACCGCGCTGAGGGTCAGACCCAACAGGATGCGCGATAACCAACGCTTGCTGGAATCAAGTTGCATCATCTCCACCCGCGCGCGCAGTTTACGGTCATCAAAACAGCGGCCGGATGTCTGAGAAACATCCGGCCGCGATTCAGTTTGGGGTGCCCCGAAGCAAGCCAAGAACTGACAGTGCTAGAGGCGATGTTGCTTGTGGGCATACTTATATGTGTTTGAGGCCAAGGCTGGCAATACTGCAAAAGAACTAGAAACTCGATGATAATGCAAAAGGACTAGAAAACTCGCAATAATACAAAAGCATTAGAAGCCGCGTTGCGGCTCGATTCCTTTTGTTTCCAAACACTTATAGCACTTGCCGGCGCGCAGGTCTTTGTATTCCTCCGTCCGGCCGCTCGGCCAGTCGAGCACCACGCGATCAATTTTTTCGCGTGGTCCAAGGCCAAAAGTTACCGGCAATTCCGATTGAGAAAGATAGCTGGAGCCTCCCCGGACCACTCTCGATTGCATTTGTCCCCCGTGGAATATGCGCACCGATGCCCCCAGTGCATCCCGATTCGACTTCGTACCCGTAAGGTGAAACCGAATGCTTTGAGATTTCGCCTTTTGATCGTTGCGATAAAGATAGGCGGGCCCATTGTTGGTAGTCATTAGAATGTCCAGGTCACCGTCGCGGTCGAAATCTCCGTACGCCAGCCCCCGGCCGACTTTCGGGGCCTCAAATCCTCCACCCACCGCATCGGCCACGTCGTGAAACTTTCCGCCGTCTCGGTTCAAGAAGAGTTGTGGCGCTTGCGCGTAGCCAACATTGCCGCGGATATTCCGAACCGTTTCATCGATGTGGCCATTGGCCACTGCCAGGTCCAAAGCGCCGTCCAGATCAACATCGAGGAACATACAGCCAAAGCCGAGGGTATTCTTCGATGCCGCGCCAATGCCGGAAGGAATGGAAACATCATCGAAAACTCCCGGTGTGGTTGCTCGATATAGGCCGATCATCTCGTTGTCGAAGTTTGTGATCGCGACGCCGGGCTTTCCAGAGCCGTCGAAATCTCCACTGTCGGCGCCCATCCCAGCGCGGGCTTTCCCTTCGGCGCTGAACGCCAGGCCGGCCTCCACGGCAACATCCTTGAATTTGCCGTTATGCAGATTGCGATACAACTTGTTGGGTTGCGTGTCGTTGGCGACCAGCAAGTCTGGCCAGCCGTCCTGGTCGTAGTCGAACATGGCCACACCCAGAGACTTCGAGCTGCTGTCAAAGATGCCGCTCGTTGCCGTTACATCCTCGAAAGTGCCATCGCCGCGATTGTGAAAGAGCCAGCAGGTATCTCCGCGATACGCTTCCGGAGTGCAATAAGATTTGTGCGAACCATCGAGGCTGCAAAAGACATCATGCTCGGGAGACCAGCGCACATAGTTGCAAACAAAAAGATCCAGCAGGCCATCGCGATCGTAATCAAACCATAGTGCGGAAGTGCTGAATCCCTGGTGCCCGAAGAGCCCGCTCGAGCGTGTGGCATCCACGAAAGTTCCCTTGCCGGTGTTGCGAAAAAGCCGGCTCTGCCCCACGCAGGTGATGAAAATATCCGGAAAACCATCGTTGTTATAGTCGCCGACGGCCACGCCCATCCCGTACAGTTCAACGTCGAGGCCTGCACTCCGCGTCACGTCGGTGAAGGTGCCGTTGCGATTGTTGTGGTAGAGCTGCAAAGTGGATCGCTGGCGTTTGTGACCGGGCCAGTCCATGCCGTTCACGAGAAGGATGTCCTGCCAGCCGTCGGCGTCGTAATCCAAAAAGGCGCAGCCTGAGCCCAGCGTTTCCGGCAGCAACTTGCCGCCATAAGCGCCACTGTTGTGCCGGAACTGAATACCAGCCGCGTTAGTGATATCGGCCAGCCGGAATCCCAGAGAAACGGATGGATTCGCGAATGTCCACAGTGGCGCGGCTGCGACAGTAAGTCCTGCGCCCAATGTTGTGAAAAGGAAATCGCGCCGCTTCAAGGCAGGCTCACCAAACCATTTCGAATTGCGTAGACCACCAACTCCGCCGTCTTATGAATTCCTAGAGTGTCCATGATGTTGGCACGATGCACCGCAACGGTGTTCACACTAAGATGCAAATCTGCCGCGATTTCCTTGTTGGACTTGCCGGCCACGATGTGCGAAAGGATTTCCAGTTCTCGCGGAGTCAATCCTCCCGCGCGCTCTCCCTTGAGCGCGTCCGGGCGGGACACTTGCGGGTCGAGCACCGTCATGCCCGCCGCGATGCTTTTCACGGCGCTGACGAGGTCGAGGTCAATCGCATTTTTCAGGACGTAGCCGCGCGCACCCGCTTCGAGCGCCTGACTCACTAGCGTCTCCTCGGAGTGCATGCTCAGCATCAAGATTCCAGCCTCGGGAAATTTCTCCACAATTTTGCGCGTCGCTTCGATGCCGCTCAATTCCGGCATCGCACAATCCATCACGGTAACCGTGGGGCGCAGTTCGCAGGCCAGACGCACGGCTTCTTTGCCGTCGCTCGCTTCACCAACAACGGAGATATCCGGATCATCTTCGAGCATGCGGCGAAATCCGCGGCGCACCAGCGCGTGATCGTCTGCCAGCAGAACTGTAATCTTAGGCCCCATGGTCATCCACTTTTGTCCTTGGAATCGAAAGACAGACCTTTATCCCGCCTTGCGGCCGCGGCGAAATGGCCAGCTTGCCGCCAATCAATTCGGCGCGTTCGCGCATGGCTACCAAACCGATCCCGCGTTGCGTTTTTTCTCCCATGAATCCCTTCCCGTGATCTTCCACTTCAAGTTCCAGCAAGTCCGGAGAGAATCTCAGCCGGATCCAAGCGTCGCTCGCCCCGGAATGCCGGCTCACGTTGTTCAGCGCTTCCTGCAACACGCGATAAATGTGCACTCCTGCGCTCATCTCCACTGGAAATGGCTGTCCCGTCTTTTCGTAATGCAGCGCAAGTCCGGTTTGCCGCCCCACTGTGGGAATATACCAGTCCAAAGTGCTCTCTAGTCCTGCCTCTTCGAGCAGCACCGGATGAAGCGCCTGAGAGAGTGTCCGGATATTGTTTAAAGTTGACTGCGCGACCTCCTGCACCTCCTTCAAATCCTCGCGAAGAAGCGACCCTTCCGGCGCGTGTTTTCCTGCTCGGCCAAGCATCGAGCCGATGGCCGTCAAGACCTGCCCGAATTCGTCGTGGAGTTCGCGTGAGATATGCCGCAACGTTGACTCTTGTGTCGAAATCAGTTTCTGCGCCAAATCGCTGCGCTGTTCGGAAAGTTCCGCCAGGCGCGCAAAAATCTGGCGGTTGCTGCGAATCAGATACAAGCTCGTCAGAACAATGGCAATCAGCGTTGCCGCCAGGAAAATATACAGCTGCCGCTGCACACCGTCATAAATCTGAGCGATGCGCGCGGCGGCTTGCTCTTCGCCTTCGTTGTTCTCCACCAACAACCGTGAAACGGCGGTGCTGAGGGCTTGTTGCCGCGCCTGAAGCGAAAAGCGAATTTGCTCTCGCGCGTCCGTGTCCTTGCCGTTCTGCGCGAGCGTGAACATGCGGTTCACCGCATCCCAAAACTGCGCCATTGCCTGAGAGAGATAGCGCCGTTGGTCCGGCGTGCGATTCGCTCCGGCCAGATTCTCTTCCAGTTTCAAGCCGGCATCCAGATCCTGGTGGATGCGATCGAATTGAGCCGTCCATGCCGTAAGCGGGTAAGGCTCCGTGGTATCCAGCATGTCGCGCATGGCCAGCGCAATGGAATTAAGGTCATTCTGGACCCGCAACAGTTGCAGCGAATCTTTCCGGTTGCGGTCCACCATCTCACTCTGAAGCTTTCGCAGGCCCGCAAGCTGAATGGTGATATAGGAAGCGTAAGCTAGTACGGCAGCTAACGTAATCACCAGTCCGAGCAGCAATCCGTTTGTGGGCGAGCGTTGCGACGATGTGGCATTCTGCACGGCCTAAGAATACCTCACGCTGCCGCCTCACGCGCGGCAAGCGCGGCAAACACCGAGCAGAACGCATCAACCGCGGGCACCTGGCCGAAGTAAGCCGATTACCGCCAGCATTATTACGCACCCGGCGAGGGGCACCAGGAGCCCGATGCGCAAGCCTCCTGAGTACCGCGAAACTACTCCCACAAGTGGCGGTACTAGCGCGCTCCCACTTGCTGACAGCGCGAACATCACACCCCCAACTTTTCGCGCGCGGGCGCCAAACCATTTTGAAAGCCAGGCAATAAAGATCGGAAAAAGACCGGCGAGGCCAAGTCCGGCGAGGAAGGCTCCAGCGAATAACGCCTGGGGGGAGCGGGCGGACAGAAATATTAATTCACCCACGGCCGAAAGCAGGAGTCCTCCGACAGCGACCGTTACTTCCTTCAAGCGGAGAAGAATCGCTGCAGCAGCTCCACGTCCCCCGAGCAGCCCAGCGAAGAAAAACATGGGGGCAAGCGTCCAGGCGTTACTGCTCCATGTCGCTGCTCTCTGCGCGTGCATAGGGGCCCAGTAGGAAGTCCCGACCTCTGTTCCTACGTACGCAAAAAACAGAATTCCCAAAGAAATCGCGCCGACGCCCCATGCCAAATTCATGATGTTCAAGGCCGAGGCGCGGCGCGCTCCATATGTTTCGCCAACCCATAAATTCGTTCCCGGCGTGGCAAATCCGTAACCAAGCCCATACATGCCGCTCGCCGCAAGAGCGAGCGCGAAGGTCGGAGCATTGAGCAAAGCGAAGCCGAGCCCCATCATCGCGAGCCCCAAGGTAATTGCGGGCTTGAATCCGCTCTTGGAGGCCAAGGCGCTCGAAAGCAGGACGCCTGTAAACGATCCGGAGAATTGTACGAGCGAGAAAAGTCCGGCGCGGCTGTCGTCCAATCCCCATTTGGCCGTGAACACGGGAAGGATTGGCCCAATGAAGCAGATCACGATGCCGTTGACGACGAAACCAGCACAGAGCAGCCAGAAAATCGTGCTCTGAGAAGACGGCGAGGTTTTTTCCAAGATTTGCATTTTCGAGGACATCATGGCATTTTGCCGGAGCCAAACATTTCGCGCAATGACGCTATAGCCTCACTTGAGAAACTGGGAAGCAAACGCAAATGATTGAAATTGGACTCGTTGGATTCGGCCTCGCCGGCCGCGCGTTTCATGCGCCGGTAATTCGCGCGGTGCCCGGTTTGCATCTCGCCGCCATCCTGCAACGCAGCGGCGCGGAGGCGGCGGAAAAATATCCGGATGTCCGGATTGTGCGGAACATGGACGCATTACTTGCGATTCCAGAGATTCGACTGGTCGTCATTGCCACTCCAAACGAGACGCATTATCCGTTTGCGAAGCAGTGCCTTGAGGCGGGCCGTGACGTGGTCGTGGATAAGCCGTTCACCACGACCCTGGAAGAGGCAGTTTCTCTGGTTCAGATCGCGGAAGGCGCCAAATGCTTGCTCACCGTCTATCAAAACCGGCGCTACGACGGCGACTTTCAAGCGATCCGGCAGCTGATTGTGGCCGGCACGCTTGGCCGCATCGTGCGGTTTGAAACCGCCTACGACCGCTACCGCCCAAAGCTGAAGCCCGGTGCCTGGCGCGAGTCGTCGCGCCCCGGGAGCGGAATCTTGTTTGACATCGCCCCCCACCTGATCGATCACGCCCTAGTCTTATTCGGCATGCCGGAAGCCGTAACCGGCGATGTCCGAATCGAACGTGAAAACGCAGTGGCCGACGATGCCTTTGATATTACGCTCCACTATCCGAGCGGGATGCGCGCGGTTCTTCGATCCAGCATACTTGCCGCAGCGCCCCGTCCGCGCTTCGTTCTGCTCGGCACCCAAGGCAGTTTTGTGAAGCAATCGTTTGATCCACAGGAAATGAATCTTCGACGGGACTACATTCCTGAGGGCAAGCCCTGGGGATATGAGCCCGAAGAAAATTGGGGCGTTCTAACGATCCCGGCAGGCGATTCATTTGAACAGCGGCGGATTCCATCGGCTGGCTGTGACTATCGTGACTACTATGCGAATGTCCGCGACGCTCTTTTAGGACGCGCCGCGCCGGCCGTGACTCCCGAATATGCGCTCGACATGATGCGCATACTCGAGTTGGCGCGCGTGAGCAGTGAGCAGCGCCGTGCCTTTCCGGTGAACTCCAAGATTATTTGAGTGCTTCCGGCGAAATTAGTTCATTAATGTGCGGTCAGACTGACATTGAAGACGGCGTTGCAATTGATGGAGGGATCGTCAGTGACGGTGGTTGACAGGTCACCGCTCTTGATAAAAAACTCCAGAGGCCTCTTTGGAAGATTAGGCAAGCCCGCAACGCGCGCTTTGCCATCGCTGTTGGTGCCGACTTCCACTTCCGACTTGCGCTTGTTCAGGAATCCGTACTTGATGGTGAGACCTATCTTAGCGTTATAAAGAGGTTTGTCTGATCCATCTTTCACCGTGAAATCCGCGCGGCAGGAGCCGAGGCCGGCGTCAACGACGGGAACTTCCGGCGAATCGGCTGTGGCAGGCCCACTGCTCAGAATGAAACCGAGCAATGCACACGGCGACAGAACGGTCCGAATCCTCCAAAGCCACGTCTTTGACATAACTCCTCCGCATCCAAAATTTACGCCCGTTAGAGCGCGGTTGCAATTTCCTTCTTCCGCGTGACGCTCGCCGAGTTAACGCGCACAGGCAGACCGGAGCGCCACGCGATTCCTTGCAAATGCGCGGAATTTCAGTGCCATCACACTTTTCGGCAGCATGGAAGGACTTCCGCGTATAATCTCTTTTCTCTGAGGAACCGAAGGAGCCGATTGCCGCCCATGATCATTGAACTGGCACCCTCAATTCTTTCCGCAAACTTCGCGCGGCTGGGCGACGACGCGAAAGCGGCGCTGGACGGCGGCGGCACGGTGCTTCATGTTGACGTGATGGACGGCCACTTTGTGCCGAATATCACGATCGGCCCGCTCGTCGTGGCCTCGCTGCGAAAAGCCTTTCCCGATGCCGTTCTCGATTGCCACTTGATGATCGAGAATCCCGACAACTATATTCCCGCATTTGCGGAAGCCGGCGCCAGTTGGATTTCCGTGCACCAGGAAGCCTGCGTCCATCTTCATCGCGCGCTGCAGTTGATCGCGTCACATGGGTGCAAACCTGGCGTGGTGTTGAACCCCGCAACGCCGGTGCACATGGTGGATGAAGTGTTGGATATGGTCCATCACGTTCTGATCATGTCCGTGAATCCGGGATTCGGAGGGCAGAAGTTTATTTCCAGCGCGCTCCAAAAAATCAAAACGCTTGCGGAAGTGCGTGAGACCCTTGGTCTGTCTTTCCGAATTGAAGTCGACGGCGGCGTGGCACTCGATACCGTGGGCGACATTGTGCGTGCGGGCGCGGAACTGCTGGTCGCCGGGAATGCGGTTTTCGGAAAAGGCGACATCCGCGAGAACTCCAAGAAATTACTGGGAGCGGCGCGCGCTGCAATGCTCACTCGCGCCTGAACACCTCATTACAGGAATTCTTTACGAAAGCCGAAAGGCCGTCTTTTTTCTATTGCTCCTGATAATTCCAAGTTAGGCCGCCGTCGACAAAGAAAGTTGTTCCGGTCGCGTAGTCGGATTCTGCTGAGGCCAGGAACACGGCCATCGAGGCCACATCTTCCGGCCTGCCGAGACGCTTCAGCGGAATGTTTCCGAGCAAGGCGTTCAGCTTGAGCGGATCGTTCAATAGCTTCGTGTTGATGGGCGTTTCGATCGCGCCTGGCGCGATGTTATTAATGGTGATGCCCAGTGGGGCGAGCTCGATAGAGAGGTTACGCGCCAGCATTTTCACGCCTCCTTTGCTGGCGCAATAGGAGGTGAAATGCGGGAAGGGAAGCTCTTCATGTACTGAGCTGATGTTGATGATTTTGCCGCCGGCCTTTGCTTGGATGCGGTGCTTCACGAACGCCTGGGTGATGAAAAAGACTCCCTTTAGATTGACATTCAGGACCGCGTCGTAATCTTCTTCCGTAGCGGCCCAGAAATCAGCGCGGCGTTCGAGCCCGGCGTTGTTGATGAGGATGTCGATTTTTCCAAATTGCGCCACAGCGTCGGCAATAAACTTCTGTCCCTCCGAAACACGGCCAACGTCACACTGAAATCCAATAGCCTTTCGCCCCAACTTCCGAATTTCCGCAGCCACTTCTTCGGCTCCCGCTTTGTTGGAGCGGTAACAAAACGCCACGTCCGCACCTTCCCGGGCGAAGCGCCGCGCAATCGCCGAGCCGATCCCCTGGCTCCCTCCTGTAATGGCAGCCACTTTTCCATCCAACCTGTTTGCCACGATTGTCTCCTTACGAGTCGCTCGTGAGTGTGATGCAGCAGTCTGACTTTTGTTTCGAGAGGAGGAGTACACCCCCGGGCATTTTGTATGAATATCAAAACAAAGGGGTTATGAAATTTGCGATTCGTAACTGATTGATTATGAAGGGTGGGTTCTTGGTTGATCAAACGCCGGGGTGAACGGCAAGATGCAACTCTAAAGAAAGAAAAACGGGAGCAAGCTCCCGCACTCCAAACGCAGTAATCTACAAAAGCAAGTATACTACAAATTAAGTAAAAGTCAAGTGGCAAATGGCTGCGCCTGCCAGTTTTTTGTGCGGTGGCTGAGATGGGACTCAGGCGCGGCGGTAGAGGTCGAGGGCCCACTGGAGTGTCGCATGACGGGCGGCGCGAACAAATCCGGAAGATTCGAGGGCGGCGGCCATACGCTTGGGCGAGTGAACGAAGGCGCGAAACGAGTCTTGCCTGAGCCAATACCAAGAGTTTTCGAGCACAACGGCGGCACGCACGTACCAGGTTTCACAAGGATAGGTGAACGCAATCATGCCGCGCGAGCGGCTGGCAGCTGCCCGAAGGAGCGCTTCCACATCGGGGTAGCAACAGACGACTCGGTCGAGCGTGACGATATCGGCAGCGGGCAAGGAGTCCGCGGTCGAGGCGAAGTCACCGAGAAAGAATCGAGCGGAGAGCGAGGTATTAAGAGAGGCGAGGTGGCGCCGCGCAGCCTCAAGATAGCCAGCGGATGCATCGGCGAACGTCACGCTGGCCAGGTTGGCAGCGGCAAGTTCCGCGGCGATCACGCCAATCCCACCGCCGACGTCGAGAAGATGGAGCCCCTGAAGCGGCTGGCGGCGAAGCTCCGCCAGAAGCGTTCGCGTGGTGGAATCAGGACCATGACGTTGATAACGGCGCAGGTCACGGGCTGCCTTCGTGGGATTGAAGTGGGAGGCGGCAGCACAAGGACCAGTGCAACAACTCATGCAGTAACCTCGACGACGCGAAAAGATGCTCGCAGGAATGCTAGCAGACCAGGGAGGCTGGCCCAACCCTTTACGTCAGGTTCGGTTGGCACCCCGCGGCAGCCCCCCAGAAGGGGCGGAGGGTTTGCGCCTTTTTGGTCAATACTGACCGTTAGGCCAGTAGATTCTTTGCGTGGGACCCACCTAAATTAGTCTTTGGTTGACTTTCTCTAGTTAAGGATCTCCATGAACATCGTATCTGCCAAGCAAACCGAGGGCGCAGCTGAACTCAATCCCATGACCGAGTTCAGGGAAGGGGTCGAACTGCTCAAGAACGAGTACCCCCAAAAGGCCCTGGCGAAGTTGCGACGCGCATACGAATGCGACAAGCACAATCCTTACTTCATGTCGTTTCTGGGATTGTCTATCGCACGCGCACAACGGAAGTGGGATCTGGCTTCCGAACTCTGCGAAACGGCAGTACAGCTAAAGCCAAAAGAGATCCAGTTTTACCTGAATCTTGGAGAGGTGTAC
>WNFI01179586.1_pt1 | contig 13292 bp, 13 predicted proteins | sample 5400471 | NCBI WGS metagenome assembly WNFI01 (sample SAMN13153348, study PRJNA577476) | soil metagenome | isolation source: 100 cm saprolite on Douglas fir-dominated hillslope | place: USA:California | collected 2013-09-17
ATTCCGGGCACACCAAAGATCATGTCGCGCGCGAATTGGAATGCTACTCGCGCTTTGTGACGCCCGGCTCGTACATCATCGCGGCAGACGGTGTGATGCGCGATCTGGCGGACGTTTCCGGCGGGCATCCGGAATGGCTGGCCGACAATCCAGGCGCGGCGGCCGATGAATTTGCGGCGCGGCATCCGGAGTTCCGCCAGCAACAACCGGCGTGGCTCTTTCACGATGGCGAGCTCACTGAAAACGTAACTTACTGGCCGGGCGCATGGCTCGAGAGGCTTCGCTGATGCCGGCGACGACGCAGGAAGTACAGGAGCGCATCGCGGCGCTGGGTCCATGGTTCTACGAGTTCGACCTGGGCGCGCATGGCCGCACGGCCTCGATTCTGCCGCCGGAGATTCTGCCCATTCATCAAACGCGCCTGGAGATGGTGAATCGCGTGGTGGATGCGCACTTCGGCGGCAGGCTGCGCCAGATCCGGTGCATCGATGTCGGCTGTCACGAAGGATTTTATTCCGCGGCTATGGCGCGCAAAGGCGTGCGCGAAGTCCGCGGAGTTGACGTGCGCGCGTCCAACCTGGAAAAGGCACGGTTTGTCGCCGAGGTAATCGGGCTGCGCAATGTGTCGTTCGAGCAACGGAACTGCGAGGACCTGCGCGTTGACGAGCCCTACGAGCTGTGCCTGTTTCTCGGCCTTCTGTATCACCTGGAAAACCCGATGCTGTGCCTGCGCAACATCAGCCGGCTGACGAGCGAGCTTTGCGTCATCGAAACGCAGGTCGTGGATGAAGTCGAGGGTTATGCAGAGTGGGGTGCGCGGCAATGGAAGCGCCCGTATCATGGCGTGCTGGCGCTCATCGACGAATCGGGCGAGTTTTACAACGAGAATGCCGAGACGGGCGCCTCGCCGTTGGCCACCTGCCCATCGCCCAACGCGCTCCATTTCATGCTGAAACAGGCGGGATTCCGGCGCACGGAGATCATCGAGCCGCCGCCGGGCGCATACGAGCAGCACCAGCGCGGTAAGCGGGTGGTTTGCGCTGCGTACAAATGAAGCTGTTCGCCATCGCGGCGGCGGCCTACTGGGCTTGCCTGCAATTTATTTATCCGGGATATTTTCAGCCGCTCTATCCGCATCACGACGATTTCTATTTTCCGCCCGGACTGAGTGTTGACGGGCACTCGCTTTGGGAGAAGCTGCAATGGCCGCGGCCGTTGGGTTTTCTGATGACGGAGGCCCTGGGGACGGCGGGGCTCAAAGGCTATTTGTCGATTCTGGTCGTCATCACGGTCGTGAATGCCGCGCTGACAATCGCGCTGGCACAGCGTATTTTTGGGAAGCCGGTTTCCTGGTTCCTGGCTCTTGCCTACTGCGTGCTGCTGTTCGCGCATCCGGATTTTTACGTGAACTATCTGCATGACGCGTTCGGAACGCTGTCGTATTTCTATCTGATTCTGGCGATGCACGCCTGGTACAGCTACAGGGCAAGCAGTGGAGCCCGGTACTTGGCCGTCTGTGCCATTCTCATGTTGTTGGTGGCTTTCACGAAAGAGACGTACTTTGTTTCGGCGCTGGTCTTTTGGACGGTGCAGTGTTTTTTGTGCCGCGGCGTGCAACGGCGCGCGGGCGCGGAGCTGCTGGGGGCTTCAGTCATACTTTTCGCGGCAGGCCTGGCAGCCAACGCCTACTCGATGAAGACCTTCCTGCACATGAATATCGATGCATCGAGCGCGTACCATGTGAGCCTCGAGCCGGCGGCGGTCACCCGCGCGTTCGCTTTTTATGTCCAACGCCTGCTTCATCCCACGGTCCTTGTAATGATCTTGAGCGGGATTGCGGTGTTATACCAAAATCGAGAGAAGATGATCACGGCGGCGGCGTTCATGATCGGCGGAATCTGTGCGCTCGCGCCGTACGCCGTGCTTCCAAATCATCTGGATAGCATGTACGCATGGACGGGCGCGTCGCTGGCATTCTCGCCCGTTCTGTTTCTTTCGCGGACGTTTCGCCGGACCGACATGTTGCGCACGGTTGCGATATACGCAGGCGTGGCTGTTCTGACGCTGATTTCGCTCCGGACCGGCGCCGCGCGCTACCAGGAGCATAGCTGGACGCTCGCCCAGGAAAAGATCAACCGCAATATCATTGACGCATATCCCCAGCTCAAAGCGACCGATGCCGCGGCGAAGGTGCGGTTTGTTTCGGCGGATGCGGTGCGGCCGGGCGATTACGATGCCGCGTTCGGCTTCGATGACGAGGGCCGGCTGGTCTGGCGCTGGACTCATGCACAATTGGCGCAAGTGGGCACACGCGAGCCGGCCGACCGCGTTCTTCTCCCCGCCCTCAACCCGATTTTCGATGCGCTGGCTAAGGAGCCCGGAAACTGGACGGCGCTGCTGCGCGCCGGCGTTGTGTACTCTCAATGGGGCGAACTCGACATGGCGGCGGACTACTTGCAGCGCTCGGCGGCTGAGAACCACGATCAGAACCCGTACCCGTTATACTTTCTGGGCCAGGTGCGCGAGTCACAGGGAATGCTCGACGAAGCGCGCCGGCTCTACGCGCAAGCGGTGGCGCATGATGCCGGCCAGCCGAACCCGGCATTCCGCCAGGCCCTGGAGCGCGTGCAGAAATCAAAATGACCGGTTCTATGGGCGAGCAGAAGGTGGCTGATCAGTTCTTGCACGACGTCGAGGTATTCAACCGGCGCGCGGCGCAGCTGAGTTACGCGGACATCGAGAAGTATTACTGGTATCACACCATCGAGCTGCCGGATGGGTTAGTCACGCCGGGCCTCTACGATCTGCGCGCGGCGGTTTCCAATTTCGGTTTTCCGCAGGATTTGCGCGGCAAGAGCGTGTTGGACGTCGGCTCGGCTACGGGTTTTTTTGCCTTCGAGTTCGCCATGCGAGGCGCGCACGTGGTTTCGGTCGAATTGCCGTCTCTCTACGCGCTCGACCGGTTTCCAGGACAGGACATCGAACACACGATCGAGAAAATCGGCGAGATGATCGTCCCGAAATCGCTCGGCGGGGTGCGCGACTATGTCCGGAAGTACACGGCGGAACGACTGTATTTCTACCTGCTCGAAGGACCGTTCGAATTTTGCCGGATCCCTTGAATGCACTGGCCGCGGTTGCGCCGCTGTGCAGCGGAACGCTGGTGCTTTCGCAGACGCTTCCGGATGAGCCGGGCGAGAAGCCGGCGATGCACTATGTGGGCGGCGACAGCCCGGGATCGGACGAAGTCTCCTGGTGGCTTCCCAACAAAGCGTGCATGGTGCAATTGCTGAAGAAGCTGGGATTTGGCAGTGTGAAGGAAGTCGGGCGAAACACCGGGGTACTGCGGCCGTCGGGGTATGCGTATGACCGGGCAATCCTGCATGCGGTGAAATAATTTAATTCTGGGGCCGGTGATCGTTGGCGATGGAACGGACGATGAACTGCGGGCGCTGTTTCACTTCCTCAAACATGCGCCCCAGATACTCCGCGATGATGCTCAGGCTGAACAGTTGTACAGCGCCCAGCAGCAGCACGGCGACCAGCAGCGTCAGATAACCGCGCGGCGCGTTCGGAATCACGAAATACAAAACGAAGTAGACGACGATGGCCGCAGCCGCAAGGAACGTGACCATCAACGCCATGAGCGAGATGAGTTCAAGCGGCCGGTACGAGAACGAAAAAATGCCCCGCTTGGCCCAGCGCACGTTATCGAGGAGCGAATTCGTCGATTCTCCCGCGAAACGCGCGGCGCGCACGTAGGGGACACCGGTCTGGCGAAAGCCGACCCAGCTTCGCAGCCCGCGCAAGAACCGGTCGCGCTCGGGCATCAGCAGCATGGCATCCACCACGCGGCGGCTCATCACCGAAAAATCGCCCGCATCCACGGGCACGTCAATATAGGAAAGCCGGCGGTAGATGCGGTAGAACACCTTGCGCGCGGCTTCCATCATGGGATTCTCGCGCCGCTTTTCGCGCACGCCGTAGACCACGTCGAAGCCTTTGCTCCACTCGGCGATCAGCACGGGTATGGTTTCCGGTGGATCTTGCAGGTCGCCATCCATCAGGATCACTGCCGCACCGATGGACTGGCGCATGCCGCTGGTAAAGGCCATTTGCGACCCGAAATTGCGGCTGTGCGAGATCACGGTGACGCGCTGGTCGCGGGCGGCGATCTCGAGTAGAATCTCTTCGGCGTTGTCGGGACTGTTGTCGTTGACGAAGATGAGCTCGTAATGGGGCGTGACCTGCGCGAGGACTTCGGTCAGCCGGCGGTACATCTCGCTCACGTTGTCCGCGTCGCGGTAGCAGGCCACCACGACCGAAATCAGCTTCTCGGTCAGCATGGCGCGGCTTTCGCGAGCTGTGCCGCAATGGTTTCCGCCACGTGTTCGGCGGTGAGCCCGTTCTTGGCGCGCAGATAAGACTGGCTGCCGGTTAAGGGGGCGAACGCGTCGTTCGCGCCAAAACTCACCAGAGGGCAAAGGATATGATGCGCGGCGCACCACTCGGCGACTGCCGAACCGAGCCCGCCGATGCGGCTGTGTTCCTCGATGGTGAACAGCGCGCGCGTTTCCCGCGAGCAAACGTGCAGAGCGGCTTCATCCAGCGGCTTGACAGTGTGCATGTTCAGCACGCCGCAGGAAATGGAGCCGGCACGCAGATGGTCCGCGGCTTCAAGGGCGACGGGAAGAATGTTGCCGGTCGAGATCAGCGTGCAATCCCGGCCCGCGCGAATCGTGATCGCCTGGCCAATTCGAAAGCGCGGCGGCGCGCGATGCACTATTGGATCGCCCGCGCGTCCGATCCGCAGATAGGCCGGGCCACCGCGCGCAGCAGCCTCTATAATCGCCAGTTCCGTTTCCACCGGGTCGCCGGGACAGACCACGGCCATGTTGGGAAGCGCGCGCATCACGGCAATATCCTCAAGCGCGTGGTGTGTGGGACCGTTCGGCCCGTAACTATAGCCGCCGCCGACGCCCACGACGGTCACCGGGAGGTTGTGATAGCAGACGTCATTGCGGATTTGCTCGAGACAGCGCATCGTGGCGAATGGCGCGATGGAGTAGGCAAAGGGCGGCATGCCGCCCAGCGCCAGGCCAGCCGCCACGCCGATCATGTTGGCTTCGGCGACGCCGACGTTGATAAATCGGCCAGAGAATTCGCCGGCAAACGCGTCGAAGATTTTGTAGCCAAGATCGCTGGTGAGCAGCATGACTCGCGGATCGCGACGCGCGGCCTCGGTGAGCCCGCGAACGAACGCAGCCCTCATCCACCGACCTCGGCTAGCGCTCTCCGCAGGTCATCGTCGGTTGGCGGACGGTAGTGCCATTCGAGGTCATCTTCCATGAACGAAACGCCTTTGCCTTTTACCGTCCGGGCGATCACGGCGGAGGGGCGGCCGGGTTCGAACGGCACAAATGAAAGCGCGGACGCCAACGCTCCCAGATCGTGGCCATCAATTTCTTTCACTGCCCAGCCGAAGGCGTGCCACTTGTCGGCGAAGGGCGCCATCACCGCGCCGGTGCGGTCCATGGCCGACCAGCCGTTGTAGTCGACGATGGCGACGAGCGAATCCAAGCGCTGGGCGGGGGCGAAGAGCGCCGCTTCCCAGACGCTGCCCTCGTAACATTCGCCGTCGCTCAAGATGACAAAGATGCGATGACTCTGGCCGCGCAATTTCGACGCGAGCGCGAGGCCAGCGCCCATGGGCAAGCCGTGGCCGAGCGAGCCGGTTGCCGCCTCGATGCCCGGAACGCACCCCGGACCGGGATGCTCCGCCAGCCTGCCGCCGTCGCGCGCGTACTCAGCGAGGACGTCCTCGGGAAAAAAGCCACGCTCAGCCAGCGCCGCGTATTGCGCCATGCAGCCGTGCCCTTTGCTGAGCAGCAGCCGGTCACGCGCCTCATCGCCGGGCGACGCGGGATCGATCCTGAGCACGGAAAAGTAGAGCGCGACCAGAATATCTACACAAGAAAGGGCGGAGGCAACGTGCGGCGTTTTGCCGGCGTGCGCCATTCGCAAGACCCGGGCACGCACCACCCGGGCGCGCGCCTCTAACATCGGCACGTCAGCGTCCATCAAGTCTTTACCGGTTTGAAACATCCCACTATACCAAGGTTGCCTGCGTTCCAAGCCACGGTGGCGCGGCCCAAACGCGTGCCGCGGAGCTTCGGAACCAACGGGCCTTTGAGGGCATTCGGCAGCGGCGCCAGGCTGGTCCAATAGTAAATGGGATAGCGGTTGCGCACGCCGAAGACGCGGATACTCTCGAAGCCATTCTTGGCCAGGAGCCGCGCCATGGTGTGGCGATCGTAAAGGTAGATGTGCTCGACGTCGATCACGGGGCTGCGCTCGCCCAGCAGACGGTTGGTCCACGCGCCCACGTCGTGGTGAATGAGAAGAATCACGCCGCCCGGGCGCAGCAGGCGGCGGCATGCTTGCAGCGTTTCATTCGGATTCGCCAGATGATCAAAGACCTGGAAGCCGCAGACGATGTCGAACGAACCATCCGGGAACAGGCCGCCACGAAAGCTGTCGTTGCGGATTGAGGCGCGCACTTTAGGCGATGCAGCTTCCACGGCATCGCAGCTGGGCTCTACGCCGCACACCTCAGCGAAGCCGAGATGGAGCGCGCGTTCGAGGAAAAATCCGCTGCCGCAGCCGATCTCGAGCAGCCGTTTTTTTTCGGGCAAGAGTGGCAGCAGCTCACGCAGATAGTGCGCATAGGTTTCGCCGGCAAAACCGGCTTCGTGCTGGTAGGTTAACCGGCTCTCCGCGTAAAGCCGGCCTAATTCCGCCTCATCGAGTACGGGATCGGAGCGTACCAGGCCACAGTGGGCGCACTGGACCATGCGGTAATGCACGCGGTCGGGCATGCGGCGGGCGGAGAAACGATCGCTGGTGAAAGCGCCGTCGCCGAGCGCTTCGGGGTAGAGCGGGCGGTCCCACTGATCAGTGTCACAGATCGCGCACAGCGTGTGACGCATAGGACCGCGGTTTCCAGAATTCTCGAGAACGGCGCCACGCAATCGTGTTCGCGATGCCGGCAGCCAGGCTGGTGTTTGCCGTCCATTTGAGCAGGCGGCGGGCTTTGCTGCAATCGGCGAGCCAGATGTTGGTATCCCAGGCGCGTCCCGGCATGCTTCCCCAATTCACTTTCGCGCTCGACTTGGTCTGCTCCATGGCCGCGCGGACCACGTCGCCCACCGTGGATTGTACGCCGCTTCCAATGTTGAATACTTCGCCATATTGCAAACTGAGCTCGTCGATTTTGAGGCAGGCATCGATCACGTCATCGATATAAACAAAATCGCGGGCGGTTTCGGGCGGTACGGTGTCGAGATCCTGGCCCGCGAGACAACGATCGATCACGGTGGGAACAAACCGCGAAGGCTCCTCAAACGGGCCGTAGACGGAAAACAGGCGCAGCGTGTTCACCGGCCTGTGCTCAGCCATGGCGCGGTGACCGCACACCAGCGTCTGCGCGCACTTGGCAACCGCGTAGTAACTCCGCGGCTCGAGCGCGTCCGTTTCACGCATGGCTTGGGATTTCACGCCGTACTCGGAGGAACTGCCGGCATTCACCAGCAGCTTGTAGTCGACTTCGGCGGAGGCTTTGAGCAGGTTCCAGGTGCCTACGACGTCGGTCAAGATGATACGGTCGGCGTCGGTTTCATGCGGGTAAGCGCCGTGAACCGCGAGGTGATAAATGATGCCCGGCGCGACGGCGCGCACAATGTCGCGCAGGCGATCGGCATCGCGCAGGTCGCCGGTGTGAACATGCAGCCTCTCCTCGATGCCGGCAAGGCGCCAGCGATCGGCTTCCGGCCGCGCCAGAACGTGCACTTCGCAGCGGAGTTCGACGAGCCTTCGGGCGAGGCATGAGCCTACAAACCCGGTTGCACCGGTGATAAAAAAACGCTCGTCGGCAAGGTTCATCGGTCGAGAAAACCGATGATAGCATTCACGGCGAGATGGCCCTAATCCGGCACCAACGGGAAAAAACTAATCAACGCCGAGACGCAGAGAACCAATCTCTTATCGACGTTCTCGGCGTCTCCGCGTCTCGACGTTAGAAAAGTCGACGGATCACAGAAGAGAGCACGCCCCCGGGGAGCGACATGCGCTGAGACGCAGAGAAATCGCGCGGTGTACTATGGGAAACCGCATGCGCATCACGGCACTCAAGACAACCATCGTGGCGATTCCCTTTACGGGCGAAGAGAAGTGGGCGTGGGGAGGCCGCGGCGGTCTGGCCAACGTCATCCTGGAGATTGAGACCGATGAGGGCCTGGTCGGATTGGGCGAGGCTGGCGGTTATCCAACGCCCGATATCGTGGTGGCGGTGATCCGCTCGCTCGAAGCGCTGGTGGTGGGCGAGAACCCGTTTCACATCGAGCGCATTTTGAAGCGCATGTATGCCGTCGGCGGCTGGCATCACGTGCGCGCTTCGAGCACGGGGATTGCGGCCATCGAGGCGGCCTGTTGGGATATTGTGGGCAAAGCGTGCAATCAGCCGCTGGTGAACCTGTTTGGCGGTCCCGTGCGCGACCGCGTCGAGTACATGTGGTATCTGGTGCGCAAGCCCGCCGCGCAACTGGCAGAGGACGCGCGCGCGGCGGTGAAACGCGGTTTCCGGACGCTCTACTTGAAAGTGGGCGGCGACCGGCCCGAAGAAGACGTCGAGCTGGTGGCCGCCATTCGCGAAGGCGCCGGCCCGGATGCGCTGATCCGCGTGGACGCCAACGAAGCCTGGTCGTCGGGTGCGGCGATTCGCATTATTCGAGAGCTGGAGCGGTACAAGCTGGAGCTGGTGGAGCAGCCGGTGTCGGCGCGCAACCTGAAAGAGATGGCCTACGTGCGCGGCCAGATTGCTACGCCGGTGCTGGCCAATGAAGCGTCATGGACGCGGAACGATGCGCTCGAAGTGATCGCGAATAACGCCGCCGACGTCATCTCGGTGGATTTTCAGATGGCGTGATGGCGTCGACGCCGAATTTCCTTTACGCGAACCAGTCGTATGCGTCATTTCTTTCGGATGATGTGATCGAGGGCGGCGGGCCGCTGCCTTATCAGAATGGGTCGCTCGGCATTCCGCAAGGGCCGGGTGTGGGGATCAGCCTGGACCGCGACAGGCTGGCGCGCTACGCGGAGTTGTATCGAAAGCAGGGGACTTTCAGCTTTTACCACCAGGATGCGCTGGTGGCGACACCGCTGATTCCGAAGATGTGAGGGTTGACTGGCCGCGATTGCTCCGATTGGGCCTTCACAATTTCGGATGGCGCAGGTGCCAGTCGGTCGAGTCCTGGTAGGCTTTGGCCAGGGCGAGCATTTCCACTTCTCCGAAGACGCGTCCGATGAACGTGAGACTGGTCGGGTTTCCTTTTTCGTTGAAGCCGTGCGGCACCAGAACACATGGTTGGCCCGTGAGATTTGTGACTTGCGTGTTCAGCGTCGCCACGGGGTTCGGTGTGTAGTCGGAATAGTCGAAGGGGGCGACGTAGACGTCGATATCCGCCATGACGCGCGCCATTTCACGCATCAGCAGGGCACGGACGCGGTTGGCATCGAGATACTCCGCGGCGGGCAGCAGGCGCACGGCGTTCTGATTGACCACGCGGTCCTGGCGGACGAGATCGGCGGGACACCCAGGGCACGCAGTTTTTCCAGTGCGGCGGCGTCATTGGCATTGGTTTGCGCGGTCTGCCGGGTGTCCGAGAACGCCGCTTTCAGATAGCCCACGCGCAGCTTGCGGATGTCGAGACCGGCGTCCCAATTGAAAGGAACGTCCTGCACGGCGAGGTCTTGATCGTCGGGGCCCTGGATCGCGGCGAGCACGAGAGCGCAATCTTCGACGCCGCGGCACATGGGGCCGATTTTGTCGAGGCTCCAACTCAGGGCCATGGCGCCGTGGCGGCTGATGCGGCCGAACGTGGGCCGCAATCCGGTTACACCGCAGACGCCCGAGGGTTCTACGATCGATCCCAAGGTTTCCGTGCCGATGGAGAAGCCAACGAGTCCGGCGGCTGTCGCGGAGCCCGGGCCGGCAGAAGAGCCTTGCGAGCCCATAGAGAGATCCCACGGATTTTTCGTCTGCCCACCGAACCAGACGTCGTCAAGCGCGAGCTCGCCGGTCGCGAGTTTGGCCACCAGCACAGCGCCGGCCGCGTGAAGACGGGAGACGACGGTGGCATCCTCGTCGATGATGCGCGTCTTGAACGGCGCGGCGCCCCACGTGGTGGGGTAGCCTTTGGCCGCGCACAGGTCTTTCACTCCCCACGGGATTCCGTGCAGGGGGCCGCGATAATTGCCGGCGGCGATCTCACGGTCGGCGTCGCGCGCCTGGCGCATGGCCAGGTCTTCAGTGAGCGTGACGGCGCAGGCGAGCGTGGGATTGTAGCGTTTCAGGCGGCCGAGGTACATTTCGGCCAGCTCGACCGATTTCACCTGCTTAGTGCGAATCAGCTCGGCGAGTTCCGTGACCGGCCAGAATGCCGCGTCGTCGAGATGTTGCGGGCGCGTGACGGGAAGCGGCTTGCCGGCGCGGAATGGGTGGCGGGTGCGATCGATTTTCATCCCGGGTACGACGGGGTTGAAGTAAAGCGGGGGTGCAACGCTGTTGTCCAGAGGGATTTTGTGCAGGGCTTCGTAGTGCGCGAGATTCTGGTTGACGCCTGCGAGCATGGCGTCGAGCTCGGCTTCGGTAAACGACAGGCCTGCGACGCCGGCAGCATCGCGCAGCATATCCCTGGTGATGCGCGCCGGCTTTTTTTCCTGCACCTGCGCCCAGAGCGCGGCGGGGAGAAGGGCGGATCCTCCAAGGCCCGCAAAGCATGACAGGAATGCACGCCGGTCCGCGATGTTCATGAGAGTCTCCTGAAGGATACGAGGTTACTACACCGATGAGAAGTACTCGGGAACGGTCTGGGCCGTCAATTCCCTCACACCATCAAAAAGTCGAGGGGCTTGCCGTTGTTGCCGATCTTCACGGGGCGCCCGATGTTGCTGACATATTCTTTTTCGGGATCGATGCCCAGCTTGCGGTAGAGCGTGGTGGCGAGGTCGGCGACCTGCACGGGGTTGTCTTTCACGAACCCGCCTTTGTCGTCCGTCGAGCCGTAAACGCGGCCGCCGGTGATGCCGCCGCCCGCCATGGCGAGCGAGAAAGCGCTGGGCCAGTGGTCGCGGCCGCCGCCGGCATTGATCTCGGGAGTGCGGCCAAATTCGCCGGTGACGATAACGATGGTGCTTTCGAGCATGCCGCGCTGGTGAAGATCTTCGAGCAGCGCCGAGTACGCGCGATCGAGTTCGGGCAGAAAAGTGTTCTGCAAGAGCGGAAAAATGTTCTTGTGGTGATCGTAGACGTTGAAGCCGCGGGACACGGTCACGAAGCGCACGCCCGATTCCACCAGCCGCCGGGCAAGCAGCACGCCCTGGCCGAGCGAAGTACGGCCGTAGCGATCGCGCACGTTCTCGGGCTCGTTCTCGATCTGAAACGCCTTCTTGGCCTGGGCGGAATGCATCAATGTGAAGGCTGTCTGGTAATACGAATCCATGCTCTCGCTGATGCCGCTGGTATCGAGGCGCCGGAATTCGTCGTCCACGAGCGCGAGCAAGGAACGGCGGCGGTCCATCCGCGACCAATCCACACCCATGGGCAAATCGAGGTCGCGCACTTTGTAGCCATCGGCGTTCGGATTTCCGGCATTGAACGGGTTGTACTTGGTGCTGAGAAATCCGGACTTCTCCCAGCTTCCGGTTGCAGAGGGAATAGAAACGGCGGGCGGCAGATCGGTGCGCGGCCCGAGTTCCTTCGAAACCACGGCCTGCATGGCCGGGAACTGGATGGTGCCGAGCGGCTCGTGCCCGCTGCAAATCAGCGCCAAGGCCGATTCATGCGAGACCAACTTGTGCGTCATGGAGCGGATGATTACGAATTTGTCGGCCTGCTTCGCGGTCATCGGCAGGTGCTCCGAGATGCGAATGCCCGAGACATTGGTTTCGATGGGTTTGAACTGGCTGCGATATTTGGAGTCGGCGTCGGGTTTGGGATCCCAGCTATCCATCTGGCTGATGCCGCCGCTGAGCAAGAGGTGGATCACGGCGATATCGCGTTTGGCGGGGGCGGGCGATTGCGCGCGCAGGCGCAACACGTCGCCGTAGCCGATGAAGCCGAACAGACTGAGCGAGCCGACCTTCAGGAATGCGCGGCGATCGAAATCGTTGTACATAGTGGCCTCAATGATTGAAGATGAACGCCTTCGAATTGAAAATGGTCCAGAGCACGTCCTCAAAGGCCTGGCGGCGGGCGTTGGCGCTGCCGCCACCGCTCTGGATGGCGGCGATTACCTGCGCGGTTTCGCGATCGGTCGGCGGATGCACCAGCGTCGCCATGAACAGACGGCGCGTGATTTCCTCGTCGGTCAGCGATTTGTCGGCGAGCCAGCGGTCGAGCGTGCCGTCTTTGCCCGCGATCTGGTTCTGGATGGTCTGCCCGCTGATCAGGTGCATCGCCTGCGCCACGTCGGACGAATTATCGCGCTCGCAAATCACTTCGCGCGCTTTCAGGCGGCCGAAAGTCTGCAGGAAATAAGTGGGCGCGCCTTGGGGAATGGTCATGGCGCGCGTACCCGGCATATAGCCTGGAAAACTTTCCGTCACGCCCGTGACCGCTGCCATCGAGTCGATCAACTCCTCAGCCAGCAAGCGGCGCACATAGTAACGCGAGTAATTCAGTGTATCGGTGCGGTTGGTATCGTTCGGCACGCTGGATAGCTGGTAAGCGCGCGAATTCAGAATCATCCGGATGGTGTGCTTGAGATGGTAGCCGTGCGCGACGAAGTCCTTGCCGAGGGCATCGAGCAGGGCTTCGTCAGTGGGCGGGTTGGTTACACGAAAATCGTCGAGCGGCTCGACGATGCCGCGCCCCATGTAGTGCTTGAACACGCGGTTCACAATGGCGCGGGCGAACCAGGGGTTTTCAGGAGCCGTGATCCACTTGGCCAGCTTTTCGCGAACATCCTCGTCGATCTGCTCTTTCTCGGACGGGCCGTCGAGATACTTAGGATCGACGCGCTTCTTGGTTTTGGGGCTGATCACTTCGCCCGCGGGCTTCAACGTGATCTCGCTCTCGTCGTTCTCGTACGTGTCCTTCACGCCCATGCGGCCGAAGAACGCGGCGAAGCCCCAGAAATCTTCCTGCGTCCACTTTTCCCACGGGTGATTGTGGCAGCGCGCGCACTCGAGACGCACGCCCAAAAATACCTGGCTGACGTTGGTGGCGATGTTGT
>WNFI01255995.1_pt1 | contig 13292 bp, 14 predicted proteins | sample 5400471 | NCBI WGS metagenome assembly WNFI01 (sample SAMN13153348, study PRJNA577476) | soil metagenome | isolation source: 100 cm saprolite on Douglas fir-dominated hillslope | place: USA:California | collected 2013-09-17
AGGATCTCCCGGTCAATCGCGGGCGCTGGAACTTCGATCCCGGTAATAGTCGTATCGGATCGTCTCGAAGTTCCAGCGCCCGCGATTGACCGGGAGATCCTTCGCCCACCAGTCGGCGACGCGTTGATAGGTGATGGAGCGGCCGGGATCGACGGCGGCGATCCGGTAGGGGCCGCTGCCGAGCGGCGGATCTAATGTCGTCTTGCCGAAATCGCGCCCCTGCCAATAGTGCTTCGGCAGGATCGGCAGCTCGCCCATGATGAGCGGCAGCTCGCGATTGGTGCCGCCGGCGAAGGTGAAGCGGCCCTTGCGCTCGCCGACCGCCTCCGCCTTCGCCACATCGGCGTAATAGGAGCGGAAGAGCGGATGGCCTTTGTCCCTCAGGATGTCGAGGCTGAAGATCACGTCCTCGGCGGTGATCGGCTTGCCGTCGTGGAAGCGCGCCTCGGGATTGAGCGTGAAGAGGATCCAGGAGCGGTCATCGGGCATCTCGACGGACTCGGCGATCGAGCCGTAATGGCTGAAGGCTTCGTCGGCGCTGGAAGTCACCAGAGCCATGTCGGTCAAGCTGATGCCCTGCGCCGGCAAGGCCGAGAGCCCGTCGGCAGGCACGCCTTTGAGGATGAAGACGTTGAGACTGTCGAAGGTGCCGCGAAGGCCGGCCAGCCTCGCCGTGCCGCCCTTCGGCGCATCCGGGTTGACGTAGTCGAAATGCTGGAACCCGGCGGGGTATTTGGGCTCGCCATGCATGGCGATGGCGTGCATCGGTGGCTCGGCGCGGGCCCCGGCGCAGTCGATCCACGCCGCGAGCGCCGCAATCGCCAAGACGGAGGTCGCCTTCGACACCAGCAACCCTACCGCCCGCGGCGTCTGGCAAGCGTCGCTTCGCGCTCAGGGTCGACCCACCACGCATTGGTCGTGCCGAGCGCGTATTTGGCGATCGTCGCCGGTCGACCGAACTTGTCCCAATAGGCGAGCCACCAGGCGCCGTTGGTGAAATGCGGGATGATGTAGTGGCTCCACAGCAGCACTCGATCGAGCGCGCGCGTCCGCCAGATCAGCTGTTGTCGATCGGGTGCGGCGATGATCTGCTCGACCAGAGCGTCGACGACCGGATCCTTCACGCCGAGCAGATTGCTGCTACCTGGAATATCGGCTTGGGCCGAGCCCCAGAAGTCGCGCTGCTCGTTGCCTGGCGAGAGCGATTCAGGGAACAGCACGACCAGCATGTCGTAGTCGAATTCTTCCTGGCGCTTCTGGGATTGCGCGGTATCGACGGTCCTGACCTTGGCGACGATGCCCAGGCGCTCCAGGTTCTTCACGAAGGGGAGCGTGACCCGCTCGAAGTTCTGGTCATCCAGCATGATCTCGAACTCGAAGGGCTGACCCTTGGCATCGACGAGCTTGCCGCCCTTGATCTGCCAGCCGGCCTCGCCGAGCAGCTTCAAGGCCTCGCGGAGATTGTCGCGGAGATTGCCGGAGCCGTCGGTCTCGGGCGGCCGATACTCGCTGGTGAACACCTCCTCGGGCACCTTGCCGCGATACGGCGCCAGCAGCGTCAGCTCCTCCGGAGACGGCGGACCGGAGGACGCCAGCTCGGAATTGAAGAAGTAGCTCCGCTCGCGCTGGTAGAGGCCGTAGAACAGCGTCTTGTTCGACCATTCAAAATCGAAGGCGTAGCCCAGCGCCTGGCGCACCCGGCGGTCCTGGAAGAGCCTGCGGCGGGCGTTGAAGCCGAAGCCCTGGATGCCGGTCGGAATTTCGTTCTTGATCGTCTCGCGCTTCAACGTTCCGTCCTTGATCGCCGGAATGTCGTAGGCTGTCGCCCACGCCCGTGCGCTGTTTTCCTCGCGAAAGTCGAACTCTCCGGCCTTGAACGCTTCGAGCGCGACGTTAGGGTCGCGGTAATAGTCGATGCGGATGGTGTCGTAGTTGTAGCGGCCGCGATTGATCGGCAAATCCTTCGCCCACCAATCGGCGACGCGTTGGAAGGTGATCGAGCGTCCCGGCTCGGTGGCGGCGATCCGATAGGGGCCGCTGCCCACCGGCGGATCGAGCGTGGTCTTCTCGAAATCGCGACCCTGCCAATAGCGCTTCGGCAGCACCGGCAATTGCCCGATGATCAAGGGCAGCTCGCGATTGGCGTCGCCGGAGAAGCTGAACTTGACCTTGCGCTCGCCGACCTTCTCCGCGCGCGCGACCTTGGCGTAATAGGACGCATAAAAGGGCGCGCCCTTGGTCTTCAGCGTCTCGAAGGTGAAGATGACGTCGTCGACCGTGATCGGCGTCCCGTCGTTGAAGCGCGCCTCCGGGCGCAGCGTGTAGGCAACCCAGGAGCGGTCCTCGGGCGTCTCGATCGACTCGGCGACCGCGCCATATTCGCTGAACGCCTCGTCGCTGCTGCTGACGGTGAGCGTGTCGAAGGTGAAGCCGAGACCCGCCGCCGGCACGCCCTTCAGGATGAACGGATTGAGGCTGTCATAGGTGCCGACCGTGCCCATGGTGACGGTACCGCCCTTGGGCGCCTTCGGATCCACATAGTCGAAGTGCTGGAAGCCAGGCCCGTATTTGACAGAACCATGCATGGCGAGGCCATGCACCGGCTGCTCGGCTTCCGCCGCGTCGGCGAGTGCCAATCCGCCGGCGAGCACTAGTGCCAAAGCGCCAATCCGCTTGCGCATGATCGTTCCTTCGCGTGCCGCCCACCCCGTGCTACGACCTCCATCGAATGCTGACGATATCTACCGGAAAAGGAAACAAGCAAGTGCCGGAGGGCCTTGGCATGAGGGCACGGACGGAATGACGGAGCGCCAAACCGCCGATCGGCGCGGGCCGGGATCAAAGAGGCCGCTCCGCGTCGCCGTCATCGGCGCCGGCCTGATGGGTGAGCGCCATGCTCGCGCCTATCTGAGCCTCGCCGGCGTCGATCTGCTCGGCTTCGTCGACCGCGACGAAGCGGCCCAGGCTCGGGTACGAGACATCTTCGGCGTTCCCTGCCATCGCCATTGGGACGAGCTGTTCGCCGCCGCCGCGCTCGATGCGGTCAGCATCTGCCTGCCCGACGATGCGCATCTGTCGGCGAGCCTGGCCGCCTTCGATCGCGGCCTTGCCGTGCTCTTGGAAAAGCCGCTCGCCACCGATATCGGCGAGGCCGAGCGGATCGCCGCCGCCAGCCGTGGCCGGCTCCTTCTGGTCGGCCACCTGCTCCGCTTCGATGCGCGCTATCAACAGGCGCGGCGCCTGTTCGCCTCCGGCCGCATCGGCGATCTCGTCCATGTCACCAGCCGGCGCAACAGCGCCATCGGTGCGGCCAGCCGCTATGGCAAGTCGACGAGCCTTCTTTGGCATGTCGCGGTGCACGACATCGATTTGGTGCAATGGGTCACCGGCCGGCCAATCGTCGAGGTTTTGGCGAAGGGCGTGTCGCGCCGCCTCGCCCCGCTCGGACACCTCGACTCGGTGCTGGCGCTGGCGACGCTCGCGGATGCGACGCCGGTCGCCATGGAGTTTTCCTGGATCATGCCCGAGCATTTCGGCTCCGGCCTCGATGCCAGGCTCGACGTCGTCGGAACCGAGGGGCGGATCGAAGTCCACGGCCTCGACCAGGGCCTCAAGGTCGCCGACCGCAGCAGCCTGCAGTTTCCCGATACCGCGCGCTGGGTCGAGTATGATGATGGCAGCGCCGGCGGCATTCTCGCCGCAGAAATCGCCCACTTCGTCAGATGCGCTGCCGGAGGAATCGCACCCGGCGTGGCGGTCGACGACGCTCTTGCCGCGGTGAAGGTCGCAGCGGCCATGGAGCGGTCGCTGGCGGAGGAACGCGCGATTGCGGTCTAGGTCTCTCGATCGCGTTCCGCAGATCCGACAAGATTCAGGAGTTTAGCGATGATGACCGCAACCGCACGATGGACGTTCATCGTCGTCGGCGCCGCCGTCCATTTCGGCCTCGCCATCCTCGGTTGGGCCGGGTTCACAGGCTTCTTCGCTCATCCGGCACGGATTGCACTCGCGGTCGTGGTCGTCGCGCTGTCCGTCGCGGCGCTGTTTGCCGGCGGCAATGTGAGCCCGGGTGTGCAGGAGGACCGCGGCAACCGCTGGGTCCTCGTAGCCTTTGTCTTGATCGGGCTGCTGAACGCCTATCTGCCGGCCTACGCCGACCGGAACGAGCTCTGGATCATCGATGGCGATACCATCCGCTGGCTCGGCGTCGTCCTCTTTGCCGCCGGCGGCGCGCTCAGGCTCTGGCCGGTCTTCGTGCTCGGCGATCGGTTCAGCGGGCTGGTCGCCATTCAGCCCGGGCACAGCCTGGTCACCAACGGCGTCTATGGCGTCATCCGCCACCCCAGCTATTTCGGCCTCATCGTCAATTCGCTGGGGTGGGGCCTCGCCTTTCGTTCAGGCGTCGGCGTGCTGCTCACCCTGCTGATGATACCGCCGCTGCTGGCGCGCATCCGTTCGGAGGAGAGGCTGCTCCGCGCGCAGTTCGGCGAGGCGTACGACGCCTACCGTGCCCGCACGTCACGATTGCTCCCCGGGCTCTACTAGCCCCGTTCCGAAGCTCAGCCCACCCGCACTGCCGCGCCGGATTTGAGGGCCGCCATGGCCGCGAGCTGGGCTTCGACAACCGGCAAGGTGCGGACGACCGAGAGCTCGGGCTCCCTGCCGGCGCGGATCGCGGCTAGGAACTCAGTGACCGAGTCGGTGAAGGCGCCGACGAGCTTGCCGGCGACCTCGTTCGCCGTGTGGGGCCCGGAGAAGACCTGCTCGACACTGCCCTTGGCGGTATAGAGCGTCAGCCGGCGGGCCCGGTTGTCGAGGCTCAGCATGCCCGACGAGCCGATGATCTGCAGGAAGCCGTCGGCCACCACCGGATAGCTATTGGGATGGATCCAGGAGGCGTGGAAGTTCGCGGTCACCTCGCGGCCGAAGGCGATGAGCACGTTGAGGCCGTCATGCACCGGGACGCCGCGCGCCTCGAGCACGCCGCGCCGGTCGCGCGCCACCACCTCGACGGGGTCCTGCCCGACATACCAGCGCACCAGATCGAGGTCGTGGCTCGACATGAAGAAGAAGGGCGAGGTCTGCGCCGCCCAGCCGATCATCGCCGTCGGGACGTGAATGGTATCGAACTTGTGCGAGGTGACCATGGCCGGCCGGCCGATGGTGCCGTCGGCGACGATGCGCTTGATCGCCGCGTATTCCGGCACGAAGCGCTGGCTGTAGTTGACCATGGCGATCGCCGAGCTGCGCCTGGCAGCGGTGGCGATGGCGTCGACGTCCTCGCGGGTGGTCGCCAGCGGCTTCTCCAGGAACACGTGCTTGCCCCGCGTCAGGGCAGCGACGGCAGGCTCACGATGCAGATGGTCGGGCGTGGCGATGGCAAGCGCATCGAGCTCTTCCGTGCCGAACAGCGCATCGAGACTGGTGTAGGCGCGCGCGCCATGGCGATCGGCGACGGTCTTGGCGCGAGTTTCGTCGACATCGACGACGGCGACGGTTTCCGACTGGTCATGCTCATGAAAGACGCGCGCATGGCGCGAGCCCAGAATGCCCGCGCCAATGACCGCAACCCTGATTTTCGCCATCCCCCGACTCCTGTTCGATGCGCTTCCGAGCCTAACCCTTGACCGCGCCGCCGGTGAGCCCATCCACCAGATAGCGCTGAACGATCAGGAAGAAGAATGCCGCCGGCAGCGCGAAGACCGCGGCCGCGGCCATCATCTCGTCCCAGGCGATGGTGTATTGGCTGATGAAGGAGGTGAGCCCGACCGACAGCACCCAATTCGACTGCGAGGAGATGAGCGTGCGGGCGAGGAAGAACTCGTCCCAGCCGGCCATGAAGGAGAACACCACGACGACGATCACTCCGGGCAGCGCCAGAGGCAGCGTGATCCGGTAGAAGGCGCCGAGCCGGGTGCAGCCATCGACCTCGGCCTGCTGCTCGAGGTCGGCTGGAATGCCGTCGAAGAATCCCTTCATCAGCCAGGTCGCGAGCGGCAGCACGAATACCGTGTCGCCGAGGGCGAGCCCGATCAGGCTGTTGTAGAGGCCAAGCTGGCGATAGACGATATAGAGGGGCACGGCGATGAGCGCCGCCGGCAGCATCTGGGAGACCAGAATCAGGATGCCGAACCCGCTCAACAGCCGGCCGCGGAAGCGCGACAGGGCATAGCCGGCATTGACCGCCACGATGGTGCAGAAGAGCGAGGTCGCCACCGCCACGGTCGAGGTGTTGGCGATCCATCGGCCGACCGGCCGCTCGGCAAACACCTTGAGATAGGCAGCGAAGGAGACCGTCGCCGGCAGAAGATGCGGCGGCCATTCGAACATGCTCTTGGGTGCCAGCGAGGAGACGATCATCCAGTAATAGGGGAAGATCGCAAGCCCAGCCCCGGCCAGGGTGAGGGCGAAGAGGATGCCGGCGATCAGCCGCGCCTTGAAGGCGGCCCTGCTCATGCGGCGTCCCGCCGCTGCGTGAGATGAAAATAGGCGATGCTGAACACCAGAAGCAGCGCCAGCAGCGCCGTACCGATCGCCGAGGCGTAGCCGATCCGCTGATATTCGAAGGCGGTGTTGTAGGTCAGCACCGAGAGGGTCTCGGTCGAGCGCGCCGGGCCGCCGCCGGTCATCGCATAGAGGATGGTGACGCGGCGGAAGGAGTTGAGGATCAGGATCAGGATCAAGACCAGGTTGACGGCTCGCAAGCCCGGCAAGGTCACATAGCGGAAGCGTGTGAAGGGCCCGGCGCCGTCCACCATGGCCGCCTCGTATTGCTCGGCCGGAATCGTCTTCAGCCCGCCGAGCAGGATCAGCATGGCCAGCGGAAATTGCTGCCAGACGGTGACCAGGATGACCGCCGGCAAGGCCAGGCCGGTTTGCGACAGAAAGGCGAGCGGCCGCTCGATCAGGCGGGCCTCGACCAGCGCGTAGTTGATCACGCCGTATTGCGCATCGAGCATCCACACGAAGATGAGGACGGCGACCACCTCGGGAATGGCCCAGGGCATGATGAACAGCATGCGCAGAAGACCGCGCCCCGGGAATTCCCGGTCGAGCAGCAGCGCCGCGGCGAGGCCGACCAGATATGTTGCAACCACCGATCCCGCCGCGTAGAGGCAGGTGACCTCGAGCGAGTTCCAGAAATACCAATCCTCGGCGAGGTCGAGATAGTTCCCGATGCCGATGAAACGCCCCCGATCGTAGAGCAAGAGCCGCGTGTTGAAGAAGCTGAGCCAGATGCCGCGGAAGATCGGGTAGACCATCAGCGCGGCGATGAGCAGGCTGGCCGGCATGACCAGCCACACCGGCAGCCAGTCGACGCGGCGCAAGAGCGGGTGCGAGCGAAGGGCGGCGATCATCGTCTTCGGGCCGGAGTGGCGGCAACCACACCCCCCTCCCTAACCCCCCCCCTCAAGGGGGGAGGGGACACGAAGCGCTGCGCGTACCTCATTGTCTCCTATTCCCTCCCCCCTTGCGGGGGAGGGTTAGGGTGGGGGGTATCAACGGGTCTACGATGACTGAACGAGTTGGCCTCGCCACAAGCTCACAGCTTCTTCGCCCAGGCCTCGAGCTTCTTCTGGGCTTCGCCGAGCCCGTCCTTGACGTCCTTCTGGCCGGCATAGATCTGCGCCAGATGATCGACGACGATCTGGCGGAACTCGGCGGCGTTGACCGAGAAACCCGGGGGCGCGTAGCCGAGGCCGCCCGGATATTTGGCGGCGACTTCGGCCATGGTCTTCACCCACGGATTGGCGTCGAGGAAGGCCGGGCTCGGTGCCACGTCGGTGCCCGGGATCTGCACCAGCTTCTCCATGTATTCGCGCTGTGCGGCCTCGGTGTTGATCACCTCCAGATACTTGCAGGCGTCCGCCTTGTGCGGCGACTTCACCGGAATGGTGTAGAACGCCCCGCCGGTGATGGCGGCATGGGTCGGCGTCGGCATGACCGCGTAGCTGACCGAGGGGTAGAGCTCGGGATTGTCGGTCTTGACCTGGGTCATCACCCAGGGCCCCTCAAAGAGGAAGCCGACCTTGCCCTGGGCGAACAAGGTGCGGGTCGCGATCCGCTCGAGGTGACGTTGTTGAAGGCGTAGCCCCACTGGCCGGTCTTCTCCTTGATCGCCTTCGCCGCCTTGTAGAACTCGTCCACCGTCGTCGGCACCGCGACGCCGGCGGCATCGAGCAGCTTCTTGTTGTAGAGCATCGACTGCGGGCTCATGGTCAAGGGAATGCCGTAGGTCTTGCCGTCCCTCTGCGCGAACTTGACCGAGGCGAGCAGCCGGTCCTTGTAGGAGGCGGCGTTGATGCAGTCGTCGAGCGGCGCCAAGAGGCCGGCGTCGATGAGCGGCGGCAGCATGTTGGTGTAGACCGGCATGAGGTCGGGAAAGTCGCCGGCGGCCATCTGGGTGTTGACGATCTGCTCGAAGGTCCCGGGCGGCAGCACCGTCGCTTCGATCTTGATGCCGGGATACTTCGCCTGGAACTCCGCCAGGCGCGCCTTGTGCCAGACGCCAACCGCGCCCTCCTCCCACATCCAGCTCGGATATTTGAAGGTGTAGCCCGATTGCGCGAAGGCTGGGGCGGCGAGGCTCACGGCGATCGCAAGTACGGCCAAGGCTAAGCGCATGGCAACCTCCCTCTTCTTGTGCCGCAGCATGGATGCCCATGCGGCATTGCAGGGCGATAGGATACCGGTAGGATGCGCCTCCGTCACCTTTCGCACCGGTCGCCATGGCGAGCCCTTCGTCGAAGCACAGCCCCTCAAAGCACCTGCTTGCGGTCGGCAGCTATACCGAGTCATACGCGTCCTTCCGCGCCAAGGGCGAGGGGCTCACGCTCCTCGCCATGGATCCCGCGACCGGCGCCATCGGGAGCCTGGACCGGCTCGATCTGGGGCCCAATCCCGCCTANNNATGTGAGTGTCCACGAGCTGGTGGATCACCGCCCTCAGCCTCCTGCCGCGACCGTCCTACACAGCGGCAGCAGCATTCATCGCGAGCGCCAGACCGGGCCGCATCCGCATGCCACGGTGTTCTCGCCGGACGGACGCTGGCTGGTCGTTCCCGATCTCGGGACCGATGAGGTCCTCTCCTATCCCTTCGATGCGGCGAGCGGTCGTCTGCAAACGCCTCGGCGATTCAAGGCCGCCGCCGGCAGCGGTCCCAGGCTGGTGCTATTCAGTCGCGCGGGCGACCGCCTGATTCTGGTGCAGGAGCTCAGCAGCACCGCGTCGTCGCTCGCCTGGCAGGCGGGCAAGCTCGAAGAGGTGAGCGCTGCCCCCACGACCGAGATCCGCCCCAACACCGCAGCCGGCTTGCGCTGGCATCCATCCGGGGCGCTCTTCGCCGCCTCCAACCGCGGGGCGGATACCATCCAGCTGTTTTCCTTCGCCACCGCCAGCGGCGCGATCACCGCTGTCGCCTCGGTGCCGAGCGGCGGCGCCAAGCCGCGCGATTTCGACTTCTCTCCCTGCGGGCGATGGATGGTCGTCGGCAACCAGGACAGCGACAGCCTGGCGCTCTTTGCGATCGAGACCAAGGGTGCGGCGCCGACGCTCAGCGACACTGGCATCCGCGTTGCCATCGCCACGCCGACTTGCGTCCGCTTTTTGGCCGCAAGTTAGAGAGCATCATGTAAGTCCGCGGCCGTGTGCCCCCACCCCAACCCTCCCCCGCGTAGGACGCGAGGGAGGGAGTCGAACGCGCTTTCCTGCTCCCTCCCTCGCCGTCAGGCGGGGGAGGGTTGGGGTGGGGGCACTCGACGGGTTAAGCCAGCAGCCGCATCGCTTGGCCATGCAGCGCCATATCGCCGGCGGCCAGCACACGGCCGTCGGAGGTCCGATCGAGGGCTCGTCCCTGCCAATCGGTGATGCTGCCGCCGGCCTCCTTGATCACCATCGCCAGCGCGGCGAAGTCGTAGAGCTTGAGGCCGGATTCGACGACGAGGTCGATATGGCCGCTGGCGACGAGCGCATAGGCGTAGCAGTCGCCGCCGAAATTGGTCTGCTTGGCGGCGGCCTGGACCCGGGCGAAGGCGGCGGCATCCGCACCCCTGAACATCATCGGGTTGGTCGCATTCAGGATGGCGCGGTCGATCCGCGGGCAGGCGCGCACCCTGGCCGGGGCGCCGTTCAAGGTGGTAGCGCGCCCGGCGGCACCGAGCCAGCGCTCGCGTGTGACCGGCTGGTCGATCACGCCCAACAGCGGCTGGCCGTCGCGAAGGAGCGCGATCAAGGTGCCGAACATCGGCTTGCCGGTGGCGAAGGCCCTGGTGCCGTCGATCGGATCCAGGACCCAGACATGGGAAGCGCCGTCGTTGAGCGAGCCATATTCCTCGCCGATGATGCCATGGCCCGGGTGGCGCTTCTCGATGAGCGCGCGCAGCGCCAGCTCGGCCTCGCGGTCGGCAACCGTCACCGGCGACAGATCGGCCTTGTCCTCGGCCGGCGGGTGCTTGCGGAAATACGGACGGATGACGGCGCCGCTGGCTTCGGCCAGCTCCTCGGCAAAGGCGATGAGGTCCGCCGGACAGGCGCTCGACAAGAAGGGGCTCGGGCTGTGGGCGGACGCTTACGGCGTCGGCAGCGGCGGCGGGTTGTCGGACTGAGTCCGGAGCCAGGCGATCACATTGGCACGGTCCTCTGGCTTCGGCAGGCCGGGAAAGGCCATTTTGGTGCCGGGCACGACCGCCTTCGGATTGGTGATGAACTTGTTCAGGGATTCATAGTCCCAGGTCTGATCCTTGGTGTCGGTCATGCCCTTGGAGAAGGCGAAGCCGTCGAGATGCGCGTGGTGGTTGCCGACGACGCCCCAGAGATTCGGGCCGACGCCGTTCTTGGCGCCCTTCGGAAAGGTGTGGCACTGGGTGCACTTCTTGGCGGTCTGCTCGCCGGCGGCGAGATCGGCCTTGGCCAGCAAGGGGGCGACCGGCGGAATCTCCTTCGGCGCTTCCTTGGCGGCACCGCCGCCGGCCTGGGCCTTCTCGCCCGGCTGGACCAGGGCGTAGTGCAGCGCTTCGGTGCGCTCGGGGTGTACGAGCTGGCGCGAGATGAAGCCGGCCATCATCGCAAGCAGGCCCGAGAGCAGGATTGCGCCGACGACCTTGTTCCACTCGTAGCTCGACATGCCTCTTCCTCTGCGCCGTAACCTCGGTGGTCCGAGGCGAAAAACCCCTTCGCCCGGAGCCGGTTAAGGTTATAACGGGCGGCCGCCGACAAGACCCGCACTTGGGCCGCCGATCCACGCGGCATAATGCCGCATCCAGAGCCTAGACGCATGAAGCTGCCGAGCAATCCGATCGTCCTCATCCCCTCGCGGCTCAAGGCGACGCGGCTGCCCGACAAGCCGCTCGCCGACATCCATGGGGTGCCGATGATCGTCCATGTCTGGCGCCGCGCGGTCGAGGCGGATCTGGGTCCGGTGGTGGTGGCCTGCGGCGATCAGCCGATCGCGGACGTTCACGGCACTCGGCAAAGCAGATGCGGATATCGGCACCGTTGCGGCCGAGATCACCCGGGCGGAGGAGATCGGCGACCCGGCGGTGGTGAAGCCGGTGGTGGCGTTTCACGAGGCACAGCGCCTCGGCGGTTGGCGGGTCGCCAGGGCGCTCTATTTCAGCCGCGCCACGGTGCCGACCGGCCTCGGCCCGGTCTATCACCATATCGGCCTCTACGCCTATCGGCGGCAGGCGCTGGAACGCTTCGTCAAGCTCGCGCCAGGCCAGCTCGAAAAGCGCGAGCGGCTGGAGCAGCTGCGGGCGCTCGAAGCCGGCATGCAGATCTGGGTTGCCCTCGTTGACACGGTTCCGCTCGGCGTCGATACTCCGGCCGACCTTGAGCGAGCCCGCGACATGCTCGCCCCCATTTCCACATCGCGCCCGAGCTCATGATGCGACACGCAGCCGAAGCCGCGCCGCGCGGCACCATTGCCTTCCAGGGCATGCCCGGCGCCTATTCCGACCTGGCCTGCCGCACGGTCAGGCCCGACCTTGCCTCGCTGCCCTGCGTCTCCTTCGAGGACGCGTTTGCCGCGGTCGCCGAGGGGCGCGCCGATCTCGGCATGATCCCGATCGACAACTCGGTCGCCGGCCGCGTCGCCGATGTCCACCATTTGATGCCGGCCTCCGGCTTGCACATCGTCGGCGAGCATTTCCAGCGAGTCGAGCATCAGCTCTTGGGGCCGAAGGGCGCCACGCTCGACGGCGTGAAGACGGTTAGGAGCCACATCCACGCGCTCTCGCAGTGCCGCGCCACCTTGCGCAAGCTGGGGCTGACGCCGGTCGTCGCCGTCGATACCGCCGGGGCCGCCAAGGACGTGGCCGAGAACGGCGACAAGACCGTGGCCGCGATCGCGAGCCGGCTCGCCGGCGAGATCTATGGGCTCGAGACCTTGGTCGAGAACATGGAGGACGCCGAGCATAACACCACCCGCTTCCTCATCATGAGCCGCGATCCCGGCGTGCCCCGCAACGACGGGCGGAAGTTCATCACCAGCTTCGTCTTCCGGGTGCGCAGCGTGCCGGCGGCGCTCTACAAGGCCTTGGGCGGCTTCGCCACCAATGGCATCAACCTGACCAAGCTCGAGAGCTACATGGTCGGCGGCAGCTTCGAGGCCGCCCAGTTCTATGTCGACTCCGAAGGCCACCCGGACGAGCGCGGCATGCAGCACGCGCTGGACGAGCTGAAATTCTTCAGCCGCCGCGGCACCTTCAAGATCCTCGGCGTCTACCCGGCGCACCCCTTCCGCATGCAGAACCAGCCGAGCGACGACTGAAGAATTAGTTCACCACAGAGGCAGCGAGAACACAGAGATGAGGAGGATTGTTTGCGCGCTCCGCGCGAGAATATTCTCCTCTCTGTGTTCTCGCTGTCTCTGTGGTGAAATCCTTTCAGCCGCGGGCGAGCCAGTCTTCGACCAGGCGGCGGGCGATCGAGTCGAGGCGCGGCAGGCTCTTTCCCTGATCGGCGAAGGAGCGCATCTCGGCGCGGCTGAACCAGCCGGCGGCGTCGAGCTCGCTCGCATTCAGATTGATCTCATGGCTCGTCGCCTCGGCGTGGAAGCCGACCATCAGCGAGGCCGGGAACGGCCAGGGCTGCGAAGAGTGATAGGTGACTTCGCCGACCCTGACGCCGGTCTCCTCGAACACCTCGCGCCGCACGGTCTCCTCCAGGCTTTCGCCCGGCTCGAGGAATCCGGCCAAGGTCGAGTACATGCCCGGCGGCCAGACCTTCTGACGGCCGAGCAAGGCACGGTCGCCGTCATGCACCAGCATGATGACGGCGGGATCGGTGCGCGG
>WNFI01234922.1_pt2 | contig 13289 bp, 10 predicted proteins | sample 5400471 | NCBI WGS metagenome assembly WNFI01 (sample SAMN13153348, study PRJNA577476) | soil metagenome | isolation source: 100 cm saprolite on Douglas fir-dominated hillslope | place: USA:California | collected 2013-09-17
CCTTTCCAGGTGCGCCCACAAAGGACCCGCCGGGAAATCCAAAGCGCACGGCGACGATCGGCAGTTTGTGGTTCTCGATCACGGCGAGCTGAAGGCCGTTCGGCAGGGTCTCCGTCGTGATCTTCGGAAACACCGGCAGCTTCATCGGGCCCGGAGTCGGTCGCGGCGGAACCTTCGCTGTCGCCTGGGCGGAAGCGACGTCCACGGCGGCGATGCCGGCGAGGAGGATCGTGGCCCGCAGAATCGGCCGAACCACTGCTGCCCTGATCATGGCGATTTCCGAGTCACATTGATGTACGGTCGCGACGGCTTGCTCACCAATTCGAGCTTGCCGGCGGGGACGACGCTCAAAACGACGCGCCCCGGACCGAGGTATTTGCGGGCCACGCGCTGCAGGTCGGCGGGAGTCAGGCGGCGAGCAATGGCAACGTCGTCGAACAGCACGGACGGGTCGTTCTGGAACATCTGTCCCTCCACGAGGAGGGTATCCCTGATCCTGAGGCTTTGCAGTCGCGTTATCGATGACACGGTGGATCGCGCAAGCCAACGGCGAAGCTCGTCCGCCGTCACCGGGTTCTCGCGCACGCCGGCGACGACGCTGTCGATCACGTTCTCGATTTCCGTCGTCGGTACGTTAGCCTTCGCCGAAATGACGATCTGGAGGATCCCCCCGCGCTCGAGATCGCAGTAGCAGCTGGACGGGCTGATGCCGGTCGCAAGGCTCTTCTCGTCGACCAGCGCGCGGGACAAGCGAGACGTACGCCCTCGAACGAGAATGTCATTGATGGCAGTCAGGGCAATGCGGTCAGGACTCGCCGTCGACGGGGCGCGCCATCCAACCCACAGCTCGGGGGTGTTCGCCCCTTTTTCTTCGAGAACGAGCCGCGTCTCCCTGGTCAACGGCGACGAAGAAACCGCCGGGTGCGTGACCGCGGCACGTTTCGGAATTCCTCGGAAGTACCGCTCAACCATCTTGCGAGCGTCGGCGGTCGCGACATCGCCGGCGATGGCCAGGGTCGCGTTGTTCGGAACGTAGTACCGGTCGAAAAACGCCCGCAGATCCTTGACCGTCGTCGTCTTCAGCTCAGCCATCACGCCCATAACCAGGGAGTGGTATGGACTCGGATCGGGAAAGAGCCCGCCAACCAGTGCCTCCGATTGGCGCAGACCGAACCCCGGTTGTTCCGCGCGCAGGGCGTATTCATTCTGCACCGCTTCGCGTGCGCGTTCAAATCGTTCCGAGTCGAGTCTGGCGGGAAGAAACGCCATCCGCTCAGCCTCGAGCCAGAGCGCGGTCTCGAGCATGTTCGACGGCACGGTTTCGAAGTACGCCGTCTGATCGTTTTGGGTATAGGCGTTCGCACCCTTGATGATCTTCTGATATTCCCCGGGCGCGACGTTGGCCGACCCCTCGAACATCATGTGCTCGAAGACGTGCGCCAGCCCGCGCTTGCCTTGCACTTCGTCCTTCGACCCGACGTGGTAGTCGAGATGGATCACTACGATCGGAGCGGTGTGATCCTCGTGCACCACCACGGCCAGCCCGTTGGGCAGAACGAACTTTGTATAGGCGATTCGTGGGGGAACCTCGAGCAGCGGTGTCGCGGCGGTCTTGGCGGAAACCGTCACGCCAGCCCTGGCGTCAGTTTGCGCCCGGATCGGAACCGTCGCGGCGATCGACGCGCCCGCGACGAACAGACCCGTCAGCATCCGTCGTCGCCGGGACTGCTGAAACAGTGATTCCATCATGAATTGTGACGCCGTGGCCCGCCGTCTTGCAACCCCGAGCGACGGCGACGTAAAGCCGACGCGGCTTGCCGTCCCATTGACACCAAACTCTCCGGCCGCCGGGGGTGTCGAACCTCCTAGGCCATTGTTGCGTATGTCGGTACGGCTTCGATACTCAGCTTCCCACTCTGCCCCTGCCCTCATGCCACGCATCCGTCTGCCACGCATCCTTCATTTCTTGTTGGTCGCCGCGTTCGGCACTGGCGCGGCCGGGTTAGCCGCCCAAGCCACGCCAAAGCAGCAGAGCAGCCGCGCCACCAACCACGCGCTGGACCGCGCCAATCTCGACACCGCCTGCGCCGCGTGTGACGACTTCTATACCTTTGCGAATGGCGGCTGGCTGAAGACCGCGAAGATCCCGCCGGCGTATCCGTCCTACGGGTCGTTCGAAGCGCTCTACGATCGCAACGAGGCCATCCTGCACGGCATTCTCGACACGGCGTCGCGAGACCTGCACGGATTGCCGGATCGTCAGCCGCAGCCGGGAACGAACGCCTTTCGCGTCGCCGCGTACTACGACGCGTGCATGGACACGACACAAATCGAGAAGCTCAGTACCGGCCCGATTGCGGCCGGCCTGCGAAAGATCGCCTCGATCTCGTCCCGCCCGGAGCTCGTCGCCGCGATCGCGCAGCTCGAGTTCTCCGACGGTCTCGCGCCCTATGGCGTCAATCCCGGCCCCGACGCGAAGAACTCCGACCGAATCATCGCCAACGCCGGCCAGGGAGGACTCAACCTCCCCGATCGCGACTACTACCTGAAGCCGGAGCATCAGAAGATTCGCGACGGGTACGTGGTGCATGTCGCCCGGATGTTCGAGCTCCTTGGTGATGCGCCGGCCGATGCCGCAGCGCACTCGCGGACGGTGCTGGCGATGGAGACCAAGTTCGCTGAGGCGTCGATGGACCGGGTGACGCTTCGCGATCCGAGCGCCGTGTACCACGTGATGACGCTCGCCGCGTTCGACTCGATGACGCCGAATCTGAACTGGAGGGGCTTCCTCACCACCCTGAAGGCCCCTCCCGTCGCGAGCCTCAACGTCGCTCAGCCGCAATTCTTCAAGGCGATGAACGGGTTTGTCGGTGACTTGCCCGTCGAGGACTGGAAGACCCTGCTCCGCTGGCGTCTTGTGCATGCTCGCGCGCGCTTTTTGCCAAAGCGGTTCGTCACCGAGAATTTCAACTTCAACCGGATGCTCACCGGGCAGGAAGAACAGTTGCCGCGGTGGAAGAAATGCACCGGCAACACCGATGGCGCCCTCGGCGAGGCGTTAGGGCAGGAGTACGTCGAGCGCACCTTTACGCCGGCGGCGAAGGCGCGCGCCCGCGCGATCGTCGACAACATGGTTTCGGTGCTCGGCGACCAGATTACACAGCTCGAGTGGATGGGGCCAGATACCAAGAAGGAAGCGCTGGCCAAGCTCCAATCGTTCAAGCGCAAGATCGGCTATCCCGACAAGTGGATCGACTACTCCGCCTTGACGATCGCGACGGGTCGGTACCTCGAAGATCAGCGGCGCGTCGAGCAGTTCGGCAATGCTCGCGAATGGAAGAAGGTCGGCAAGCCGGTCGACAAGTCAGAGTGGGGAGTGTCTCCGCCGACGGTCAACGCCTACTACAATCCGAGCTGGAATGAGATCGTATTCCCCGCCGGCATCCTCTTGCCGCCATTCTTCGATCCGAAGGCGGACGATGCGGTCAACTATGGCGCGATGGGCGCGGTGATCGGCCACGAGATGACGCACGGCTTCGACGATCAGGGCCGCCAATTCGATTCCAAGGGCAACCTTCGCGATTGGTGGACCGCCGACGACGCCACGCGGTTCAAGGCCCAGGCACAAAAGGTGGTCGATCAGTTCGACGCGTACACGATCGTCGACACCGCGACGCACGTGAACGGCAAGCTCACACTCGGAGAAAACATCGCCGACCTCGGTGGTTTGAAGATCGCCTACATCGCGCTCCAACGAGCCCTGGCCAAGAATGGCCGGCCTGGAGCGATCGACGAATTTTCGCCCGAACAGCGGTTCTTTCTTGGATGGGCGCAGGTCTGGCGAACTCTCCAGCGCGACGAATCGGCCAAGGTTCAGGTCGCGAGCGACGAACACTCACCGGCGATCTGGCGCGTGAACGGACCGCTGAGCAACATGGCGGAATTCAAGAGTGCCTGGGGCTGCAAGGCTGGCGATCGGATGGTCAGGCCCGATTCACTGAAGGCACGAATCTGGTAGCCCGTCCCCCGCTGTCATCACGAGCGTCTAGCGAGTCGCGACGCGATTCGACACGCGCATGGTGACTTACGGAAAGAGACTACTCCTCCCAGGACAATCCCTTCTTTCCGAAGTGTCCGTAGTTCGTCGTCTGCTTGTAGATAGGCCGGCGCAACTGAAGCTTTTCGATCATCGCCTCGGGGCGGAAATCGAAGGTCTTCGCGAAGTCTTCCGCTTTCTTTGAGTCACCGGTGCCGAAGGTATCGACGCGAACTGACACCGGCTCGGCGCGGCCGATGGCGTACGCGACCTGCACTTCGGCGCGTTTGGCATAGCCCCGACGGACTACCTGCCGCGCGACGTAGCGACCGAAGTAGGCACCGCTGCGATCGACCTTCGACGGATCTTTTCCGCTGAACGCGCCGCCGCCGTGACGGCCCATCCCGCCGTATGTGTCGACGATGATCTTGCGACCGGTCACCCCGCAGTCCGCCGATGGACCGCCTTCGATGAATTGGCCGGTCGGATTGACCAGCACTTCGACGTCCTTGCCGAACCATTCACCGAGCACCTCCGGACAGACACAGCTGGCGATGAAGTCCTTGATCTTCGCCTGCGAGGCATCTGCCGCGTGCTGCGTCGAGACGAGCACCGTCGCCACGCGCTTCGGCGTGTTGCCGTCGTATTCGACGCTGACCTGGGTTTTTGCGTCGGGACGAAGCCACGACTCCTTGCCGGACTTCCGGTATTCAGCGAGCCGTCGAGCGAGCTTGTGCGCTAGCTGCACGGGCAGCGGCATCAGCTCCGGCGTCTCGTCCGTCGCGTACCCGAACATGAGGCCCTGATCGCCCGCGCCACCGGTGTCGACACCCATGGCGATGTCGCCCGATTGTTTGCTGATCAGCTGCGTGACCTTCACGCCCTCGGCGTTGAAGGCCTCCGCCCTGTCGGTGTAGCCGATCTCGCGGATCGCCTGGCGAGCAATCGCTTCGTAGTCGACGGTGCCCTTCGACGTAATCTCGCCGGCAAGAATGACATTCCCACTCTTGCACAATACCTCGCAGGCGACGCGGCTCTTTGGGTCGAGTGCGAGGTGCGCGTCGAGAATGGAATCGGCGATGTAGTCGGAAACTTTGTCGGGATGCCCTTCACTCACCGACTCCGACGTGAACGTGTAAATCGACATCAAAAATCTCCATGCCTTGCGGCAGGTGCTGTGGAAAGAAAAACGCGACCGGGCGGATTCCCCAGTCGCGTCATTCCTTCGACTTAGACGGGTTTCCTCGCGGAACGCCGGCCGTTGAGCCAGCGACGCGGTCCGTCAAATCGGGGAAATCGCCGCGCGAGAAGGAAGGTACAAGCCGGACCGAACTGGTCAAGTAGAACTCCCGCGCCGGGCCCGGCGGGCGTGGCCGGATCTGTGGGCGTAGTTCGTGCGAAAGCGTACATCATAAGACGTTCACGTCGTACCGAGCAGCAGATGCAACCGCAGTCCATTACCAGACAACCAACCATCCTTCTCGTCGAAGATGATGACGACACCCGCCGGATCTACAGCGTCATGCTGCGCCATGAGGGTTTTCTGGTGGTCGAGGCGGCCACGGGAGCGGAGGCGGTCGAAAACGCTGTCACCGATGGGCCCGATTTGATCCTCATGGACGTGAACATCCCGATGTTCGATGGCTGGGAGGCTGCGCGGCGAATCAAGTCCAATCCGCGCACATCGGCAACGCCTCTCATCGCCTTCTCGGCGCTCATCGAGTCGATCGCCGACCTCCGCCGCGACCATGCGTTGTTCGACGGTTTCATCGCCAAGCCGGTGAGCCCGTCCGAACTCGTCCGTCGCGTGGCCGCGTATCTCGCGTTGCTCGGTCGATCGCACTCGTCGCAACGTCCCGCGACCAAGCGACGCGCGAGCGGCGCAACCGCGGCGCCGGTAGCCGCGCACTCGTAGGCGTCCCGAGTCACTTGTGCGCGCGCGGCTGTGCCGGATCGGGGCTATCGAGTAGTTCGCGAATCCGCCGACCGAGCGCTTCCGGTCGAAAGGGCTTGGCGATGAAGCTGGCGTAACCGCCGGCCCCGGAGGCCAACGAATGCTCGTCGTATCCCGACATGAGCAGCACACGCATGGTCGGACGGCGCATACGCAGACGAACCGCGAGCTCCGGGCCGCCGATGCCCGGCATTACGACGTCGGACAACAGAAGATCGATAGGGCCGGGATGACCATCGCTCACTTCGAGGGCCTGCGCGCCATCCCGCGCGGTAATCACGGTATAGCCAAAGCCGGCCAGCACCCGTTCGATCATCTCCCTGAGCGACTCGGTGTCGTCGACGAGAAGCACTGTTTCCGCGCCGGGCGCGCGGTTGCCCACTACGACACCGATTACGGTTGGATCGACGGCGGGGAAGTAGACGCGGCAAATGCGGCCTGTCCCTGGCACCATCTCGATCTCGATACGCCCGCCCGACTTCTCCGCGATGAGACGAGCCTCATCCATATCGGCCGTCCGCTCTTTGCGTGAACTGCTCTTGGAGTCGCGACGAACCTGGCGCGTGTCGCGGACAAGAAGCATCGAGTAGGCCCCAGCACGCATTCCGGGCCAGTTGGCTACGAATTCCGGATCGAGAAAGACTGTGTCGGTCTCGAGCGTGAGCGTGCCGCCTTTGGGCATGGCGTCGCGTGCGCCGCGTGCAAGAGCGAGGATCATTCGATCAATCCCCGATGGGTCCGCCAGAATCGGGTCCAGTTGCTCATACAGGCGCCTCTCGACGGTGATCGAGGGCTCGGTCACGCGAGCCAGCGACTGTTCGAGGTGGCGAACGGCCGCATTCAGATTGAGCAGCTGCGCCCCAGGGCGCCCGGTCGAAGTGCTGGAGGTCAATTGGGGCCGGAAATCGGTGGATCGCGTAGGCGTGCGCAGACAGCCGCGGTATCGATCGTAAGACGATTGAGACCGCCGGAGTTTTCGAACGACTTGACAGGTGCAATCCCGTGTTTGACCTTTCATCCGGATACACGGATATATGCCCACAGCCCGCTCTGCAGACATTCTCGGCCAGCTCACGGCCCTCTCCGATCCGACTCGCTGCCGGATCCTGCGGGTGCTCGAGCAGCACGAGCTGACCGTCGGCGAACTGTGCCTCGCCCTCCAGCTTCCCCAGTCCACGGTCAGCAGGCACCTCAAGGTGCTCGGCGATGAGGGCTGGGTCGATGCGCGAGGTGAAGGCACGAGCCGTTTCTACAAGTCATCCATTAGCGACCTCGATTCGGGTGCGCGCGACCTGTGGATGATCGTTCGCGCGCAGCTCGGTAGCACGCTCGGCCTTTCGGCTGACAACCGCCGCGCCGAATCCGCGGTCGCCAAGCGGCGCGCCAAAGTTCGCTTGTTTTTCGAGAAGGCGGCCGACTTGTGGGACGAGATGCGCGCCCAGCTCGTTGGCGGCCGCGCCGATCTGCTCGCCCTGCTGAATCTTCTCGACCCGGCATGGGTGGTTGGCGATCTAGGCTGCGGCACGGGCCACATCGCCGAGGCGCTCAGCCCGGCCGTTGCCCGCGTCATCGCGGTCGACGAATCCGGCCCGATGCTCGCCGTGGCGCGCGCCCGACTCGAGAATTCGCCCAACGTCGAGCTGCGCGAAGGGCACATCGAATCGTTGCCGCTCGAGGACGCGAGCCTCGATGTCGCGATCCTCTTTCTCGTCGCTCACTTCATCAGCGACCCGGCCAAGGCGATGCAGGAAGTACGACGCGTTCTCAGACCTGGCGGACGTCTGTTGATCGTCGATCTCACGTCGCACGACCACGCGGAATACGTCGTTCAGCTCGGTCATATCTGGCAAGGGTTCGATGCGGAGCAAGTGGCCGAATGGTTGACGTCCGCCGGATTCACCGCCTGTCGCTATCGCCTGCTCGCAAATGACGATAACGGCCGCACGCCGACGTTGTTCGTCGCGAGCGCGCGTCGTGCAGCGTGACTGGGCGCGAGAGACCTGACTTCTGACTCCTGTTACCCGATCGCTGTCTCCTTCTTGTTTTTCGTTTAGGCTTCTCACAATCCGACAATTCCAATGACTACCGCCGTTCGTCCAACCACCGCGAAAAAGACCGAGACTCGTCCGGCATTCAAGGTTGCCGATCTCTCTCTTGCTGAATGGGGCCGCAAGGAAATCCGACTCGCCGAGCAGGAAATGCCCGGACTGATGTCGGTACGCGACGAGTACAAGGGCAAATTCCCGCTCAAGGGCGCGAAGATCATGGGATCGCTGCACATGACCGTGCAGACCGCCGTGCTCATCGAATCGCTGGTCGACCTCGGCGCTGAAGTGCGCTGGGTCTCGTGCAACATCTTCTCGACGCAGGATCACGCCGCGGCGGCGGTCGCGGTCGGCCGGAAGGGAACGCCGGAGAATCCGAAGGGCGTCGCCGTGTTTGCCTGGAAGGGCGAGACGCTCGAGGAGTACTGGTGGTGTACGGACATGGCCCTGATGTGGCCCGATGGCTCAGGCCCCAACATGATTCTCGACGACGGCGGCGACGCGACTCTGCTCGTACACAAGGGCGTCGAGTACGAGAAGGCGGGAAAGATTCCGGTGTTCGACGCGAAGAACGACCCAGAGGAGTGGGGTGTCATTCTCGACCTGCTCCGACAGGAGTCGACCAAGCATCCGGGGCGCTTCACCAAAATGGCCAAGGACATCAAGGGTGTGACCGAAGAGACGACGACGGGCGTGCATCGCCTGTACGAGATGCACAAGGCCGGGACCCTTCTCTTTCCAGCAATCAACGTCAACGACTCAGTCACCAAGTCGAAGTTCGACAACATTTATGGATGCCGGCACTCGGTCATTGACGGGTTGAACCGGGCCACCGACGTCATGATCGCCGGTAAGCTCACCGTGGTTTGCGGCTACGGCGAAGTCGGAAAGGGTTGTGCCGAGGCGCTCAAGGGCCAGGGCGCGCGCGTCGTCGTCACCGAGATCGACCCGATCTGCGCCCTGCAGGCGGCGATGGCCGGATACCAGGTGCTGACCCTCGATGACGTGGTTGGTACCGCCGACATTTTCATCACCGCTACCGGCAACTTCAACATCATCACGGCCGACCACATGGCGCGGATGAAGGACAAGGCGATCGTGGGCAACATCGGCCATTTCGACAACGAGATCGACATGGCCGGTCTCAACAAGGTGAAGGGCATCAAACGGGTCAACATCAAGCCGCAGTACGACGAGTACGTGTTTCCCGATGGGCATTCGGTGCTGATCCTCGCCGAGGGCCGGCTGATGAACCTGGGCTGCGCGACAGGCCACCCAAGCTTCGTCATGTCGAGCTCATTCACCAATCAGGTGATGGCGCAGATCGAGCTGTTCGTGAATACGAAGAACTACAAGACGCAAGTGTACGTGCTGCCGAAGCATCTCGACGAGAAGGTCGCGCGGTTGCACCTTGCCAAGGTCGGCGCGAAGCTGACGCAACTGACGAAGGCGCAGGCGGATTACATCGGAGTACCAGTGCAGGGACCCTATAAGACGGATGCCTACCGCTACTGATGCTTTTCAAGGCGTCGCGGAAACTGTGGGAGGCCCGGTGGGCCGCGTTGATAGGGGTCGCGTGCCTTGCCGCTTGCGACAGCGGGCGCGGGCGTGGCATCGAAACGGCCGCGGCCGCGCGCCAACTCAGGCCAAGCCTTAGTGCCCCAGTCGACACTGCCGTCGTGGTGCCGCAAGCGGGACCGCTGGACTCCAGCGCGGTGGCGGTGGCGGTGCGGGGTGCAGTGGATTCCATCATCGTTGCCGTCGACAGCTCGACCACGCTCGGCCACTGGAGAGCCGCGCATCCGAAGGATTCGGTCGACGTCCGTCGGCTGACAGAAAAAGCTACCGACCGCGCTTGCCGCACGGCGGCATCATCGTGGAGCGCGGCCGGTCTGACGTTCGAGCGTCATGCGCTTTTCTATACTCCGGATTTGTCGGAGCCCGGCAAGATCGAGCTGCCTGCCGACACCTCCCTCCTCGTCGAACGCGTGTGCAAGCTTGGCGCTTTGGCAATCAACGTCTCCACGCGCGATACCGTGCTCGGTTCGGAGCTTCTGCGAGTCGCCGAGAACGAAACCACTCGACGTGTCGGCGCAGTGACGATTGAGCACCATGACATGGAATTCGGCACAACGACCGACGGACGATTCGTCCTTTCGCCATTGCGCGTTCTCATCACACGCGAAGCACTGGGAAGCCCGGGCTCAATGGCAGCGCACCGGGACAGCGCGGCGCGAGAGAAGGCGGGATCAGGGCGGACGATGGAGAGCGTGGCCGCGGCCGAGCAACTCGTTCGGAAGAAGGCGATCGCACGCATCGACTCGGCGCTAGGGTGGAGCGAGACTCCCGGCATTGCGTCCCGCGTCCGGCCGCTCGTGGACTATCTACGAACCGCGACTGAACGTCCAGCGCATAAGGACGCCCTCGACAGCGTCCTGATTCGTGCCGTCTACGCCACGCGTGACACCGCGCCCCTGTTGCCGCCGGCACGACGCGCGGCAACGTATCTCGCGATGGATCTCATCTTCAATGCGTATGCGGGCGAGCACGACGCGCCCGATGCGGAGGATCCCCAGCAGCGCAAAGACAGCGCGGCTTACGCTATCGACCGAGCCGTGCGGGCGGCCGGATTGACCTTCAAGCCCGAGCCGATGACTGGCGGCACTGCCTACTATGCCCGCGAATGGCTGTTCAAGGCGTTCGAGGCGGACTCCGACAGCCACGCCGGTCGATCGGCGTTCATTCAACTGCTCGCCGATGGCTGGAGAACGGACCCGGGATGTCCGGCGTCGTTTCCCACCGAGCGCGAGATGGTCGTGGATCATGGTGAGTCAGCATTGAGATTCGGCAACCATGACCCGCTCACCCACTATTACCTGGGCCTGGCATACGCGGACATGTTTTCCGATGTGTTGCTCGAATTGGCCAATCCCGGCGACGCCGACTGGAAGCGGGCGCGGCTTCGCGCCATCGGTCATCTTCGACAGACGATCGAGGCGACGCAGGATCCCGCGATCCGTCGCGACGCGCAACATCGAACGATGCGCCTGCTGCTCGGGCTTCCCACCGAGCCGTATTTCGACTGTTCGTATCCCGGCTGAGTCCCGTCGTCCGACAGTTGGTTCCGTCCGCGGACACAACTCATGGGGATCGGCGCTCGATCATCGGGGATAGGTTTCGCGCATGGAAAGCGACACCGCGCAACTGCAGGCCTGGAAGACGGGACGCTCGACGCGGTTTCGCGCGCAGAAGGCATATGTGCTCACCGTCCGGATTCTTGCCGGATATCTGTGGCTGCGCATCTGGAAGCCGGTGCTTGGGCCGAGTCTCTATAATCGGCGCCTCGTCGAGCGGCACCGACGGAACTCGAAGCGAATCACGCGCGCGATCCTCGAGCTGGGCGGCCTGTTCATCAAGGTCGGGCAGCTCATCAGCATTCTCACCAACTTTTTGCCGCCGGAGTTTCGCGCCGAGTTGGAGCAATTGCAGGACAGCGTCCCCGCGCGCCCTTACGATGAGGTGATCGCCCGCATTCGCAAGGAGCTGGGCGGAGCGCCAGACGAGCTTTTCGCCGACTTCGATCCGATTCCGATCGCGAGCGCATCACTCGCTCAGGTGCATGTCGCGCGGATGCCGGACGGACGAAAGGTGGCGGTCAAGGTCCAGCACGCCGACATCGAGGAGATCTCGAAGATCGATCTCGAGATTCTCGGCCGCGTATTCGCGCTGGTCCAGATGCTCGTCCGCATTCGCGGAATGGAGGAGTACCCCGACGATATCGCTCAGATGATCCGGGACGAGCTGGACTTCAGGCAGGAAGCTCGAAACATCGAGACCTTCACACGGAGTTTTGTGGGCAACGGGGACGTGCACTTTCCCGTCGTTGTTCAGGAACGGTCATCCCAGCGCGTGCTGACAACGGAGTTCGTCGAGGGGATCAAGGTCACCGACTTCGCGGAGCTCGAGGCGCGGGGCATCGATCGCCCGATCCTCGCGAAGAGAATTCTCCGCACGGTGTGTCAGATGGTTTTCGTCGATGGCGTCTTTCATGCCGATCCGCATCCGGGGAACATCATCGTTCATTTGGACGGCACCTTCACGATGGTAGATCTCGGTGCAGTCGGCCGACTGGCGCCGGGGGTGAAAGAAGGCGTTCCCATGGTCGCTGAAAGACGTCCAGGTCGACATGCGCACGCGCGTCGATGCGTTGCTTGACCTGAGAAAACTTGACATCTCCTTTCGCGACCTGTCTCGCGCGTTCACGGTCCCAAAAGAGTGGGTGTTATTCGAACGCGCCTCGATCCTGATGTTGGGACTCTGCACGGAAGTGGATCCGAACATGAATCCGATCCATACCGTGGGTCCGTACCTGCAACAGTTCGTGCTCGGCAAGGACGGCGGCGGCAAGAGCCAGATGACGAATTCGCTGCGCGACATGGCGATGTCGGTCATCGCCATGCCGGACAAGACCAATCGGCTGTTCGATCGCGCGAGCCGGGGCGACGTGCAGTTCAACATTGCCGGGCTGCGCGAGAGCGCGCTCCTACTTTACGCCGCCGTTCACCAGGTGCTCTTCGCGTTGCTAGCGATGGGACTCGCCGCGCTTGCCTGGTCTCTCGACGCGCGTGGCAAGATCGCGATCGCACTCATCGCCTGGATCGCCGCAGCGCTTCTTATCGTTACGCTCGCGATCTCGATACTCCGGTCGCGTGCGCTGGTTCGGCGTCTTCGGGACCGGCCGCGTCCAAAGAGCTGATGGAGATGCGACAAAAAAAGCGCCCGGCCGCCGAAGGCCGGGCGCTCTGTGCGTTGGAACTCGGGTCAATCGTCGCCGTGCCGCTTGCCTTTCTTCGACTTGAATGACTCCTCACGTGACCTGTTGCCCGCTCCACCGGTCGTCACGGGCCATTGGTTCGGTCGAACTGAATTGCGATTGCCCTCGTTACGATCGTCGTTTTCGTTGTCGTTTTCGTTCTCGTTCTCGGCATCGTCTTCACGACCGCGACCATTCCCGCGGATCGTGGTGTTCTGTCCCGTCTGGGAATCTCGGCCATTTCTCGAGTTCACTCTGCCGTTCCCGGTCAATGCCGTTTGATCGCCCCAGACAATCCGAGCGTGGGCCGGTTTATTGGCCACGGCGGTCTGGCAATCCGTCGGTGCCGGCTGATGTCCAGGCGGCACGCCATCGATCCAGACGCGGCACATTCCGGCCGGCGGCATCTGCCCTGGCGGAATGTTGCTTGATCTGCGACCG
>WNFI01170108.1_pt1 | contig 13287 bp, 14 predicted proteins | sample 5400471 | NCBI WGS metagenome assembly WNFI01 (sample SAMN13153348, study PRJNA577476) | soil metagenome | isolation source: 100 cm saprolite on Douglas fir-dominated hillslope | place: USA:California | collected 2013-09-17
TAGCGAGTCCTCCTGAAACACGGGCTTGATATTGGAGTTCATCACGTCCGCGGCCAAAATGAGCTGTTCCTGCACGCGGTCCAGTCCCGCGAAGGAGGTATCAAAGAGCGAGCCGATCTGGCCTTTGTCTTCGAGCACGGTCATGTCGCGGAGCAGCTCGAAGTAGCGCGGGAAGAAGACATCGATCAGGTCGTCGACCGTGATCAGCCCCACCACGCGCTCGGCGGCGTCCACGATGGGGAGGCAGTCGATGTGGTTCTTAATGAAGGTGCTGACGATCTCTTTGAGCTTGCCGTTCTGCGGCAGGGAGATCACAACCTTGCGCATGACATCACGGACTTTCATGCGACGGCCTTCTTGTTGAATTGGTTCATCGCGGTTTCAAACCCCTCGGTCACAATCACTTTGACCGCTTGGACGGCGCGCTCGATACTTTCCAGCACGATGGGCCGTTCGGCTTTCTTAAAGGCGGTGAGGACAAAATCCGCCGGGTCCTGCCCTTCCGGGACGGGTCCTACGCCGATTCGCAGCCGCGGGACGTCTTCAGTCCCTAGCGTCCGGAGGATCGAATCGAGCCCGTTGTGCCCGCCGGAGGACCCTTTGAGGCGCAGCCGCAACGATCCGAGCGGCAGCATGAAGTCATCGCAGATCACCAGGGTCTCGTGCGGCAGAGTGCCGTTTTGGCGGGCGAAGGCCGCGACGGGGCCCCCACTGGCATTCATAAAGCTCGCGGGCTTCAGAAGGTCCGCGCCGTCCCATTTTTCATCGAGCAGCGAGTCGATAACGCGGTACCCGATGTTGTGGCGCGTGGCGGCGTAAGCCTTGCCCGGATTTCCCAGACCCACGGCCAGTTTGATGGACATTCTACGTCCTCCCCCCTTGTGGGGGAGGATTTAGGTGGGGGGTGAGGGTCAATTGGGTTCTACCCCCCATCCTAACCTTCCCCCACAAGGGGGGAAGGAATCGAGGAAGAAATCCTCATTTCCCTTCCGGTTTCTTCGCTTCCGCGGGTTTGGCGCCGGGAGCGGCGGCGGGGGCTTTCGCTGCGCCCGCGGCAGGCTTGGCGCCCGCAGCTGGGGCCGCGCCTTCTTCGCCCTCTTCTACTTTACCCTTCTTGATAACTTCCGGTTCCGTCGAGGTGGCTTCGGTCGCCGCCGCTACGGTAGGCTCTTCTAGGATCGTAGGCGCCACAATATTGATGATCATGGCTTCCGCATCGAGCAGGAGTTCCACGCCGGCCGGGACCTTCAAGTCCTTGGCTTTGACGGCCTGCCCGATCTGCAGGGCCGAGACATCCAGGTCCAACGCCGCGGGGATCTCCGTCGGCAAGCAGCGTACGCGGACTTCGCGCACCAGATGCTCCAGCACGCCGCCGCCGAGCTTCACGCCGGGCGCTTCGCCCTTCACATGGATCGGCACGGACGCTTCGACTTTCTGCTTGAGTGAAACGCGGTGAAAGTCGATATGCAAAATCGCGCGGGTGATCGCGTGGCGCTGGATTTCTTTGACCAGCACCGGGTGCGACGTCTTCGCGATCTGCAGCGTGATCAGCGCATTACGCCCGCGCTCAGAATGGATCACTTGCTGCAGCGCTTTTTCATTAATGGTCAGCGCCACGGGCGCTTCTTTTTCGCCATAGACAATGCCCGGCACACGGCCGCCGCGGCGCAAGGCCCGGATCGTCCCTTTGGTCGATTTTTCTCGTTTTTCCGCTTCCAGCACTAGTTCTTTCATGACAGTCTCCTCTATACGAATAATTGACTCACGGATTGGTCTTCGTGAATCCGTTTGATCGCCTCCGCCAGCAGCTTCGCCACCGATAAGACGGTGACTTTGCCCGTGGCTTTCCCATTGAGCGGGATGGAGTTCGAAATCATCAGTTCTTCAATCGGCGAATCGTCCAGCCGTTTGATCGCGGGGCCCGACAGCACCCCGTGCGAGCAGGCGGCGAACACGCGCTTGGCGCCGAAGCGTTTCAGCGCGGCGGCGTCTTCGCAGAGCGTCCCCGCCGTGTCTACCATGTCGTCCAGCAAAATGGCCGTCTTGCCTTGGACTTCGCCGATGACGTTCATCACGTTGGCTTCGTTCGGGCGCGGGCGTCGCTTGTCGACGATCGCCAGGTCCGCGTCCAAACGTTTGGCGAAAGCGCGCGCGCGTTCCACGCCGCCGGCGTCCGGCGATACGACGACTAAATCTTTCAGTTTCTTTTTCCGGATGTAATCCAGAAACACCGGCATCGCGTAGAGATGATCCACCGGGATGTCGAAGAATCCCTGGATCTGACCGGCGTGGAGGTCCATCGCCAAAACGCGGTCCGCGCCGGCGGCGGTGATCAGGTTGGCCACCAGCTTCGCCGAAATCGGTACGCGCGGTTCCGCCTTCCGATCCTGCCGTCCATAACCGTAATAGGGGACGACCACGGTGATGCGCCGGGCGGACGCGCGCGCCAGAGCGTCCACCATGATCAACAGCTCCATCACGTTATCGTTCACAGGCGGGCTGGTCGGCTGGACGACGAACGTGTCGTCGCCGCGGACGTTCTCCAGCAGCTTGATCCGCAGCTCGCCGTCGGAGAAATGCCCGACTTCCGCCTGACCCAGCGGCATTTTCAAATGCTTGCAGATCTCTTCGGCCAGAGCGCGGTTGGCGTTGCCGGTAAAAATTTTCAATCGTTCCGTCATGACGATCCCTTCTTCCTATTTCGAAACCAGGACTTGACCCAATGCTTCTTGACCATCTGCCGCGAGCGCGCGACCGCCAAACTGTCGGCCGGCACGTTGTCGGTGATCGTGGACCCCGCCGCGATCATCGCGCCGCGCCCGATACGGACGGGCGCCACCAGGTTGGTGTTCGATCCGATGAATACGTCCGCTTCAATCTTCGTCGGATGTTTGGCGATGCCGTCGTAGTTGCAGGTGATCGTCCCGGCGCCGACATTGACGCGTTCCCCCACATCGGCGTCTCCGATGTAGGTCAGATGGTTTGCCTTGCTTCCCTTGCGCATCCGCGACTTCTTCACTTCCACAAAATTGCCGACATGGACCCCTTCGTCGATCACGGTGCCCGGCCGCAAGCGGGCGAAGGGACCGACCCGCGCGCCGTCTTTAACAGTCGATCCTTCGATGATCGCGTACGGGCCGATCTCACAGCCCGACCCGATCCGGCTTTCTCCCCGGATGAACGTTCCGGGCCAGAGCCGTGTGTCCGGCTTGAGCGTGACGGCCGCCTCAATATAGGTCGTCGCCGGGTCCATCATCGTCACGCCTTCGCGCATCCAATGCTCTAAAATCCGCCGCCGGCAGATTGTTTCCGCCTCCGCCAAGTCGACTCGGGTATTGATCCCGTGCGTTTCATTGGGGTCCTTCACCGTGACCACGCCTACGGGATGATGACGCGCGCGCAGGAGCGCCACGGCGTCGGTTAAATAGTATTCGTGCTTCGCGTTATTCGGCCGAAGCTCCGGCAGCACTTCGTTCAGGAGCCGGATGTCCCAGCACGCCACGCCGGAATTCACCAGCGTCACGCGCTTCTGTTCTTCGTTCGCATCCCGGTCTTCGACGTTCCGGTCGAGCTGGTTGGTCCCTCGGATGATCATCCGGCCATACCCCGAAGGGTCCGGCAAATCCATCGCCAGGAAGGTCGCTGCGTTCCCAGAATCCGCGTGGGCCTGCGCCAGGTTGCGCAGCGTTCCCGCCGTGAGCAGCGGCGTGTCTCCGTAGACGATCAAAAGCGAGCCTTTTTTACGGCTCAACCAGGAGCGAGCCTTCAGCACCGCGTGCCCGCTGCCTTTGGGCTTATCTTGAACGATGTAGGACAGCCGTTTCCAACCGGCTTGGTCCAGCGTCTTCTTAACTTGGTCGCGGCCTATTCCCACGATGACACCCACGTCCCGAGGTTTCAGCGCAGTGACAGTCTCCAAGACGTGTTCAACGAGGGGCTTTCCCGCCAGGCGATGAAGTACTTTGGGCAACGAGGACTTCATCCGAGTCCCCCCACCGGCGGCCAAAATCAAAACGGTTAAAGGCTGGTTCATTTTAAAACCGGCTTCGTAGGGTCCGGTAAAAACATCATCGGGTCCAAGGCTTTGCCGTTACTCTCACGAATTTCAAAATGCAGGACGGGCTCGGTCCATTCATTGGATTCGGACGAGGAGCCCAGGATGTCCCCTGCTTTGACGTCCAGCCCCGGCCGGACTCGCAACCGGTCCATGTGGACGTAGCGTGTGCTCATGCCGTCCGCGTGCCGCACGATCACCAAATGGTTCTTGTCTTTTTTGTCCGTGCGGCTCACATACATGCCCGAGAAGCCGGCAAAAATCACTTTACCCGAGCGTGCGGCTCGGACATTGGAGTCTGCCGGGACCGCGAAATCAACGCCTTCATGCATTTCCTCGGCCGGCAGCACGACGGTCGAGGTATCGATGCCCGGGATGGCCGGGACTTTGCGGCGTCCGAACCGGGAGACGATTTTAACGCGTTTCCCGCCAATCATATCGGACACCGGCCAGATAAACGGCTCAGTGATCGCCGTTCCGGAACTTAACAACGTTCCGGACGACGCGCCGGTCGCCGTCCAGGCATCCGCCCAAACCAACGAGCTGCTCCAAATCAAAAGCGTGCCTGCGAAAACGCAAAGCCTTTTCATGCCGTTTCGTTCTTTTTATGGTTTGGTTCGGGACGTAAAAAAAGCCCGAAGGCAGGCCTTCTTACAGATGTCGGACATCATTGTATTAGGTAGGAGGGGTCGAAGGCAAACCCTGGGGTGCCTACCGGGTGAGGAGCCGGAGGTAACACCGGATCGTGCGAGGAATGTTGATTTTACTGGCCCCGCCGCGGAGCTCGTAATGCAGTTCAAAAGGGACTTCCCCGACCTTCGCGCCGGAGCGCGCGGTCTTGATAAATAGCTCCGCGCCGCCGGAGAAGTTCGTTTCCTCGATCAGGCGATCCCCGTAGCGCTGGTAGGCCGTCTGCAGGCCCGCCACGCGGTACGCGCGGTAGCCGTTGGTATAGGTCGTGACTCCGGGGAAATGGAACCGCAGGCGCAGAAGCGTGTTGGCGCCCCAGCTGAAGACGCGGCGCTTAAACGGGACGCCATGGGCTTTCCCGCCAGGGACGGTGTAGGACGCGGTCGCCATATCGAATCCGTCCTTTAGCTTTTGGATTAAGGCCGGGATGTAAGAGGGCGAGTGCGTGGTGTCGGCGTCCATCGTGATCGCGATATCCTCCGGCCGGCCGTTCTGGACGACCCAAAAGATGCCGGTCTTGATCGCGGCGCCGTAGCCGCTGTTTTGAGTGTGCCGGACGAGCTCCACCGGGATGTTTTTGGCGAAGTCCTGAAGCAGGGCCACCGTACCGTCCCGCGAGCCGTCATCCACCACGACGATGCGGTACGGACGTCCCAGCGGTTTGAGAGTTTTATCCAGGTCCGGGATCAGCTGGCGCAGCGCCGCTTCTTCATTATAAGCGGGCAGGAGGATGTAGATCAAAATATCACGCCTTTTTGGGGAGTCGCCGTCCTAGCAGCCCTGTCCGTAATTAATGACGGTTGGATTGCCCATCGAATCGAGCGAATAAGCAAACCGGTCGTTGATTTCCAGGACATCAATGATTCCGTCCGCGTTTAGGTCGAATGCGTTTGTGACGTTGAACCGATCGAAACTATTGCCTTTATCACTATTCAGGAAATGCTTGGTCATAAACAAATCACCACGACTCAAATCTATACCCACGTCGAGCCCGAACATCTCCGCCGGGTGTGGGATAAGGCTCATCCAAGGAAGTAACCACTCACCGCCGCGAAACAGATTCCGCTGGTTCTTTGGCCAGGTCGATATCGAAAAGCTTAGAAAGATCCTGCCCTTTGAGCGCGGGCTTCTTTTTTTGATTCGCCTGAGCTTTCTTCGAAAGAGCGGTCATGCGCGTCCCGGCCGTAAGCAGATCTTCCTTGTTGACTCCTCGCAATACGAACAGAAGTTCCGGCTTGTGGTCCAGGCGCGCGCCGACCCCGTACAGGGTGGCCGCCACATGCTTGCACATCTCCGCCCAATCGGGGCAGCTGCACTTGAGTGAAATCTGCTGGGGACTTGGAAACATTCCTTTCTCCCGGTGAGTGAGCACCTCCATCACGCCGTGGGAAAGCTGCCCTTGCAACAATTCGATCAATGAATCGATCTTGCCGGCACAGGTATGGATAATGTTCTTCCATTTTTTCGGATCAAGGGGCTTGATCTGAATGTGGATTTTGTAAAGATGGGATCCACTGACTTGAGAAATGACCTTACCTTCCGAGATCTGCAAATCTAGGACGGAGCCGTTTCGGACATAGCTCCGTCCGCGCGGAAGACGATTGGAGTAGTCGCTGTAGGTCTCTAGGTGATCGCACCAGGCATTGCCCCAGAAGGTCGTAGAGATCTGTCTTCCCAGGAGTTCGACGGGTTCGAACTTTTGACCTTTCTTCTTGAGCGCGCTTAGTTTCTTAAGCGCTCTACGACGCCGCTCGGCGACCGGCACATAGACCGGCCACCCGCCGTAGTAATAGCCTCCGTATCTACCCATACGTCCTCCCGTTCGCCTATTCCTCTTCGACGGGACCTGCGGCGATGAACTCATCCGCCGCGGGTCCTTTTACCCCTCCGCGAGCGCCCGGTTGAGGTCGAGCGACACCGTCTTCAGCAATTCCTGGTTGTTCATGCGGGTCAGAACCGCCTCGCTTGAGCCTTCCAGAATGTCCCTGGATAAAACGACTTTGGACTCAATCAGGGAATCGATCTTTTCTTCGATCGTTCCGCGACAGACAAACTTGTGCACGAGCACGTTTTTCTTCTGCCCGATCCGGTAGGCGCGATCCGTCGCCTGGTTCTCCACGGCAGGATTCCACCACCGATCAAAATGGATGACGTGCGTGGCCTGGGTCAGGTTGAGACCGGTTCCTCCGGCTTTGAGCGAAAGAACAAAGAAAGGCGGCCCTTGATCCTCCTGAAAGGATTGGACAAGCTCTTTCCGCTTGGCGACTGGAGTCTCTCCATGGAGAACGAGTCCCGGTCTTCCAAAGATCGCGGCCAGGAAGCGCGCCAAGGGGTCGGTCATTTCGCGGAATTGCGTGAAGACGAGCGCTTTCTCCTGTTTTGCGGCGATTTCTTCGGCCAGTTCCTTGAGCCGGGCAAATTTTCCGCTGTCGGCCGCCTGGAATTTACCGTCCCCCAACCACTGGGAGGGGTGGTTGCAAATCTGCTTAAACCTCATCAAAAACGCCAGGATGACGCCTTTGCGCTGGATTCCTTCGACCTGTTCGATTTGCTCGGTCAGGGCCTCAACCGACTGCTGATAGAGTGCCGCCTGCGTCTTGGAAAGGCCGCAGAACGCTTTGAGTTCTGTCTTGTCGGGAAGATCGGCGATGATTTTCTTATCGCTTTTGAGGCGGCGCAGAATATAGGGGCGGACCAGATTGCGCAAGGGACCATAGGAGGGCGAATCATTGGAGGCCAAACGTTTGGCGTAGCGAGAGAACTCCGCCGCCGAGCCCAGAAGGCCCGGGCACAGGAAATCAAAAAGCGACCAAAGGTCGGAGAGGCGGTTCTCCACGGGGGTTCCTGTCAGAGCCAGGCGGTGACGGCTTTTGAGCGCCTTGGCCGCCTTGGTTTGTTTGGCTTCGGGGTTCTTAATGGCCTGGGCCTCATCCAGAACAACAAGCCCCCATTGAACTTCGGCCAGCCACGCATAACGCAGGAGCGACCCGTACGTCGTGATGACGACGTCATATCCTCGTACGCGCGAAGGCCCCATCTTCGAGATTTCCGTTGGGGTCAACGCGGAAGGATGCACAACATGCCACTTGAGTGTGGGCGCGAAACGTTCGATCTCGGAGGCCCAGTTGCCGATGAGCGACGCCGGGAGCACCAGAAGATGAGGCCCTTCGACTTGATGCGATTTCATGTCGAGCAAAAGAGCCAGCACTTGGACGGTTTTCCCAAGCCCCATGTCATCCGCCAGGCACGCCCCGAGTCCCAACCGGTTGAGTAGCCGCAGCCACTGCACACCGTCCTTTTGGTAGGGCCGGAGCGTTGCCTTGAGGTCCGCGATTTCTCTTGCAGATGGGAGAGCGTCCGGACTTTGCAGCGCCTTAAGCGTTTCCACGATACCGGACCCAGCGATGACTTCAGACCATTCCACGGCCGGGGTGGAAGCGCCGTCACTCGCGTCCAGATTCCCCATGGGCACGCCGGCCAAAAGACGCATTCCTTCCAGGAAGGAGATCTCGCCGTTCTGGGCCGACTTCTGAACGGTCTTCCAATGATCCAGCACTTCTTTAAGTTTCTCACGATCGATTTCGACCCACTTCCCCTTGATGAGAACCAGATTCTGCGTTGCCTGCATGATCTGGTTCCATTCCTTGTCAGTGAGCGGTTCCCCTTCCAGAGTGATCGCCGCTTCGAAATCGAGGAGAGAATCCATACCGAGCTTAGAGACCTGATTCTGACCCAAAGTCACTCGCACGATGGGCCGGGGAGGACGCTTCGACTTCCACCAGTTCGGCACCCGCACGATAAGCCCGCTCGTCTCCAACGCGGGAATGTCTTTGAGAAACCGATAGGCCTCCGCGGGAACCCAGGCCTGGGGGTGATAGACATCCCCGGACTCGACCAGCTCTTTCAGCCAGGGGCTTTGTTGAGCCCCCTTCTGCAATGGCCTCAATAAGGAGAGGAGCGCGTTTTTATTCTTGGCTCCGGCATATTCTTTCAGCGCTTGCGACAGGGGGAGATGCTGAACCCGCGACCCTTGGGCGTGGTGGGCGAGATGTGGCGTGTAGGTGGCCAAAAAAGCAAACGGTGCGTCCTCGCTTTGCTTGTTCTCGGCCAAATGCAAATAAACGCGGCCGATTTGGTTCCAAACCGGATGCAAGGACTGGAGATATCCCTGCAAGGAACCGGAGAAAGTCTGGCGGCCACTCCAGAAAGCCGTCCCCATGTCGGGCCATAACCCCTGCAGAACATCCAGACGAAGGTACTCCGCCCCCGTCATCAGCGGAGCGGCTTCAAGCCAGCGTTGGGCGTCTTCCGTTGGGAAAGGTATCTCCGGTTTCCGGTTGCCGTCTTCTTCCTCCGACAGCGTGCAAAGCTGGTGCATGAAAATCCGGGAAAAATCGCGCCATCTGGCAAAAACGGGCGGAAGAACAGAATCGACTTCGCGCGCCCCGAGCCACAATAGCCCGTCCGCGGAGCTTTTTTCAAAAGCCCGCCTGACGCGCTCCACAACGACCGGGTCCCAAGATGTCCCATCCGGGGAATCGACTGATGCCGCTCCCAGGTAAAGCTTCCCATGGGGTGAGAGCGCCAGCGCCAGCGTTGAACTTCCCTGCTGCGGTCGATTGGGCGAAAGAGTCTCTGTCATATGGATGTTAATATTCGATCCTATATTTATATACAAAAGTAATGGGTATCGCGAAACTCATTGGTGATACCATTAAGGCTCGCGTGATACTGTTCGTTCCCAAGCCGCGTTTGCCCCCTTGCCAAGGCACCGGACGCTCCCCTTACGACGCAGCTCATCCAGAGCCTGCTTGAGGGTCGGGTGACTGACCTCCGGACAGACTCTTTGCAAATCTCCGAACCGGAACGGAGAAGGCAATCGAAGAGCCATGTTTTTCACCATCTCCTTCTTCGCCCCACGGCCGCCGGCGAGTTGACCCGCCCGTTCCTCGAACTCCTTGTACGCCGCGATCAGGACCCCCAAAAAGTATGTCCACCAGGGACGCAGGTCATGACGTCCTTCATGCCAGTTCTGCGAACTCTTCTGGAGGGAGTCGTAGTAGCCACCTTCCTTGGTCTGTTCAATGATCCGCTCCAGGCTGATATACCGACCCACCTCGTACCCTTCCTGATAAAGCAGCATCAGGGTCAAGAGCCGCCCCGTACGACCATTGCCGTCCCAGAAGGGATGAATGCACTCGTAATCAAGGATGAAAGAGGGGATGAGCGACAGCGGTTTCGCCTGACGGTCCTGGACGGCCTGCCGGTAAAGGCGACAAAGCGTCTCGATAAACTCCGGGGTGGCGGCCGAGGAAACAGGCCGGAACCGAAGCTTCTGGACGCCAGACGCATCCACTTCGATGATAGCGTTGTCCTTTTGTTTCCAGATCCCGCCTTTCTCCGGAGTCAAGGCAAGCATCCGCCGGTGAAAATCGAGAATCAATTCAGGCGTGAGATTCCAAGCTCCCGGATGGGCGTGAATATCTGCTAGGACGTCCTTGTATCCAGCGATCTCCGCTTCCGACCGGTCCTTGGGTTTGGTCCGTCCCTCTACAAGGGCTTCAACCCGACCGGCGCCCGCGACGATTCCCTCGATGCGGTTCGAGGATTCCACGCTCTGAACCATAGCGACGCGACGCAGCGTCTCCAAAACCTCCGGCGACTGCCGCCGGTACAAATCCTGCCGTCCCCGATATTCGCCGATTAGCCGGACCATCTTAAGCAGCTCATGAGAGATCGGCTGCTCCAGCAAATAGTTGTGTTCAAACGATCGCATTCAATTCTCCTTCACCCACCAGAACCTCAGCAGCCGGTATACAAAAAGCCCTTCGACCTATTGGACAAAGGGCTCGAGCGTCCAAATTGGCTCCCGGAGATTGACAGTAAACAAAACGGCTTCGAGCAATATAGCCCACTTTTCGGCCTCGCTGATGGGCCAATAAGCCCAACTCTACTCTTAGATGAGTCAATCTTCAGTCGCGTCAATGGCTCCAAGGGACGGGCGCGAATTCTCTTTCCGCTCGAGGCCGCCATCGTCATGAGCAGGCAACGACGCTACAAACCACCCCGACCGCCACCCATTCAAGGGTTGCTTCAGCGAGCTCATGAGATGAAGCACCGACTAGACACAACTCCCGGACTCACCCGATTTGTTCTCGCCGAAGACCTGCGTCTTGATCCGTCTCGAATCACACAAATTCTAAACCTTCTTAACCTGGTTCCCGAGATCCAGGCATACATTCGGAATCTGTCGCCGACTAAGCATCATGGCCCAATTGGCGACTGCCAATGGATGAGGCTGGCTCGAATCAAAGATCAAAATTTACAACTCAAAGAATTCGACCTAGGAGAACGTTCTAAATTTACTTCTTTGGCTTCTTCCGCTTTGGCGCCACAATCTTTTTGACCGCGTCTTCAAAATCTTTGTCTATCCGTTCGGCGTCTAAAGCCGCCTGCTTTTTTTGGAACTTCTCGAACTCCCGAGCCGCAGTCTCCTCAGCTAACTTTGCGGACACTTTGCCGGCATCCTGCAGAATTTGGCGATCGTTCAACCGCAGAAAATCATCCAGTTTTCGGACCCAATCGGCCATTGGCATTGGGTTACGCGTTCGCGCTTGAAGCTCGGCAAAATCCAGATACTGCGAGACGATCAGGTTCAGAATCTCGAGCTCTTCCTTCGCGAGATAATTCTTGGCAACACCCGTGTCTGCTTGAGTAATGCGCTTGCCTTTCTACGATGTGAGTCCCATGTTAGGTCTTTCAGCGTTCGCACGCTGCACGATGATCTCCGCTGCCGTATGGCCATGAACCGCCCAATGCATCTTGTTCTGCACTGTGGCAAAGAACTGTTGGGAGATCAGGGCCTGTGGATCGTAGTCGATACTGGTCGAATATATGTCCAAGACCTTGCGGTAAAAGTTCCGCTCGGAGGCGCGGATTGCCCGGATACGCTCGAGCAACTCATCGAAATAGCGGCTCTGCACTCCACCCTCGGCAAGCCGGGCATCGTCCAGAGCGAAACCCTTGACCAAGTACTCCCGCAAACGTTGTGTCGCCCATATGCGGAACTGGGTCCCTCGCTTGGACTTCACCCTGTATCCAACTGAAATAATCACGTCAAGGTTGTAAAGGAGTGTATGGTAGGTTTTTCCATCAGCAGCAGTTGTCAAGGAATCCTTGACAACTGAAGCTTCCGTCAATTCTTTTTCAGTAAAGACGTTCTTAATGTGAAGGCTGACATTTTGTTTGCTTGTCTGCAAAAGATCCGCAAGCTGATTTTGAGTCAACCAGACCGTATCGTCCTGCAAACGCACTTCCAGACGAGTGGTCTTATCATCCGTTTCATAAATCAGGATCTGCGATTGCCTCGAAGGCTCTTTGCTCACTGCGCGCTCCTATTCACCATACCCATTGACTCTGATACGCGATGAGTGGATTGTCATACCGGGGAGACTGTACTGGAGCTACCCCTTTAGGCAAGTTGATGGCCACCCAAAGTTCGGAAGGGCGCTTCATGAGAAGTGTTGTTTTCGATGATAGGCGATTCAGAAAGGACCGATCGTTTGTAAGAACTCCCCGAAGATCACAAGATTCTGCTTCTGCCAAAATTTCACAATCCTTATAGCAGCCTTCATTCCTTTTAGGATTCGCACTACGATGAATAGCGTTCAGCTCATCAGCTCGCCCCCGAACCAAAGTTGGGTCAAGATTCCAGCCTACCTCTGGAAGCAGGACGTTTAGCAAGTTTTCTACTTGTTTCCCCTTTTTTGTCTGAGAAAACGCTTCAATTTGTCCCCGGACAGTTGGTGTTGCAACAACAGTCTGAGTATAGAGGAAGAGCCGAAGGATAGCTAAGCGTTCCATAGAAAGCTCAGGTTGCGGATCAGGTCTTGAAAAATATCCTGGTTCAATAGTCTCGAACAAGTAATTCAAAATGTCGGCATCCAAACTCCAGTTCACAATTTTTACTGTGATGTCACCGCCAATGGATTTGACCATTCCAGCCAACTGGTCGACATCATGGCTCCTTTCGTTAATTAGGGTGCCTTATTGGAAAGCTTTGGCAAAACGGATCGAAGCTCCAAAACTTCGATTGGACATTCGAGCCAATTGTGTTCCCAGCAAACGATGACGTCACATTGATCAGGGTCATGCCCATGAGCCCGGAAATTGCGCGACTCAAATTCGAATTCAATACGCACGCGCTGCCACTTCCCCGCCTTGCCACGTACAAGCCTCTTGGCTTCACAATCGGGAAATCCAGGTTTTACGATTTCAACGACATACCCAAGTTCGCGGCAAATCATTCCAAAAAGAAAAACGACGCCCTGTTCATTCAGAGGCGCGTGCTGTAATCCGCGAAAATTAATGAAATCGCCATACATACTGCTCCCAGGCGACGCGAGCACCTGATGCTCAATATGTTGATCCAAAGAAACTTCCGTCTCATTTCCCCGTTCCTCTGGCGGATACCGCACCCCTTGTGGGTGCGGAGGAGCCGCCCTCCAAGAGAGCCGGAGCGTAAAGTGTTAAAGTATTTAGCG
>WNFI01462331.1_pt1 | contig 13284 bp, 16 predicted proteins | sample 5400471 | NCBI WGS metagenome assembly WNFI01 (sample SAMN13153348, study PRJNA577476) | soil metagenome | isolation source: 100 cm saprolite on Douglas fir-dominated hillslope | place: USA:California | collected 2013-09-17
AAAAGTTGGCTATTATAATCTACTACGGCCGTTTCATACGCCAGAGTTGAAAGCCCTTCATTTTGATCGCGGTCTCTATTCTAAACCGCGAAAAATTGTGTGGCGGCGCTCGTGAATCTTCAATGACGCCCTCGGGATGCCACGGCGCAAATTGAGACGGTAACCTGCTGCCAGCCACATCGCCGGCGAAAGCGCAGAGTTCCTGGTTCGTTTCGGATTTGAACACATAAATCGTCATAAAAGATTACGCTCTCCTGGGCGGGCGGCCGCGCTCTGCGGGTTTAGGTTTACCATTGGCATCGAGGCCCGGCTTCTTCTTCGGAGCCGCGATCAAGCCCTCGAAAATTGCCTTCTTGCGAGCAAGCTTGCGGGACCGGCGGACCGCCTCGCCCTTCTCGCGGGCTGACTGCTCGGAGGGCTTTTCGTAAAAGCGCCGTCGCTTCATTTCACGAAAGACGCCTTCCCGCTGCATCTTCTTTTTCAAGACGCGGAGAGCCTGATCGACATTATTGTCGCGAACGAAAACCTGCAATTTGATGTTCCTTTGTCTAGAGCAGAGCAGGTGCGATAAAGCACCGACTAATACGGCACACGTGCCGCAGTTAGCCAGTCATTGCCGCATGCGGCGCAAAGCCAGCGATACTGGATCAATCCTTCGCCGCGGTCCTCGGACGCGAATGGTGCGGTGGCCGCCTTATTGCATTGAGGGCAATAAGTGCCGCTTCCAGAATTGTCGTTGCAAGGCGGCTGACGAACCCGAAGCCGGTAACCGACCGGATCAGAGACGAAAGATCGTGCTGAAATTTGAGTCACGACGCTCCCTTCGAGGCGGGAGCACCGGAGTGTCTCTCAGCCATCGGAGCCTGATATGAAAGCCGATGGTCCAGTCACGTTAAACCTTTGGGCCCTGAATGACCAGCTTTTAGAATGGAACACAATTTTGGTGCCCAGGGGCGGAATCGAACCACCGACACTGCGATTTTCAATCGCATGCTCTACCAACTGAGCTACCTGGGCGCCGGGCCGGCCCGAGTGGGCCACTCAGCAAAGCGCGGGCGTTATAGAGGCTCGAGTCATCACTGTCCAGAACGCTGCCTGCAAGCTCGCAGATCATGGTTTAATGCCAATGGCGGCGCGGAACCGGCTTTTGAGTGCGGTACCATCGCGCAGCGGAAGCACGCGAGGCGGTTCGTCGGTTGCAATCAGTACCCGTGCAAAGAGTGTTTCGCGAAGATTCTTCAGGCGACGGGCAAGATCGAGTAAAGCATTTTCGTTTCGCACGTCGAGACAGATCCCGATACCGCACGCACCGGCCACACCGATGAGATCGACGCCACTTTGCGTATGACTCGGCTGCATGCCAGTTTCGCCATAAACGCCATTGTCGAAGACGATGACCGCGAGATTGCGCGGCTGCTGGATTCCGATGGTCGCGAGCGAACCGAGACCCATCAGCATCTCTCCGTCGCCCGTAATCGTCGCAACGCGGCGCTTTGGCTGTGCCAAGGCGAGTCCCAAGCCAATCATCGCGGCGCCGCCCATCGCGCCCCACAAATAAAAATTCCGGTCGTTGTCGCCCGCGGCGGCGGCATCCCATGCGGTCGAGCCGAGACCGGGAACGACCAGAAGATCATTGCCCCGATCGGCGAGCAGCGTAGCCATCGCGGCGCGGCGTTCGAGCCTCATTTGGTCCACACCTTCTTGCCGATCAGTCGCTGTGACAGGATCACGGCGACAATGCGCTCGTCTCCGAATGCCAACTGCACGGCGCGCTCGGCAGCGCCCGCAACGTCGTCGGGCGCGTCGACACGATAAACCTCCGCCTCACACAGCTTGAGCACGGGATCGACGATCGAGCCCATCGGCACCTGCCAGGGATTGAACTCCTCCCACTCGCCGCGCATCGTGATGAACATCAACATTGGAAAGCGGCAGGTCCGCGCCAGTGAAAGCATGTTGATGCAATTGCCGAGGCCGCTCGACTGCATGAGCAACGCAGCACGTTCACCGCCCAGCCAGGCGCCGGCTGCCAGCGCTATGCCCTCCTCTTCCGTCGTGAGCACGACATCGCGGATCTCGGCGTCGGTGCGGCAGCGATCGATCAGACGCGAATGGCCAGCGTCGGGCACGTAGCCCACTTGCCGGATGTCCCCACGCTTCAGTATTTCGAACAGCCGGTCTGGCCAACTCTCAGCTGGCGTGTTCATTCCTCGCCCGCCTCCCCTTCGGCAGGCCGATCGCCGCCTTCGTCTTCATGGTCCTTTGCCGGGACCACATAGACGCCGGACAGCCATCGATTGAGGTCTATATCCGCGCAACGCTTGGAGCAGAACGGCTTAAATGCCGGCTCCGCCGGCTTGCCGCAGAGAGGGCAGGATCGCGAAGGAGGAGTTTTGCGATCGATCTCGTTCATGGTGACAGCTGCCTTGTTGCGAAGCAAAAACCATGCGGCGCCTCACACCGCGTTCAGCCAGCCGAAGCGAATCGGATAGCCCTCGCCGCCCAGGAGCGTCATGACTTCGTACAACGGCAGGCCAACCACATTGGTATATGAACCGACAATCTTCACGATGAACGTCCCGGCGATGCCCTGTGCCGCATAGCCGCCGGCCTTGCCACGCCATTCGCCCGAGGCGAGATAAGCCTCGATATCTTCCTCGGATAAACGCTTGAAGCGCACGCGTGTTTCCACAAGGCGTTGGCGAAATGTTTCTTTCGGCGTCACCAGACAGATAGCCGTGTAGACGCGGTGATTGCGGCCCGATAGCAGTCGCAGACATTGCGCGGCTTCGTCGAGCAGTTCCGCCTTAGGAAGGATGCGCCGGCCGACCGCCACCACGGTATCGGCAGCCAGCACGTATGCGCCGCGCAATTCATCGTCGAGCTTCACATTTGCCAATGCCGCCGCGGCTTTGGCTTGCGCCAGACGCGTCGCATAGGCGCGCGGAATCTCGCCGCGCCGTGGAGTCTCGTCGAGATCCGCGGGCTTGAGCGCATCCGGTTCGATGCCGGCTTGATTGATCAAGGCAAGGCGGCGAGGCGAACCGGAGGCGAGTACGAATTTTGGGCGGCCGATCATTGATACGGGCGAGGCGATGACTTGAGGAACGCGATGAATGGGCGCGGAAACTAGCGGAATTAGCCCCTTTTCACAACCCGAGCCGACATCTCACTCATTGCCGCCGCCCGGCCGCCCGAAGCGCTCGCGGATGCGCGCCATCAGTTGATCCCGCACTTCACGATAGGCGTCGAGCCGCTGTTCGCGGTTGCCTTCGGTCGCGGTGGGATCCATCGTCGGCCAATATTCGACCGCGGACGGCAGCTCGCGGATTAATTCCAGCGCCCTGTGATGTGCCGGCGGCGACAGAGTCACGATGAGATCGAAGTTTAATTCTTCAAGATCTTTCAACTCTTCAAACGTGGTTGGCTTATGGCGGGAGATGTCGATGCCGATTTCCTCCATGACGACAACCGCGAAGGGATCGAGCTCGCCCTTCTGTACGCCCGCGGAGCCGACGTAAACCGGAGGTATGCGCTATTCGGGATCATGCTCTAGCCCTTCCAATGGAGCACGCAGATCAAAGTAAAAAGGCGGCGCGCGGTGTCGACATCGATCACCACTTTTTCCTTGAGCCGTTCCATCAATATTCGTGAGCCGTCATTGTGGATTGCACGCCGCCCCATATCGATGGCCTCGATCTTATCGGGCGTCGCTGTCCGGATCGCCTGATAGTAGCTGTCGCAGATCATGTAGTAGTCTTTGACGATCCGACGCAGCGGCGTGAGCGAAAACAAATGCGCGATCACCGGCGTGCCGTTCTCATGCCGAATGTCGAACACCAGCCGGTTCCCATTGATGCTCAGATGGAGCGTGTAAGGCCCGTCGTCGTGCCCCAGCGGCGCAAATGAGTTCTGTTCGAGCAAGTCGTAGATCGCGACCTGACGCTCGTGTTCGACATCCGGGTTGGACCGGCCAATCGATTTTTCATCGAGAACAACAGCGACAAGGCGCCGCTTCATTGCAACAGGCGTTGATTTCGTCGCGTTCATTTCTGGTTGAGGCGGATCGCCACAGAGCGCGCGTGTGCACTCAGGCCTTCCGCCTGACCGAGCGCAATCGCGGCTGGTCCGAGCGCGCGCAACTGCTCCGGCCCACATTTAAGCAATGAGGTGCGCTTCATAAAATCAAGCACACCGAGGCCAGACGAGAAGCGCGCCGAGCGTGCCGTCGGCAGCACGTGATTTGAGCCGGCAACATAATCGCCGATCGCTTCCGGGGTGTGGGCACCGATGAACATCGCGCCGGCATTTCGGATACGGACAACAAGCGGCTCGGCATCGGCCGCAACAATTTCCAAATGCTCGGGCGCAAGCTGATCGACCAAGGGAACCGCATCGGCAAGCTTGGGCACGACGATGATGGCGCCGAAGTTTTCCCACGACGGCCCCGCGACGGCTGCCCGCGATAACGTCTTGAGCTGCGCGTCGACGGCCTTTTCGACCTGAACAGCAAGGTCAGCATCGTCAGTGATCAGAATCGACTGCGCGCTCACGTCGTGTTCGGCTTGCGCCAGCAGATCGGCCGCGATCCATTCGGCATTGCCGGTTTTATCGGCCAATATCAGAACCTCGGACGGCCCGGCGATCATGTCGATACCGACTTTGCCAAACACCAAGCGCTTTGCAGCCGCTACATAGGCGTTGCCGGGACCCACGATCTTGGCGACCGGCACGATGCTTTCGGTGCCGTAAGCGAGCGCCGCTACCGCTTGCGCACCGCCGACACGGTAAATTTCATCAACGCCAGCGAGTCCCGCCGCGGCCAGCACCAGGGGATTCAATTTGCCATCCGGCGCCGGCACCACCATCGCCAGCCTCGGGACACCCGCAACCTTCGCAGGGACTGCATTCATGAGAACGGACGACGGGTAAGCTGCAGTCCCGCCTGGTACGTACAAGCCAACAGACTCGATTGCAGTCCACTTCGTACCCATCTCGACGCCGAGCGCATCTGTAAAGCGATCGTCCGTGGGCATTTGGCGGCGGTGAAAGGCCTCAATGCGATCACGCGCGAGCTTGAGTGCCGCCACCGCTTCGCTCCGGCAGGCCTTCTGCGCCTTCTCGAGTTCGGCGGCCGTCACACGGACATTCGTCTTGGTAAGCGCGATCCGGTCAAACCTGGCCGTCAACTCGAACAAGGCGGTATCGCCGCGTGCCGCGACGTCGGCGACGATGCCGCGCACGACCTGCTCCACGTCCTCCGCCGCCTCGCGTTTGACCGCGAGAAGACCACGAAAACGCAGCGGAAAATCCGCGCTTTGACTGTTCAAGCGAAGGGGCATGGCTGATCCTGCCGGTCGTAACCGGACGACAGGTCAATGGGTGATGGGCGCCTTGGCGTCAACCCTGGCGCCGCGCCCCAAAACAAAGGCTCCGCCGAGGCGGAGCCTTGTCGCTGACTGATAAAGCTAATTTATGCCGGTTTACTTTTCTTTTTTGTGCATCTTGGCCTTTTTTGGTGCCTGATAATCGCACGGCAATAAGCAGGCGCCTTTCATAGCGGCACAATCGTTCGGCCCAGATACGCAGACGGCGGCAGAATTGGCTGTGACGCAGGTACAACCGACCCAAGCCTTGGCTCGACGGAGATGAGGTTAAGCGCGCTGAGGCTTCGCGGCAGCCCCATCGAGGTTGGTATGCGCGGGGCAGGCCACTGCTGACCACGTTGGACCGAGATCGGCCAGTTCCGCCTCCAGGCATTCAACCTCGAGCCGCATCGTTGCTCCGCCCGAAAAGGTCAGGATGACGTCCCCCGAGGGCGCCTCAGTCTCGGAGAATTCGACCGCCAATAGATTGAGTACGGCATCCTTTCGTGCGGGGTCGATCTCCCGGCATTTGCATGACAACACACGCTCGAAGCGCAGGGCCGAGCGGCGGCGCCGGAATTCGGGCTTGGCGCCCTGTGCGCTCTCCCAGTCAAAGCGGTTGAGCGCCACCACGAGCCGCTTTTCCCGTGGCCGCCACAAAACGTCCGAAACCTTGACCACTGCGTCCTGCAGGTGGGCCGAAGCGACCTCTAGGTCTTCCTCATCGAGGACCACGAATTTTATCGGGTCCATGGCGTTCTCGCTCCCCTTCCCGGCGTAATTAGGCAAGGCAGTCGCGCCATGCAAGGTCCTTCGCGTCAGGGGAAGGCGGGCTCCAAACCGGCGGCAATCCAGCGTGGGCGTGTCGCCGGATCAGTGAGTTTGCGCAGAAGCGCAGATGCGCGCGCTGGCTCGGATGCGCGTGCGTGTATTCCCGCCGTGTACGTGTTGGCACTGTGCAGCTCACCCGGCAGCGGACCGACAACCTTTGCACCTTTCACAGGCAGAACTTCACTGATGAATGTGGTGCCGAGCTCCGCCCGACCTTCGGCAATCGACACGGTCACGTCATGGCCGCCTTTTCCAAGCACCGCCTTCTTGTTGATTTCGTCAGCAATACCGAGCTTCTGCAAAAGCGCTGAGAACATGATGCCGCCAGAGCCGCCGGCCTTCGGGTCGGTGTAGGCGACTGTGCGCGCATTCAAGAGGGCCTGCTTGAACGCCTCAGGCGTGGATATATCGGGTATGGGCGCGCCCTCACGCACCACAACCCCCGTAACGGTGCGGCCGAGGTCAATTCGGCTGTCGGGCACGACAAAGCCGAGCTTTGTAAGCTCGGCGATTGCTGATTCCGACAAAATGACGAGGTCCGCGACCTCCCCATTCTTGATCCGCTCGCGCAGCGACCCCGCTGTGCCAAAATTTAAATCAAGTTTGTTGCCGCTCTCGTTTTCGAACTCAGCGGCAAGCCAAGCTACCATCGACTTCACCGCGCCGGCGCTCATTACCTTAACATCAGGCACGACGAATTCCTCCTTCATTGCGCGTGGGATCGCGGCCGAGCGAAACGGCTTCGTCTAAGCGCTGATGCGTTCGATCGCCGCGCCACAGCGGGCAAGCTTGTCTTCGAGCCGCTCGAACCCGCGATCGAGGTGATAGACACGGTTGACCATCGTTTCGCCTTCAGCAGCCAATGCGGCGATCACCAGCGATACAGAAGCACGTAGATCGGTGGCCATCACGGGCGCGCCTTTGAGTCGATTGACGCCTTCAATCGTGGCGGTTTCCCCGTCGAGTTGGATGCGCGCGCCAAGCCGCGCAAGTTCCTGCACATGCATGAACCGGTTCTCAAAAATAGTCTCTGTTATATGCGACGTGCCGTCGGCTCGACTCATCAACGCCATCAATTGCGCTTGCAAGTCGGTGGGGAAGCCCGGAAACGGAGCTGTAGTCACTTCGACCGGCGCAAGCTCGAGTCCATTGCGGGCAATGCGTATGCCCTCATTTGTCGGCGTAACCGAGGTTCCGGTTTGCGCCAATACGTCGAGCGCCGATTGTAGCAACTCTGGACGCGCGTTCTGCAACAACACGTCGCCGCCCGTCATCGCCACCGCCATCGCATAAGTTCCGGTCTCGATCCGGTCGGGCAGCACTGCATGACGTGCGCCGTGTAGCCTTGCTACGCCTTCGACAACGATGCGCGAGGTGCCGGCGCCGGAAATCTTCGCCCCCATCTTGTTGAGACAATCTGCGACATCGCCGACCTCAGGCTCCCGAGCGGCGTTTTCGATCACGGTAGTACCATTGGCCAGTGAGGCGGCCATCAATGCCGTGTGGGTGCCGCCGACCGTCACCTTCGGAAAGACGATCTCGCCGCCGCGCAGCCCTTTTCTGGCGCGCGCGATGACATACCCACCTTCGATCTCGATTTCGACCCCAAGCTTCTCGAGCGCCATAATCAGAAAATCCACTGGCCGCGTGCCAATGGCGCAGCCGCCGGGCATTGAAACCTTTGCTTCACCCGTGCGCGCGACCAGAGGCGCCACGACCCAGAAGCTCGCCCGCATTTTTGAGACGAGATCGTAGGGGGCAGTGGTATCGACGATGTGTTTTGCCGAGATGTGTATCGTGCGGCCCTGATTAGGGTCATCGCCAGGGCGCTTTCCGGCAATCAGCACGTCCACACCGTGATTGCCGAGAATGCGCTGGAGTTGAATGACGTCGACCAACCGCGGAACATTCTCGAGGATCAACGTGTCCTCGGTCAGCAGACTCGCGATCATCAAAGGAAGCGTTGCGTTCTTGGCACCCGAAATCGGAATCGTGCCGGTCAGACGCTGCCCACCTACGATACGTATTCGATCCATACTCGCCCCGCCCGCTTGTCGCCCGCTTGCGGCCCGTTTGACCCTATCAGGTCCAGGCTGTGGACCGGCGGCCGCATTTCCGTAAAGCCCAATATCTAAAAGACTAGCACTTTCCGCCGCGAAATTGCGGCGAAAGTCGGACCCCAGACCGTCGCTCTTTTAGCGCGTCCGACTAACAGGCGGATCTGAACTGCCTTTATTGCTGCTCGGCGAGGCGTCGCGCGCCCTCTCCTGCGCCTTGCGCCGGCGTAAATTCTCGCGCAGCGCCGCCGCAAGGCGTTCCTTGCGGTTGCCACTTGTCTCTGTATTGTTGCGCTCGCCAGCCCGGGCCATTTGTGCATTATCCGCTCGCCGGAATGCTTCGCAAGCCGGGCCATCGCCTTGCGCCACGGGTACCGCTTATGGCAGTTTCCGGCACATTCGCGCCGCGTCATTCCTTGTCGCGCGATTTTAGCTGCCGTAGCTCAGTGGTAGAGCACCCCCTTGGTAAGGGGGAGGTCGAGTGTTCAATCCACTCCGGCAGCACCACCGTCTCCCACGGATCCAGTTCACCCCGTTTGCACGGATCCGATCAACCCGTAGCGGCCAGCGACTTCCTCCCCGGCCGCCGTTGAACCCGCGCGCGGCCAACAATTTCTGCGTAATCGTCAATCGGCTTGGGCCGGCCAACGAAATAACCTTGAATCTCATTGCAGTTTTCATCCGCAAGGAACCGAAGCTGCTCTTCCGTTTCGACGCCTTCCGCCACCACCGGAAGATTGAGCCCGCGACCAAGAGCAATGATTGCGCGAATGATCGTCGCCGCTTGCTGGCTATGATTGAGATTGGCAACGAAAGCCTGATCGATCTTGATCTTGTCGAATGGAAATGACTGCAAATACGATAGCGACGTGCTGAAACTGGACCGGCGACAAATTGATGGAGATATGCAATGGCCGCGGCCATGAAGCAGCTTCGCGGCATGCGGTACGCAAAATCCATTCGCCAAGCTCGAGAATAAATCCGCTTTCCTCGGCCAATGGAATGAAGGTGCTGGGCGGCACGAGTCCATGGCGTGGATGATGCCAGCGCGCCAGCGCCTCAAAACCAGTGATGTCCCCTTCTATGTGCGCCTGCGGTTGATAGTGCAGCGCAAGCTCATCCCGCGAAATCGCCAAGCGCAAATCGTGTTGAAGGGCGCGTCTCTCCCGCAGTTGTTTGTCCATCGAGATTTCAAAGAAGCGAATCGACCCACGCATTTCGGATTTAGCGCGGAACAGCGCGGCGTCGGTGTTTGCGACGAGCGTCGGCGCATCAATGCCATCTTGCGGATATATACCGATGCCGATCGTGAGCCCGATGCGCAGAACGTTGCCGTTGATTTCGATGTCGGAATCAAGCGCCGCCGACAATCGCTCGGCCAGCGCCTCTGACGTTGCCGGCTGTGAGCCTGTCGGGGTGATGACGGCGAATTCGTCGCCACCGAGGCGCGCGAAATAAGCGCCTTGGCACGTGGTCCCGAGGCGACGCGCGACTTCCCGCAGCAAAGCATCGCCGACGGCATGGCCGAACACATCGTTGACCGACTTGAACCGATCCAGATCCATACAGATCAGACCAAAACTTTCTTTGGCAGCCGCCGCAAGCGCAACGGTTGAGACGATGCAATCATTGAAGGCGGCACGATTCGGCAAATCGGTCAGCGGATCGTGGTGAGCCATATGCTCGATGCGCTGCTCATGGCGCTTCCGTTCGGTCAGATCATTGATGACGCTTATAAGGTATTGCGGCTTTCCGTCCGCGGTTTTCACCGGCAGCCTGGTCGCGGTAACAATTCGCATCCCATTGCCCGGCGTAAGAACTGCGTGTTCGCCAAGAAAAGCCGTTTGACCCGAAGCGATGAGCTTACGATCTTCTTCTCCAATCGTTTCAGCGCTGGATTTTGGCATAATATCAGTGACGGTCTTGCCAAGTATATTGGAGCGATCGGCGCCAAGATATTTCTCAGCTGCGCGGTTGATCAGCAAATATTGTAGGTCGGGGATGCTCTTCACGATAATCGGCGACGGCACATTCTCGATAATAGTGTCAAGAAATGAGCGGGTGCGTTCAAGTTCACGTTCGGCGCGATTGCGTTCGGTAATATCCTCATGCGTCGCTACCCAGCCGCCGTCTTTCATTGGCTGGTTCGCGACCGCAATCGTGCGGCCATCCTTTAATTCGACGGAGAGGGTAAAGGCTTTGCCCTGCTTCAGGGCGGCGCGCAGATCCGCGTCGTAGCGTCCCGGATCAAGGGGAAACGTTCCGGCGGAAATTCGCGCATCGAGCAGGTCGCGAATAGTACTGCCGCGCCGGACATGACTTGGATCGATATTGTAGAGCTCCAGATATCGCTCGTTCCAGACGACCAGCCGGTTCTGTGCGTCGAACATGCACAGGCCTTGATTCATATTGTTTAGCGCAACGTCGAGAATCGCCATCATCGCGAGGGCGATGACGACGCCGAGCACCCCGGCAAAAACGATCATTCGCCAGTCGCGATACTCGCTAAAATAATTCAACCTACGAAACATCGGACTCGCACCTGGCCGATGGACGCGCGATTGCCCGCGGTCACGGACGTCCAGCAATTGTGCAGGATCAATTCTTTGGCCGTGTTAAATTCCGACACAAGCCATGGTTAATCGGCGTTAACACTACGCATGCGTGTACATGCGCGCTGCAGGTTTAAGCAGCGTTCGGAAGCGAGGCCGTCAACGTGGTTTTAAAAAAGCAAAATCACAGCCCTGGTCAGCGCCGAGGATTTCCTGCGCATACAAACGTGCATAGCCACGCGAGGGAGGCTGGACGGAGGATTTGGATTCCGCGGCCCGCCGCTTGAGCTCGGCGTCCTCTACCAACAGGTCGATTCGTCTCTGTTTGACCGAAAGCTTAATGCGATCACCGTTCCGCACGAGGCCGAGCGGCCCGCCGGAAGCGCTGTCGGGAGTTACATGCAATACTATGGTACCAAAGGCGGTGCCGCTCATGCGGGCATCCGAAACCCGCACCATGTCTTTGACGCCCTTGGTGGCAAGCTTCTTCGGGATAGGCAGATAACCTGCTTCCGGCATCGCCGAGGTCGAATGCGGACCGGAGTTTTGCAAAACAAGGATGTCTTTGGCATCAACATCGAGCTTGGCGTCGTCGATCCGTGCGCCGAGGTCTTCCAGCGAAGAAAATACGACCGCTCGACCCTCATGCTCGAAAAGATTGGCATCGGCCGCCGAGCGTTTGAGAATTGCGCCCTGCGGCGCCAAATTTCCGAACAACGCTACCAGCCCGCCCTGTGGCTCCAATGGGCTGTTGCGCTCGGCGATAATTGTTCGATCAACCCACTCGGCACCTTCGTTTACCAGTCGTTCGCCAAGCGTTTCACCAGTGACGGTGATACAATCGAGGTGCAGGAGATCTTTCAATTCGCGCAGCAGCGCCCCCATGCCGCCCGCGGCGAAGAAATCTTCCATGTAACCGTTGCCGACCGGCTTCAGGTTCACCAGCACAGGTGTCGTGTCGGACAATTCATTGAGGCGCTGCAACGATACCGGGATGCCGGCGCGGCCGGCAATCGCTGTCAAATGAATCACGGCATTGGTCGAACCGCCGATCGCGAGCAGAACGCGCAATGCGTTCTCGATCGATTTCTTGTTGACGATACGATCGGGCGTAAGCTGCGAACCGATCAATTTAACCGCGGCAGCGCCCGTCGCCTCTGCCGCGCGTCGCAAGCTTGCCTTCCACTTCGGAAATTTCGCTGTCATCAACCTTACCGGCGCGATACTGCGCCCAGAATCGGCGGCAATCGGTGCAAGCGCCCAATCGCTCGCCGCGATGGCGCCCGGTCATCATCGGCCCGCCGACGAGCATAACGGCAGGCTTGCCAGCCGATACCGCACCCATCAGTTGCGCCGGAACGGTTTTGTCGCAACCGCCCATAAGCACAACCGAGTCCATAGGCTGCGCTCGCACCATTTCTTCGGTGTCCATCGACATCAGGTTGCGGAATTTCAAACTGGTCGGATTGAGGAAAACCTCACCCAGAGAAATGGTGGGAAACTCAATTGGCAGCGCGCCGGCCGCCAACACGCCGCGCTTCACCGCGTCCAGCAATTCCGGGAAATGGCGGTGGCAATTGTTAAAGCCCGACGGCGTAAAAGCAATTCCGACCACGGGCTTTTCCAGCATGGCGCGGGAATAGCCCATCGATTGCGCAAACGAGCGCCGCAGATAAAGGGAAAAATCGCGGTCGCCGTAATTCGTGAGGCCATTCGCGATGCCGGTGGGTTTGTCGTTCATGCCGATGCTTTTTGCAGCCCTGTGAGCCCGGATGCAAGCCGTCGCGACCAAGGATGCATGGCAAGACGCTTGGAAAGGGCAGGATAGCGCTGGCTTACCAGATTTACACCCGTTCGTTGAAGCCAGACCATGACAACCAGCATGGTCAATAACCAGGTCAGGAAATGATAGCGAGCCGTGGCGGCCGTATAGAACAGCGCGACGGCATGCTGCGCCAATGCCGACGCACCGATCAAGCGTAGCCAAGGATCAAATTGGCGTCCCCTGAAGACGACATAGAAAAGAATGGCCACGCCAGCGGCATTCAACGGGATAGTGGCGTAGGACTCGGCTGGGCCACTGAGCCAATGCGCAATTTGCGAAAAGAAGCGCGCGAGGTGCTCTCCACGCAGATCCATCGTCACGAATTCGTGCGCCGCGGCGGCATAAGCCGTTGGCGGCATCACCAGCACCGCGGAATGCTCTGCATTGGCACTGAAAAGCACGAACACACGTCCATAGACCCAATTATGGAGTGCCATGGAAAACACGGGAAGGAACCCGAGGCATAGACCAGCGAGACGTGGCCATTGTCGCAAATAGAGTGCTGCCAAACCCGCGCCGCCAAGAAAAATTGCGGCGGCTGGAGCGACGATGGGCTTCATGAAAATTCCAAGTGCCAACAAAAGAGCGCCAAAAAAAGCCGAGGAAAAATTTCTGCGTTCCAATGGACGGCCACCGACGATCGGCAGCACACC
>WNFI01053701.1_pt1 | contig 13283 bp, 12 predicted proteins | sample 5400471 | NCBI WGS metagenome assembly WNFI01 (sample SAMN13153348, study PRJNA577476) | soil metagenome | isolation source: 100 cm saprolite on Douglas fir-dominated hillslope | place: USA:California | collected 2013-09-17
CGTGCCTGCGACGCTCGACCAGACCGCGGCGCTCGACTTCGACCAGCACCTGACGCGCGACATGACGCTTCAGGCTGAAGCGCTCGCAGAGATCGTCTTCGACGAGCCGTTCGCGCGGATGCAGCACGCCGAGCACGATCTGCTCTTCGAGCTGGTCCGCGACGCGTCGCATCGTTTCGTCGGTATTGCGGTCGCGCACGGCGGGGGCGCTCTCCGCGCCGCGTTTTTTCGCCGCCGCGCGGGCGGGAGGTTCCGAAGCGCCCTCTTTGGCCGCCGCGCGGGCAGGCAACTCCGACGCATGCTTTTTTGCCGCCGCGCGGACAGCCGGTTCGGTCGCGCGCGTCTTCGCGCCCTCTTCCGCGCCCTTTGTCGCGCGCCGCGCGCTCGCGCCTGAAGTGCGTTTCGTAGTGACAGCGTTACTCATACCGGAAAGGTCCACGAAGGTATGGAAACGGCAGAGCGTAGCGCAAAACGCGCAACGCGCATTCGCCTGCGCATCAAGGCTTGTTCCCCGGAACGGTAGCAACGGTTCGCGCAGCTTTCAGGAAGTCGAAGTCGCAGCCTTCGTCGGCCTGCGTGATCGTCGTCAGGAAGAGCTTTCGATAACCGCGCGCCTCGGGATCGGCTTCGCGCGGCGGCAGTGCCGCCAGACGCGCGGCGATTTCTTCGTCGCCCAGCAGCAGTTCGATCGAACGTTTCGCGACGCTCAAACGGATCCCGTCGCCCGTGCGGACGATCGCAAGCGGCCCGCCGATCGCCGCTTCCGGCGTCACGTGCAGCACGACGGTGCCCGCCGCCGTCCCGCTCATGCGGCCATCGGAGATGCGCACCATGTCCTTCACGCCCTGGCGCGCGAGCTTCTTCGGGATCGGGAGGTAGCCCGCCTCGGGCATGCCCGGCGCTCCCTTCGGGCCGATGTTCTTCAGCACCAGGATGTCGTCGGCCTTCACGTCGAGGTCGTCGCCGTCGACGCGCCGCCCCATGTCCTCGGCGCTCTCGAACACCACGGCGCGTCCTTCGTGCCGCATGAGCTTCGGATCGGCGGCCGATTGCTTGATGATCGCGCCACCGGGCGCGAGGTTGCCGCGCAAGACGGCGATGCCGCCCTGCGGATAGATCGGGTTCGACAGCGGGCGCACGACGCCTTGCGGAAACGGCGCGCCGCAATCGTCGATCTCTTCGCCCAGCGTGCGGCCGGTCACGGTGAGCGCATCGAGATGCAGCAAGGACTTCAGCTCGCGCAGCAGCGTGGGCAGCCCGCCGGCGCGATGCAGGTCCTCCATGTAGTGCTGGCCCGACGGCTTGAGATCGACGAGCACCGGCGTGTCGCGGCCCATTTCGTCGACGCGCGCGAGGTCGATGGGGATGCCGAGCCGTCCCGCGATCGCCGTGGTATGGATGAGCCCATTGGTCGAGCCGCCGATGGCGAGCAGCACGCGAATCGCATTCTCGAACGCCTTCGGCGTGAGGATCCGGTCGGGCGTGAGCTTCGACTTCGCCATCGCGACCGCGGTGGTGCCGGTCTTCTCCGCGACGCGGATGCGATCGGCCGTGACCGCCGGCGCCGACGCGCTCCGGGGCAACGCGATGCCCAACGCCTCGGCGATGCACGCCATCGTGCTCGCGGTGCCCATCACCGAGCAGGTGCCCACGCTCGCGACGAGCTGGTCGTTCACGCGCTGGATCTCGTCGGCATCGATCTCCTCGGCGCGGTAGCGTCCCCAGTAGCGCCGGCAATCGGTGCACGCGCCGACGCGCTCGCCCTGGTGCGATCCGGTGAGCATGGATCCCGTCACGAGCTCGATGCACGGCACGCCCGCCGAAGCCGCGCCCATGAGCTGCGCCGGCACCGTCTTGTCGCAGCCGCCGATCAGCACCACCGCGTCCATCGGCTGCGCGCGGATCATCTCCTCGGTGTCCATGGACATGAGGTTGCGCAGGTACATACTCGTCGGATGCGCGAAGCTCTCGTGGATCGAGATGGTCGGGAAATCGATCGGAAGCCCACCGGCGAGCATCACGCCGCGCTTCACGGCATCGACCAGCTGCGCCGCGTTGCCGTGGCAGGGGTTGAAGCTGCTCCCGGTATCGACGATTCCGATGACGGGGCGCGTGAGCGCGTCATCGGTGTATCCCGCGCCCTTGATGAACGCCTTGCGCAGGAACAGCGAGAAATCGCGGTCGCCGTAGCTCGTGAGGCCTTTCTCGAGGCCTGCCCCCGAGTGCTCTTGTCGTGGGCCCTTGTCCTTCTCGTCCGTCATAATCGAGAAATTCTACTAGGATAGCCGCGATGAGCACCGCGCAGAAAATCCCCGCCACCCTCATCCCCGGTGATGGAATCGGCCGGGAGGTGAGCAATGCGACGCTCGAGGTTCTCGAAGCGGTGGGCGCGCCGTTCGTGTGGGAGACGCACGAAGCCGGCGTGGCGGGGCTCGACAAGCACAAGGATCCGCTTCCGCCTTCCACCCTCGAAAGCATCCGCCACACGCGCCTCGCGCTGAAGGGACCCCTCGCGACTCCGGTGGGCGGCGGCTTCCGCTCCTCGAACGTGCGCCTGCGCGAGGAGTTCCACCTCTATGCCAACCTGCGTCCGGCGCGCACGCTGGTCCCGGGCGGGCGCTACGAGAAGATCGACCTCGTCCTCGTCCGGGAGAACCTCGAGGGCCTGTATGTGGGCTTCGAGCACTACATCCCGATCGGCGACGATCCGCATGCGGTGGCGCTCGCCTCGGGCGTGAACACGCGCGCGGGCGGCCGGCGCATCTGCGAGTTCACCTTCGATTACGCGGCGAAGCACGGGCGCAAGAAGGTCACGCTGGTGCACAAGGCCAACGTGCTGAAGGCGCTCACGGGCCTCTTCCTCGAGACCGGCAAGGAAGTCGCGAAGAAATACGAATCGAAGGGGATCGCCTGCGACGAGCGCATCATCGACGCCTGCGCGATGCAGCTCGTGATGAACCCGTGGCAGTTCGACGTGATCGTGACGACCAACCTTTTCGGCGACATCCTGTCGGACCTCAACGCGGGGCTCGTGGGCGGCCTCGGCATGGCGCCCGCGGGCAACATCGGCGCCGACGCGGCGATCTTCGAGGCCGTGCACGGCTCGACAACGTGCGCACCGGCGACCTGGGCGGCAAGGCGAACACGAAGCAATTCACGCAGGCGATCATCAAGAATCTCTAGTGCGTAGCAAGCTCTTCGTTCCCGGTTCGCGGCCCGAGCTCTTCGCCAAGGCGATGGCGAGCGAGGCCGATGGGCTGTCGTTCGACCTCGAGGACGCGGTCGACGAATCGATGAAGGGCAACGCGCGCCGCGAGGTCGCCAAATTCCTGCGCTCGCTGCCCGAAGGCCACGGCAAGACGATCATCGTGCGCGTGAACGGCCTCGACACGCCGCACTTCGCGGCGGACGTCCGCGCCATCGTCGGGCCGGGCCTGGACATCGTGAACCTTCCCAAGCCGGAATCGCCCGACGACGTGAAGAAGTGCGCGCGCGCGCTCGCCGAAGCCGAGCGGGAGGCACGCGTCTCGGTGCCCGCCGCCATCCTCGTGAACATCGAGTCGCCGCGCGCGTACCGGTTGGCGGCGGAGCTGGCGTCGGCCAGCCCGCGCGTGATCGGCTTGCAGGCGGGATGGGGCGACCTCATCGAGCCGCTCGACATCGATCGCTACAACCTGCCGATGATCGAGACGTTGCTGCTGCACATCCGCATCGCCGCGGGTGAGGCGGGCGTGTGGGCGTACGACGGCGCGTGGGCGAACATCAAGGACCAGGAAGGCTACCGGCGCGAAGCGGAAAGCGCGCGGCGCCTGGGCTATCTCGGCAAGAGCTGCATCCATCCGTCGCAGGTGCCGCTCGCCAATGCGGTGTTCCGGCCGACCGACGCGGAGATCGCGCACTCGCTGCGGGTCGTCGAGGCGGCTCGCGATGCGGCCCTGCGCGGTGTGGGCGCCTTCACCGTGAACGGCAAGATGGTCGATGCGCCGTTCGTGCGGCGCGCCGAGGCGATCCTCGCGCTCGCGAGAAAGCTCAGCCTCATTCCGCCCGGGGAGAGAACCATCCAATGAAATTTGTGCCAGGCACAATGATTCGTTTGTTGCTCGCGCTGGGAATCATTGTGCCTGGCACAAATTTCACGGCCCATGCGCAAACGAAGTTTCCTTCCAAGCCCGTCACCATCATCGTCCCCTATCCCGCGGGCGGATCGAACGACATCTTCGCGCGCGAGCTCGGCAAGAAGCTTTCGGAGGCCTGGAGCATTCCGGTCATCGTCGACAACCGTCCGGGCGCCGGCGGCAGCATCGGCGCCGCGACGGTCTCCCGCGCGGCTCCCGACGGATACACGTTGTGCGTGCTGTCATCGTCGTTCACCACCAACGCCGCGATCCAGCCCAAACTGCCGTTCGATCCGGTGAGCGGCTTCGCTCCGGTGGCGATGATCGCGAAAGGGCCGATGCTGATCACGGTGGGAAACCACGTGCCGGCGAAGACCCCGCTCGAGCTCTTCAACCTCGCGCGCAGGCAGCCCGGCAAGCTCAATTTCGCGAGCTCCGGCGTGGGCGGGACCAACCACTTCGCGACCGAGCTGCTCATGGAGGCGGCGCACATCAAGATGACGCACGTCCCGTACAAGGGCATGCCGCCCGCGGTGGCGGACCTCATCGGCGGCCACGTCGATGTCCTGATCGCGAGCGCGCCATCCGTGTACCAGCAGGTGAAGGCCGGCAAGGTGCGCGGGCTCGGCGTGACGAGCCCCGGCCGCTCGAGCGTCGTGCCGGACCTGGAGCCGGTCGCCGAAATGGGCGCGCCGGGATACAGCTTCGAGCTGTGGTGGGGCATGCTCGCGCCGCCGAAGACGCCGCCGGAGATCGTCGCGCAGATCAACGCCGACGTGAACCGCATCCTCGCCACGCCGGAGATGAAGGAGACCTTCCTGCGCGAGGGCGCGGAGCCGGCGACGATGTCGCCCGCCCGATTCGCCGCGACGATCAAGTCCGAGATCGAAGGCTGGAAGGAAGTCGCGAAGAAGGCGAACATCAGGGCGGAGTGATGGTGCCAAGTACGGTGAAACAGATGCCAGGCACGCCTCCTCGAGCAGCGACGTATGAGCCATTGATCTCGATCTAGCGGACAAAAAGTCGTGCCTGGCACCCTGCTTCACAAACGCGACTACACGCCCGGCAAGCGCGGCCCTCTCGACGGCGTCCGGGTCCTCGACCTCTCGCGCCTGGTCGCGGGCAACACGCTCACGGGGCTGCTGGCGGACTTCGGCGCGGAAGTGGTCAAGGTCGAGCCCGCGGCGGGCGACACGCTGCGCGCCTGGCGCACCCGGGACGTGCAGGTGAACTGGAAGCTCTACGCGCGCAACAAGAAGAGCATCGCGCTCGAGCTTCGCAAGCCCGAGGCGCGCGAGCTGCTGTTGAAGCTGGTCGAAAAGGCGGACGTGTTCGTCGAGAGCTTCCGTCCCGACACGATCGAGAAGATGGGCCTCGCGCCCGACACACTCCTCGCCCGGAATCCGCGGCTGGTGATCGTGCGCATCTCGGGATGGGGCCAGACCGGACCGTACCGGCGCCGCCCGGGGTTCGGCACGCTCGTCGAAGGCATCTCGGGCTTCGCCTCGTTCAACGGGTTTGCCGATCGGGAGCCGGTGCTGCCGCCGATGTACATGGCGGATTCGTATGCGGGCCTGTATGGCGCATCCGCGGTGCTGATCGCGCTGCGCGAAGTGGAGGTGAACGGCGGCAAGGGGCAGGTGGTCGACTTGCCGCTCCTCGATCCTCTCTTCCACGTGCTCGGGCCGCAAGCGGCGAGCTATCGCCTCACGGGCAAGGTGAAGCCGCGCACCGGAAGCCGCTCGACCAATTCGGGCCCGCGCAACGCCTACCGCGCGAAGGACGGACGCTACGTCGCGCTCTCGGCCTCGACGCAGAAGATGGCGGAGCGCACGTTCACCGCGATCGGGCGTGCCGACCTCATCGACAATCCGCGCTACCGCACCAACGCCGCGCGCGTGAAGAACGCCGGGGAGCTCGACGCGATCATCGGTGAATTCATCGCGCAGCGCACGCAGGCCGAGAACGTCGCGTTCTTCGAGGAGGCGGAAGTCACGATCGGGCCGATCTACGACATCACGCAGATCCTCGAGGACCCGCACTTCGTCGATCGCGAGGTGATCGCCGACTATCCCGATCCCGACATGGAAGCGTTCCCGATGCACCACGTGGTGCCGCGCCTGCAGGGCACGCCGGGATCGATCCGCACGCCGGCGCCGAAGCTCGGCGAGCACAATCGCGAGCTGCTCGGCGAGGTCGGAGTCGATCGAGCGAAGTATGCGAGGCTGCTGGAATCCGGCGTCGTGTACGAGGGCGAGGCCGAGGCTCGCGCCGGCGAAGACGAATGACCCGCACCATCACGATCCCCATAGGGCCGGTGCCGAATTCCTCGGGCACGACGCGGCCGCGTTACCGCGCGCCGAAGAACACGTGCGACTCGCACGTCCACATCTACGATCCGCGCTTCAAGATGAAGTGGCCGAACCTGCGCGCCGTGGCGAGCGCATCGGTCGCGGAGTACCGCCTGCTGCAGGAGCGCAACGGCACGACGCGCACGATCGTCGTGCAGCCCGCGGCGTACGGAACCGACAATGCCGTGACGCTGGATGCGATCGCGCAGCTGGGCGAGACGAACGCGCGCGGGATCGCGGTCGTTCACCCGACCGTCACCGATACCGAGCTCATCGCGATGGGCAAGGGCGGCATCCGCGGCATCCGCTTCTCGCAGCACGAGCCGCGAACGGCCGTGACGTCGGCGGAAATGATCGAGCCGCTCGCGCATCGCGCGCACCGCCTCGGCTGGCACGTGCAGCTGCACATCCGCGGCGACCAGATCGTCGAGATGGCCGAGCTCATCGCCAAGCTCCCCGGCACCATCGTCTTCGACCACATGGGACGCATGCCGCAGCCCGAAGGCAATCGGCATCCGGCGTTCGACATCCTGCGCCGCCTCCTCGACACCCGGCGCGTGTGGGTGAAGCTGTCCGGTCCCTACCTCGACACGCAGGTGGGACCGCCGCGCTACACCGACGTGAAGCCCGTCGCGCACGCGCTCGCCGAGCACGCGCCCGAGCGGTGCGTGTGGGGCAGCGACTGGCCGCATCCCACCGAGCCCAACGTGAAGCCCGACGACGCGGTCCTGTTCGACCTGCTGCAGGAGTGGTCGCTGAACGAGACGGTCCGCCACCGGATCCTGGTGGAAAACCCGGCCGCCCTTTACGGGTTCTGAAACCCGATCCGCATCGTCCTACACGCGAATCGGCGTTCGCGGCACAACCGCGGGGAATGGCGATGGTCCGAGCGCATACAGCGTTAAATCGGAGAACAACATGTCCACGCTCGGCCTGATCCTGCTCATCATCGTGATCCTCCTGCTCCTGGGCGCCGTTCCGCGATGGCCGCACAGCCGCAACTGGGGCTACATGCCGAGCGGCACGCTCGGCCTCGTGCTCGTCATCGTCATCGTCCTGGTCCTGCTCGGGCACATCTAGGGCGGATCGGTTCTAGAATCGGGGCTTCCCCAAGGAGGCCCCGATGAAGCTGGTCCGGTGGTTCTGCATCGCGCTCGCGGCGTGGGCCGGGAGCGCGTGGGCGCAGTCGTATCCGTCGAGGCCCGTGAAGATCATCGTCGCGTTCACGCCCGGATCGGCGACCGACATCGTCTCCAGGGTGCTGGCCGACTTCCTCACGCGCGATTTGGGCCAGACGTTCGTGGTCGAGAACAAGCCCGGGGCCGGCGGCATCATCGGCACCGAAGCGGCGAAGAACGCGCCGCCCGACGGCTACACGCTCACCGCGTGCCCGAGCGGCCCGTTCGGCATCAATCCCGGCATCTACTCGAAGCTTCCCTACGACCCGGTGAAGGACTTCGAGCCGATCTCGAACCTCGTGCTCACGCCGCAGGTGATCGTGGCCGGCGCCAGGACGCCGTACAAGACGTTGAAGGACCTCGTCGACGACGCGAAGAAGAAGCCCGGCGACATCGCCTACGGATCGCTCGGCACCGGCTCCACGAGCCACCTCACGATGGAGGCGTTCCAGCGCCAGGCCGGCATCAAGCTCAATCACATCCCGTTCAAGGGCGGCGCCGAGGCGCAGACCCAGATCATCGGCGGCGCCTTTCCGGTGATGTCCGACACGATCACGGGCGTGCTCACGCAGGTTAGGGCCGGCAAGCTGCGTCCGCTCGGCGTGGCGATCCCCAAGCGCTCGCCGTACCTGCCGGATACGCCCACCATCGCCGAGCAGGGCTACAAGGGCTTCGAGAGCGTGGGCTGGATCGGGCTTTGCGCCCCGGCGAAGACGCCCGCGCCGATCCTCGACAAGCTCAACGCCGAGGTGAAGAAGTTCCTCGCCTCGCCGGACGCGAGGGAAAAGATCGAGCAGCAGGCCGCCACGCCGGTCGGCGACTCGCGCGAGCACTTCGCCGCGTGGATCAAGTCCGAGATCGTGAAGTGGTCGAAGATCGCCAAGGAGAGCGGCGCGAAGGCCGATTAGAAGAAATGGGGACAGACTCCAATTTCGCTTTGCCGAGAATCAGGAGTCTGTCCCCATTTTTGATGTAGCGGTGGTGGGCCTCGGCGCGATGGGCAGCGCCGCGGCGTGGCAGGCGGCGAAGCGCGGCGCGAAAGTCCTCGGCATCGACCGCTACCGGCCGCCGCACGCGATGGGATCGTCGCACGGCGAGACGCGGATCACGCGGCTCGCGATCGGCGAGGGGGAGAAGTACACGCCGCTCGTGCTGCGCGCCAACGAGATCTGGCGCGAGATCGAGGAGCGCACCGGCCGGCGGCTGCACGAGGTGACGGGCGGGCTCATCATCTCGAGCCCCGCGCGCAGCGCCACCACGCACGTCGCGCACTTCTTCGAGAACACGCTCGCGGCCGCGCGGCGCTTCGGCATCGCGCACGAGATCCTCGAGGCCACGCAGATCCGCAGCCGTTTCCCGCAGTTCGCGGTGCGCGACAACGAGATCGGCTACTTCGAGCCGGGCGCGGGATACCTTCGTCCCGAGCGCTGCATCGCGGCGCAGCTCGAGCTCGCCGAGGCGGACGGTGCCCGGTTGCAGACGGACGAGCGCGTGGAATCGATCGACGATCGCGGCGACCACGTGCGCATCGCGACCGATCGGGGCGCGTATGAAGCGAGGCAGGCGATCCTCTCGCCGGGGGCGTGGCTTCCCGAATTCCTCGATCCGGCCGCGGCACGCAAGCTCGCCGTCACGCGCCAGGTCCTGTACTGGTTCGAGCCGCGCGGCCCGATCGGCGAATTCGAGGCGCCGCGTTTTCCGGTCTGAGCTCGCGACCGAGCAGTACGAGGAGACGACCACGCCCGACACCGTGAATCGAACGGTGGGCGACCACGAGATCCGCACCATGCACGATCTCGTCGCGCCCTACCTTCCGGGCCTGGGTCCGCATTGCATGAAAGCGCTCGCCTGCATGTACACCGCGACACCGGACTTCCAGTTCTGGATCGCGCGCGATCCGGTGCGGCGCAACGTGATCGTCGTGTCCGCGTGCTCGGGCCACGGCTTCAAGCATTCGGCCGCCATCGGCGAGATCGGGGCGGAAATGGCTTTGCGCTCGGCTTCGGCCCAGGGATTCCGGGCTACGCCGGAATGACTTTCAGAACGTTTAAGCGCCGCTAAAGGACTTGGCCGGCGCGCGGGGGCAGAGTGAGATCAGAAAAAGACCTGCTGAGGTATCCTTCCGCCCTTCGAAACGGAGGGCCGATGGGAGCATTGACGAGGTGCACATGCGCGGCGGCGGCGTTGCTGATGCTGGGCTTCGGCGCTCGCGCCGATTCGCCGGGCTTTCGCCTCGGCGACGCCGCGCGGCCGCTCGCATACGAATGGCGCCTGGCGATCGATCCGCGCGAGACGACGTTCTCGGGCGAAGTGCGCATCGAGCTCGACGTGCGACGCGCGATGTCCACGCTGTGGTTGAATGCGAACGGCCTCGAGATCGACGCGGTCGATCTGCGCCAGGATGGCCGTACGCTCGTGGCCGCGGCGAAGAGGAGCGGCGAAGAGCACGTCGGCATCGAGGTGCGCGATGGCTCGCTCGCTACGGGGCACGCGCAATTGGTGTTGCGCTACCACGGGCCGCTCGATCCGGTGTCGACGCAGGGACTATTCCGCCAGTCCGAGGGCGGCGAGTGGTGCGCCACGATTTCGCGGCCACGCGTCCGCTCCCGAGCTATCTCGTGGCGCTCGCGGTCGGGCCCTTCGACGTGGTCGATGGCGGGACCGCCGGCATGCGCAAGACGCCGCTGCGGTATTTCGCGCCGAAGGGCCGCGGCGCCGAGATGCGCTACGTGCGGGAAGCGACGCCGCGCATCCTCGCGCTCGAGGAGGAGTACTTCGGCCGCCCGTATCCGTTCGAGAAGCTCGACCAGGTCGTGATCCCGCAGGCGGTCGGATTCGGTGCGATGGAGAACGCCGGGATGATCACCTACGCGGCGAACCTGCTGCTCGCCACGCCGCGCGAGGAGACGGTGCGATTCCGGCGCAGCTACGTGGGCACCGCGGCGCACGAGATCGCGCACATGTGGTTCGGCGACATGGTGACGCTCGCGTGGTGGGACGACCTGTGGCTGAACGAGGCGTTCGCCACCTGGCTCGAGCAGAAGATCACGCCGCGCTTCAACCCGGAATGGGACAACGGGGTCTCGGTCGGCTCTTCGCGCACGCGCTCGATCGCGGCCGATCGTCTCGCGAGCGCCCGGCGCATCCGCAACCCGATCGCCGAGAAGAACGACCTCGAAGGCGCGTTCGACGGCATCACCTACCAGAAGGGCGCGTCGGTGCTCGCGATGTTCGAGCGCTGGTTCGGGCCCGAACGCTTCCGCGCGGGTGTGCGCGCCTTCCTCGAGCGCCATGAGTACGGCAGCGCGACCGCGGACGATTTCGTCGCCGCGCTCGGCGAGGCCGCGGGCCAGGGTACCAGCGCGCTCGCGGTGTTCCGCGGCTTCATCGAGCAGCCCGGCGTGCCCATGGTCGGCACGGCGCTGCAGTGCCGATCGTCCGGGGCCATCGTGGAGACGGCGATGACGCGCCTGCGTCCCGTCGGATCCACCGCGGGCGAGATGAATTGGACGACGCCCGCGTGTTTCGCCTATCCGCGCGAGGGAAGGATCGAGACGCAATGCACCGAGCTCGTGAACGGCGCGTCGCGCCTCGCGCTCCCGGCGAGGCGCTGCCCGCAATGGGCGATGGGCAACGCCGACGGGCGCAGCTACTACCTGCCTCGCTACGACGCGGAGCTCTCGAAGCAGCTGCGCGAGCACGTCGACGCGTTGCCCGTGAACGGCATCGTCGCGCTGCTGGTGGATCTCGGCTTCCTCGCCGAAGGCGGCTTGTCGCCGATCGGGGAGGCGCTGGCGTGGAGCGATGCGGCGCTCGGCCACCGGTCGCCCATCGTGAGGCAATACGCGGTCGAGCTGCTCGAGAAGATGCGCGATCCGTGGCTCACGCCGGCGCTCTCGCGCGCCAAGGGCGGCATCGTCGCGCGGCGCGTGATCCCGCTCGCGCGCGAGCTCGGATGGCTCGAGCATGCGACGGAGAGCGACGACACGCGACTGCTGCGCGCGACGCTGTTGCCGTTCGCGGCCGAGCGCGAAGGGGGCGCGCCGCTGCGCGCCGAGGCGCGCCGGCTGGCGCTCGCCTGGACCACCGATCGCGAAGCGGTGCCGGCCTCGATGACGCGCGCGGTGCTCGAGACCGCAGGCCGTTTCGCCGACCAGGCCACCTACGAGCGGCTCGAAGCGCGCGCTCTGGCGGCCGACGATACGCGCGAGCGTGGTTATCTGCTCTCGGCGCTCGGGAAAGCGCGCGATCCGGGGCTGCGCGAGCGCGCGCACGCGCTCGCAAACGACGAGCGCGTGCGTCCGCGCGATGCGCTCGGTTTCGTCGAGAACGCCCTCGAGGACGAGAACAACCGCCGCGCCGCGCTCGGCTACGTGGAGGCGCACTACGAGGCGTTGTCGAAGAAGCTGCCGTATCACGCGATGGCGCGATTCCTCACGCCCGCCGGAAAGCTCTGCACCCGCGCCGATCGCGACGCGTTCGTCGCCACGTTTTCGAAGAAGGTCGACGAGCTCGAGGGTGGGGCGCTTCGCTACCGCCACTCGCTGGAGACCATCGAGCTGTGCGTCGCGGCCCATGGTCCACGGGCGTGACGACTTGGGATTAACATGGATGCGGGACCAAATACCCACCAACAACGGGAGACCCAGATGAGCAGACGCGCACTGTTGCTCGCAATCGCCGCATGTTTCGCCGTCGCGGCGTGCGACACCAAGAAGGACGAGCCGCCGAAGCCGAAAACCGCACAAGCCGTCGTTCCGCTGCCGCCCGAGGCGCCGAAAGCCGCGGCCGCCTCCGGCGGCCAGGATGCGACGCCGATCCAGGTCGCGCAGGCCGCCGACACGCAGAAGGCGGGCACGCGCAAGGGTTGCGGCGGTGGGCGCTGTGTCGTGAAGATCACCGTCGACGACAGCGTCACGCCTTGCAAGGTGACCTACTCGACCGACGCGTTGTCGGTCTACGGGCCGAACAAGATCCGCTGGACGGCCCAGGGCGGATGGCTCTTCGACCAGGACGGCATCGACCTGCCGAGCGGCGGCGGCCAGTTCTCGAATCCGGCCGGCGCGGGGAGCGCGACCTATTCGTGGGACGACAAGAACACCGACAAGCTCACCTACAAATACAAGGTCAATCTCAAGAAGCGAGCGCGCGGCCCTGCGCTTCGGCGGCCGCGAATGCCGCCGCCCCCAGCGTGTCGCGCGCGCCCTTCACGCACGGCGCGAGGAATGTCTCGTCCGCCGGATCCCGGTGCAGGCCCGTTTGCGCCGACTGCGCTTCGGCCGCGCCGTAGAGGCGCGCGGCGCGTTGCCAGTCGTCGCCGAACGCCGCGAGGCCGCACGAGGCTTCGAGCACGCTCTGCCCCACCGCCCGTGACGAGATCTCGTCGTTGATGGCGAGCACCTCCAGCAGCAACGCGCGCGCGCTCGCCACCGATCCCCGTGAGATCGCCACCATGGCACGGTTGAGCAGGCCGATGGCGATGTTCTCCTGGTCCCCGGTCTCGCGCATCAGCGCGACCATGTTTTCGAACAACAGCTCGGCGGTATCGAGCGAGCCCTCCACGCGATAGAGCTGCGCCACGCAGTTCAGCGCGCCGGCGATCTCACGCTTGTCGCCCAGGCCGCGCGCGCGCTCGAGCG